>SXGU01196731.1_pt1 | contig 32010 bp, 20 predicted proteins | sample 3174531 | NCBI WGS metagenome assembly SXGU01 (sample SAMN11356863, study PRJNA531348) | freshwater metagenome | isolation source: freshwater sample F1-140 | place: China: Fuxian Lake, Yuxi | collected 2017-12-25 | reverse complement strand
GAGATGGAGCTCGCCCATGCCCGCGAGAATCGTCTGGCCCGTGTCTTGGTCAGTCTTGACGCGCAGCGTCGGATCTTCCGCCACCAAACGCTGGAGGGCCATGCCCATCTTTTCCTGGTCCGCTTTTGAGTTCGGCTCGATCGACATCGAAATAACCGGCTCAGGAAATGACGGCGGCTCCAAGCGGATGTCAAAATCCTCATCACATAGCGTGTCGCCGGTGATGACGTCCTTCACACCCACGACGGCGCAAATGTCACCCGAGTAGGCCAGGTCGATTTCCTCGCGCTCGATCGCGCGCATCAGCACCAGACGGGAAACTCGTTCGGTGCGACGGGTCCGGGGATTGTAGACTGCCATGCCCCGGGGAAGCGTGCCGGTGTAGACCCGGAAAAACACGAGACGCCCAACGAACGGGTCGTTCCAAAGCTTGAATGCGAGCCCCGCCATTTTGGCCTTGTCGCTGACGACCGCCTCGACGGGTTTTCCATCAGTGTCCAAACCCTGCATCGGCGGCACGTCGATCGGGCTCGGCAGGAAATTGACGACACAGTCGAGGAGTCGCTGGACACCTTTCTTCTTGTACGCGGAACCGGGAATGACGCCGGTGAACTGGAGGGAAATTGTCGCCTTGCGGACGCCGAGCAATAGCTCGGGCACGGAAATCTCTTCCCCGTTAAGGTATTTCTCGGCGATAACGTCGTCGAAATCGGACACGGCCTCGATCAGCTTGTCGCGATATTCCCTGGTCTGCGCGACCAGATGGTCGGGAATCGGCATCGTCGCCGGGTTTAAACCGAGCAGGTCGTCCGGATTCTCATCGAAGGAATACGCGACATTTTGAACCAGATCGATCAGGCCGGAGAAATTCTCTTCCTTGCCGATCGGCAAGAAGATCGGGTGCGCGTTGGCCTTGAGCTTTTCGCGCATCTCGGAAACGGCGCGGAAGAAATCAGCTCCCGTCCGGTCCATCTTGTTGATAAAAGCGACGCGCGGCACCTTGTATTTATTGGCCTGTCGCCAAACGGTCTCGGACTGGGGTTGCACCCCGGCGACCGCACAGAAAACCGCGACCGCACCATCCAGCACGCGGAGAGAACGCTCCACCTCGGCTGTGAAGTCCACGTGGCCGGGAGTATCGATGATGTTAATCCGCTGCTTGATGCCCTTCCACGGTCCCCACGAGGCGTTCCACGCGCAGGAAATAGCAGCGGCGGTAATCGTGATACCACGTTCCCGCTCCTGTTCCATCCAATCCGTGACGGTGTTGCCCTCATGGACATCCCCCATCTTGTGGACGGCGCCAGAGTAGAAGAGAATGCGCTCGGTCGTCGTGGTTTTGCCGGCGTCAATGTGCGCGGCGATGCCGATGTTCCGCGTCCATTCGAGCGGAAACGGCCGATCCTTCGCGTTGATCAGCGAAATCTTGGCCTTGTCGGTCACGACAGTAATCGCGGGTGCAGCAACAGCAGACATGAGCAAAGGGTCCTGACCTGGTTACCAGCGAAGGTGGGCGAACGCGCGATTGGCTTGCGCCATCTTGTGCGTATCTTCCTTCTTCTTCACGACTGAACCCGTGTTGTTGTAGGCGTCGATAATCTCCGCCGCGAGGGCGTCTTTCATCGGAATGCCTTTGCGACCGCCCGCCGCTGCGACAATCCAGCGCAGCGCAAGGGACTCCTGACGCTCGAACGAAATTTCAATCGGCACCTGATAAGTGGCACCGCCGACACGCCGGCTCTTCACTTCTAGACGCGGACGCGCATTTTCCAACGCCCCGAGCATAAGATCAACCGGATCGCCCTTCTCCAGCTTCTCAGAGACCTTCTCAAACGCCCCGTAGACGATGCGCTGGGCAAGATTCTTCTTGCCGCTCTTCATGATGACATTGACGAGGTGCGCAACCAACGGACTGTTGTAGCGGCTGTCGGGAACGACCTGGCGTTTATCTGCTCTGTGACGACGTGACATGGCGAAATCTGTTTGGAAAAGAACGGTTGCTTACTTGGCGGCCTTCGGGCGTTTGACGCCGTACTTGGAGCGGGACCGACGGCGCTTTTCAACGCCAGTGGCGTCGAGCGTGCCGCGAACAATGTGGTAACGTACGCCAGGCAAGTCCTTCACGCGGCCGCCACGCACGAGCACAATCGAGTGCTCCTGAAGATTATGGCCCTCATCAGGAATGTAAGAAATGACCTCGTTGCCGTTGGTGAGACGAACCTTTGCTACCTTGCGGATGGCCGAATTGGGCTTCTTGGGGGTGCGGGTCATGACCTGCACGCACACCCCGCGCCGGAAAGGGTTACCAGCCAAAGCCGGAGACTTCGACTTGGTGGACACCTTGCGGCGGCCTTGGCGCACGAGTTGGTTGATGGTCGGCATACTGAGAAGGGAGAACTTACGAGTGAAAAGTGACGAAAAGAGGAAGACCCTACTTTTTGCCCAAAAGGCGGCAAGCTCTTTTTGGCGGAAAGTGGAGAAAAGCGCGAAACGGTGATTCTTGGAGCCGCCTCACGATGAGTTGAGCAATGATCAGCGCGAACCGATCACGTGACTTATCTGACAGGAAAGGAAGAGGGTTCAGACCGAAAACGATTTCACAAGCATGATCTTTGCTCGTCGGCGCGATTATTGCCCTGTTCGGTGCATTTCACCGATTACAACCTGGCGTCGATTCCTTCTTCAATCATCCCTGCGAAGCTGCTGGCTTTCCTCACGATCCTGGAGCGCACCCTGATTTCGACGGGCTGGGCGTATGACTTCGGCCACCCGGCGATGGCAGGTACGGTCCATGACGTGGCGGTTCATGCTATGCCAGGTCTGACCGTGGCGGGCCTGCTGTGTCTGCTGCCGATCTTGATCCTGCATCTGGCCCCGGCAGTGCCGTCCGGCCAGGTGAACGGCTGACCGCGGGACGAAACCTCCCCCCCGGGCTATCTGGCTGCCGGCACCACCGACACCCGGCTCACGCGTTCCGCCGGCAGGTACGCCTTGGCCAGTTCGCTCAGCTCCACCGCCGTGATCGCCTCGTTGTCCGCATAACGCGAACGGCACCAGTCCAGCACCTCGGGCTTCTCCTGCGCCCGGGCAAGCACGTTGCCAATCCAATACTGGTTGGTCCGGGCGGATTCCCGGAGGCCGGTGAGCACCGGTTGCCTGGCCCGCCCGAGTTCATCCGCCGTCACGCCCTTGGCCGCCAGCTCCGCACCGATCTGGACGATGATGTCGGCGACCTGCCGCGCCCGCGGCGGATCGATCGTCACCCAGGCCTGGATATAACCAAAACCCGGATACAATTCGCCCGCCGCGCTGCCAACCCCCGGGCTGTAGGCGTCGCCCAGCTCCTCGCGCACCTTGACCCGCAACCGGTCGCTGAAAACCTCGGCGAGCAGGTTGAGCCGGCGCGTGCGCCGGATGTCCCGCCCGTCGGTCGTCGGCCAGTACAGCGCCACGTCACCCTTCGGGATCTCGGTCGCGATCGTGAATTCCCGGGCGAACGGCCGCACCGGAAACTTCACCTCGCGCAGTTCCGCGAGGTCCGGCCGCGGTTCTCGCGCCGGCAGCGCGCCCAGGGTCCGGGCGATCGCCGCGATCGTCGCATCGGGATCGAAGTCGCCCACGACGGCGACTTCCATCGCCCCGCGGGCCAGTTCCGGCCCCACCCACGCCTTCACCTCGGCGAGGTTGCGTTTGAGCATCTCCTCCTTGGGCGGGAGTCCGAAACGATGATCGCCGCCGGCGATCAGCCGGGCGACCTCGAGATTGAACGGGCCGCCCGAGGTGTGTTCAAAATTCAGATATATCTGCTCGATCCACTTGCGCACCTGCCGGCCCGCCTCCGGCCGGAAACCGGGATCGGTGATGCGCGCCGCGACCAGTTGCAACTGCAGCAACAGATCCTCGCGATTCGTCGCACCGGCCAGCGTGAAGGCGTCCCCACCCGCGCCGAAACCCACCCCCACCGTCCGTCCCGCCAGGATCCGCCGCAGATCGTCGGCACTGTGCCGGCCCAGCCCGCCTTCCGTGAAGGTCTGGCCGGCATACGTCGCCAGGCCGGGCTGGTCCCGCGGTTCGGTGAGTTGGCCGGTCCCGACCCGCACGCCGACGCGGATGCGGTTCGCCTCAAAATCGGTCTTTTTGAGATTCAGCCGCAGGCCGTTTTCGAACGTCAGCAAGGTCAGGTCGAGATCGGCGATGTGCTCGCGCTTCGTGACCTTTCCGGGAGGCCCGAAGTCCGTGTAAGCCCACTTCGCTTCGGCCAGCGCCACCGGCACCGTCACCGCCATCGCACCTGATTTTTCAAAGGCGCTCGCAATCGCGGCGGTCGCCGTACTTTCGCCAGTAATCTTGGCGTTGCCGGTGACCAGCACGAGGCGGTGCGCCGGGCGCCAGGCGGTGCGCAGGCCGGCGAGACAGGCCTCGACGCTCATTTGCGCGAGTGCCGGTCCAAAGAGAGCGAGATCGTCCTCCGGCGTGGTCCACACGTCGCGCTCGAGGAGCGTCTCGGCAATCTCGTCAGCCAGCCCATCCGAGCGGCGGGTCGCCGCCGTCTTGACCGCCTGTTCGAGACCGTTGCGGAAATTCGCGACCACCTCCGCCAGTTCGGCCTTTTGAAAACCGTGCTCCAGCGCCCGGCGCAACTCCTGGTCCGCGACGCCCAGCGCACCCTGCCACTGGTCGGCGCGGCACGTGAGCGAGATCATGGTCTGCCGGTAGAATCCGTAGTTCTCCCCCGCGCCGGCACTGCCGCCAATGAAAGGGGCCTCCTCTTCTTTCGCCAGGATCGACAGCCGGCGATTGATTATCGCGTGTGCAATGTTGCGCGCCAAATCCTTCAGCCGGTTCGCGGCGGTGTCGCGATCCTTCACATAGGGTGTGACGGTCGCAATCGCGACGTTGGTGTTGGGCGCCTCGGACTCGTGATGATAAAACGGGACGGTGCCCGCGAACGCCGGCACTTTGCCCAAGTCGGGCGCCGGGCGCGCCGGGCCGCGCGCCTGGAGCGGGGTGAACGCCGCGCGGATCTTCTGCTCGACCGCGGCGGCATCGATTTCGCCAACAACGACCAGCGACATGATTTCCGGCCGATACCAGGTGTCGTAGAAATCGACGAAACGCTCGCGACCCGCCTGTTGCAGCACTTCGGTGGGGCCAATCACATCGCGCTTTTCAAACATCGTGCCGGCCAGCATGAAGTTGCGGGTGGCCACGCTGGTCCGGTAGCCCACCGAGTCGCGGGTGCGTTTTTCACTCAGGATAATTCCGCGCTCGCGATTGATTTCCTCGGTCGCGAGCAGGAGCCCGCCCGCGTAGTCCCTGATAACCTTGAGCCCCTCGGCGAGCGTGGCGTCCTTGGTGTCGGGCAGTTCGAGGAGATAGAGCGTCCGGGTGTACCAGGTGCTTGCATTCGTATCGCCGCCAAAGTTCATCCCCATGCGTTGGAAGAACTCGACGAGTGTACCCGCGGGATAATGTTCGCTGCCATTGAACGCCATGTGCTCGAGAAAATGCGCAAGACCCTGCTGATCGTCCTTTTCGTGGACGGCGCCCGCCTCCACCAGCAGGCGCACCGAGACGCGCTGCTTTGGCTCCACGTTGGCCCGAACAACATAGCGCAGGCCGTTCGGCAGCGTGCCAAACCGGGCCTGCGCGTCGGCCTTGAGGTCGCTGTTCTCCTGCGGAAATGGAATCGCGGCCGAAACCGCAGAGATGAAAAACGCCAGGGCGGGCAACCAGAGGTGGGCGGGACGACGCATGATGCTACTCCGGCAAAACCGCGCAATTCCCGCGAGCGAAAATTGATCGGGATGATTTTCTTTGCGCCCATGGCCCGTTTCGCGGCCAATCACCCGACTGTCTGCTACCGTGATGCTCTGGCTCTACCGTTTCTTTTTTGTCCCCGCTCTCCTGATCATCGCGCCGCGCTACCTGTGGCGCATGCGCCGACGCGGCGGCTACCGCGCGAATTTCAGCCATCGCTTCGGGGGTCATCCGCTGCTGCCGGCGACCAAGCCCGCTCGCCGGCGCGTCTGGTTCCAGGCCGTCAGCGTCGGCGAGATGCTCGCGATCGGGCCCATCCTCGAGGCACTCAAGCGCGACGGCGTGGAGGTCTACCTCACCACAACGACGAGCACCGGGCACCGTCTGGCACGCGATCGCTACGCCCCGTTGACGCTTGGCATCGGCTATTTTCCGATCGACTGGTGGCCGTTTTCTGTCCGCGCGTGGCGGCGGATCAACCCAGATTTGATCGTCCTTACCGAGGGCGAGCGCTGGCCGGAACATCTCCACCAGGCGGCGCGGCGCGGCGTCCCCGCCCTCTGCATCAACGCGCGGCTCAGCGACCGGAGCTTCACGCGACTGCGCCAGCATCGCCCGGCGGCCAACCTGCTGCTCGCGGGAGTCACCCGCTATCTGCCGGCTTCCGCCATCGATGCATCGCGGTTTTCTGAACTGGGCGTGCCGCCAGAGCGCATCGGCCCGGCCGGCAACATCAAGCTCGACGTGCTCATCCCGTCACTGGGTTCCGCGGAGCAAGCGCAACTCCGCCAGGAACTCGGCCTGCCCGTCGGCCCCGTCCTGCTCGGGTCGTCCACCTGGCCGGGTGAGGAAGTCGCGCTCGTCGCCGCGCTCCAGCACGCCCGGCAAAGGGGCCTTCCCTGCTCGCTGCTCATTGTGCCGCGCCACGCCGAGCGCCGGAATGAGATCCAACGCCTGCTCGCCGACACCGGCGAACACTTTCACTTTCGCTCGCGCGGTGCCGCGACCGGTGAAGTTGCCGTCGCCGTGGCCGACACCACGGGCGAGTTGCGCCGGCTCACCCAGATCGCCGACCTCGTGTTCGTGGGCAAGAGCCTCGCGCCTCATACCGAAGGACAGACCCCCGTCGAGGCGGCGGCACTCGGGAAACCGATCCTCCTCGGCCCGGGCATGAGCAACTTTCGCGCAATCGCGAGCGACCTCGTGGCCCAGGGCGCGGCCCGTGCGGTGGCCGACCCGCCCGCGTTGGCCGCCGCCGTGGAAGAGCTGTTGCGAGACCCGGATCAGCGCGAATTATTGGCCCGGGCCGCGGCAGCCTGGCACCGCGCCAACACTGGGGCCATCGAGCGTACGCTCACTTCGATCCGGAGTGAAATCGCCCGGCTGGGGTGAAAACGCCGCTGGGTGCGGCCTTTTCCGCATCAGGTAAAATTGATAAAATTCGGGATTGCACAGCTTCATCTGAGTTCTACTTTCGCTTTTTAGATTGATGCAGTCCCACGGACCCAAGCGCGTCTACACTCCTCATTCGCTCGAATTCTGGTTTGAGAAACTCGAAAACGACTGGTCGAGGGCTTTCAGTGCCATTCAACTGGAAAAAGGCCGCGAAATTTATGTCAGCGGCGAAGTGCGCGAGCTCGAATTGACCGAGCGGGATGCCATTGTGCACCGGCGGGTCGAAAAAAAGGATGAATACGCCGTGATCGAATGGACCGCCGACGGTCTGAGCGTTCGCTCGTCGTCGACCGACCATGAATTTGCCCACGCCCTGGCCGTCGCCGGCCTGCATGAAATTGAGGAATTGGTGGCGGACGAGATTTCGCCCCTGCCGGGAGAGCCGCCAAAAACTCCCACCCAGAAAAACGGCCACGCCAGGCCCATTGGATTCAGCCCGCGCCCACCACCCGCCAGTACCCCTAGGGGCCTGGCCCACTCCGCGTCCCCCGAGGCTGGAGCCAGCACGACCAGTGCCCCGGCGGTCGCCGTCGGGCCGGCCCGCGCTCTTGTCCTCAGCTTCAAAACAAAATCAGCGGGCCTGACCTTCAAGGCCGAGTGGCTCGAAGCCGACACCACGACAAGATGCCCCGCCCTCGGACCGGATGCGCATGCCAACGGCAACGGGCACGTCTCATCCGCCGAACGAGCCAAGCTCATCGGTCTCGCCGCCTACGCCCGCAAGGCTCACTTCCATTACAATCAGAGCACGGGCGTCTACATCATGGAATCGCTCGTCGAGATTCCGAATTTTCTCCGGACGGTCGCACCGGCCTGGCGGCGGATTTTCTCCATCGAGCTCGACGAAAAGTCGGCCAACCTGCTCAGGGGCACGCGGATGGTTGAGATCGAAGCCGTGGCCGAACGAGCCTCGGCATCCAGCCCGGCGGTGGGTGGCGCGGAGCACACGGCCCTGAATCTTCGTTGGATCTTCCGGACCGGCGAGCGAATGCTCACGGACGCCGAGGTCAACGCCCTCCTCAAGCGTGGCGGGCAGCCGGTGATCCTGCCGAGTCTTGGCATCGTGTCCCTTCCGCAGGAGCGGTGGGATAGTTACAGTGCGTGGCAGAAGAACGTCGAGGAGACGCAACGACCGGGTGAGGATGGCTCCGCGGCCCTGTCGCCCTACCTGATCTTTTCCCTCTTTAACGACGCGCGCCTGCGGCTGTCACTCTCGCCAGAGATCGAAGCCTGGCGCCAGAATCTACTCGCACCGCCGCCCGCGCCGCCCGCGCTGCCGGAGGTTCTGCGTCCGTATCAGCGGCGTGGAGTCGAGTGGATCCATCACCTGTGCGAGGTCGGCTGCCACGGTCTGCTGGCGGATGAAATGGGCCTGGGCAAGACCCTCCAGGTGCTGGCGCTGCTCGCGGCGCGGCCCATCGCCGGCAAACCCAGCCTGATCGTGTGCCCGGCGAGTGTCGTGCCGGTCTGGCGCGAGGAAATCAACAAATTTTACCCGCATCTGGCCGTCGAAGTTTTGAAGACCGGGCACGACTTCACGCAGCGGGCCGATGCCGCCATCTGGCTCGCCAGCTACACCCAGCTTCGCAAGCACCGCGCGCTGCTCAGCGGCGTCGAATTCGGTTATGCGGTGCTGGACGAAGGTCAGTTCATCAAGAATCCCGACGCGAAGATCACCCAGACCTGCTTTGCCGTGCGCGCCCTGCACCGCGTCGTCCTGACCGGCACGCCCCTCGAAAACCGTCAGCTGGATCTGTGGAGCATCTTCCGCTTCCTCCTGCCGGGGCTCCTGGGTACGCGCAGCTCGTTTGAGGCCTCCCTCGGTGCCGACCGGGAGGGAACTCTCACCCGTCTCCGGGCCCAGCTGGCTCCCTTTATTCTCCGCCGCACCAAGCGCGAGGTGGCCCAGGAACTGCCGCCCAAGGTCGAGATGGATCTCATCTGCCCGCTTACCGACGTGCAGCGCGCCGAATACGCGCGGATCTGCAGCGAAGGCCTCGAGCGGCTGGGCGACGATGTCGGTGCCGCGATGCGGGAGAAGTCATTCGGTTTCCTCGCGCTGCTCACGCGCCTGCGCCAGACCTGCTGCGACCCCGACATGCTCCCGTGGCTGAAGGCCCCCCTCACCGATTCCGGCAAGATCAACCTGCTGATCGAAAAGCTCACCGAGATCGTCGGCAGCGGGCACAAGGTGGTGATCTTCTCGCAATTCGTGATGCTGCTCGACCGGGTGCGGGCGGCGCTCGTCCAGCACTTTCCGGATCTCGCGCGGTTTGAGCTGACCGGCATGACCCTCGATCGGCTGAAGCCGGTGCAATCGTTTCAAAACGCCCCGGGAGCCGCCGCGATGCTCGTCTCGCTCAAGGCCGCGGGCACCGGCATAACGCTGCACGCGGCGGATTATGTCTTCCTCCTCGATCCGTGGTGGAACCCCGCGGTCGAAGCCCAGGCCGTCGACCGCGTGCATCGGATCGGGCAGACCAACACGGTGTTTGTCTACCGGATGGTCACCGCCGGCACGATCGAGGAACGTATCCAGGTTCTGAAGTCGTCCAAGAAGGATTTGTTCGAGAAGCTCATCGGCGGGCTCGGCGGCGACTTTGACCTCAGCCAGCATTTCAGCTCGCTCCGCAGCCTCGTGACCCTCACCGCGCCCGCCGAACCGGATGAGACGCCGGAACCGTACACGATCGACTAGGTTTTCGCCGCGCGAAACCCTCAGGGCACCGGCGGCACCGCGGGGCCGAAGATTCCCCAACGGAATGTCTGGTCGAGCGCCAGCAGCCAGAGCGCGGCCACGTAGAGCCAGACGCCGGCGAGAACGATCCTGCCCAGCATCCGTTTCCGCGGATCGTTCGAATCGAACCAGGCGACGGCTGCATCCGACGACGAGTCGCTGGCCAGGGCGGCGACCAGCCCGGCGGAGACCACCTCTGGAGCCGCGGTCCGCTCGGTCGATTTTGCGCTCCGATTCGCGGATTTTTCCCTCATGATCGCCAACCTGAAGGAAAACCCGCCCGGCGCAAGCACCGGGCGGAGCCGGTTCAGCCGCGCGCCACGACCAGCGAGGCGTTGGTGCCGCCAAAGCCAAAGCTGTTCGCGAGCGCGGCCCTCACCGGCCGCCGCACCGCGGTATTGGGCGTGAGATTGAGCCCGAAATCGCCGCAGGCCGGGTCCACGTTGTCCAGATTGATGGTGGGGGGGATGATTCCGTGGTGGACGGCGAGGACCGCCGCAAACGCGCCCATCGCACCCGCTGCGCCAAGCAGGTGCCCCGTCATCGACTTCACTCCGCTCACGTTCAGACCGCTGATGCTCCCGGCAAAAACCCCGGCGATTGCCGCCGCCTCTTCGCCATCGCCACCAGGCGTGGAGGTAGCGTGGGCGGAAACATAATCGATCTCCGCCGGCGCGAGGCCGGCACGATTGAGAGCGGAACGCATCGATCGCGCCGAACCCTCGGCACCCGGCGCAAGCGAGGAAAGATGGTAGGCATCCGCGGACGCCCCGTAACCGCGCAACTCACCATAAATACGGGCACCGCGCCGCCGGGCGTGCTCCCGTTCTTCCAGCAGAAACACGACCGATCCCTCCGAGAGGACAAATCCGTCGCGATCCTTGTCGTAGGGTCGCGAGGCCTTCTCGGGGTCGTCGTTGCGCGTCGACAAGGCCCGCATCTGCGCGAACGCCCCGATCGCCAGGGGCGTGATGGTCGACTCCGCGCCGCCCGCGAGCATCACATCGGCCTCGTCCCGCACAATCGCCGCGGCCGCCTCGCCCAGGGCGTGCCCGCTCGTCGCGCAGGCCGAGGCGACGCTCATGTTGGCGCCGCGAAAATCCAGTGCCAGGCTCACCTGACCAGCCAGCAGGTTGGGCGCGATCTGGATGATGAAAAACGGGGATATTTTCCGAAAGCCACCGGCCTTCCAGGTGTCGTGCATCGCCTCCATCTCCGGCAGCCCGCCGAGGCCCACGCCGAGCACCACGCCCAGACGTTCGGGCGGAAGTGTCGCGCGGTGCGCATCCAGCCCGGAATCAGCATATGCCTCGATCGCCGCCCCACAGCCCAGATGGGTGAAACGGCCAAATTTCTTGATATCCTTGGCGGTGAGCGCCTGGCAGAGCGGCTCGCCGGCGGCACCGCGTGGACGCAGCGGCACCGGCAGCAGACGCGCCGGGTCGTAGTTGCGCACCTCGCCCGCGATTTGCGCCGTGCAGCCGGTCGCATCAAAACGTGTGATTCGACCGATGCCACTGCGGCCGGCGATGAGCGCAGCCCAAGTCTCGGCTGCGGTGTTTCCGCAGGGTGTGACGGCACCCAAGCCAGTGATGACGACGCGGCGCGGGGAAGTGGAGGGATTGTGCATGTGGAGAAAAGAAGTGAAAGTACGGCACTCAGAATGCGCGCATAAAATCATGGGGCGATCGCTCGGTGGACGGCAAGGGTTCCTGACAGTATTGCCGTCGCAGCTGCCGACGCATCGCCTGCAGCATCAGATCACTTTGCGCCGGGTCGTCGATCGCGCGGGCCACCAGCAACGCCCCGACCAGGGAACTCATCAGCTGGGTCACGCGCTCGCGGTTGCGCACCGAATCCGGGCTCAACCGAAGCGCGGTCGCCAGCCGATCAATATGCCGCGAAAATCCACGCGCATACCCCGTGCGCGCTTCACCACGCAGCCGCACCATATCAGCGCCAACGGCGACGATCAGGCAGCCGGAACCCCGGTTATCGCGATGACGGGGGCCAAGGTAACTGTCGATCAAGAGGCGCGCCCGGTTGGCCGGGGTCGACCCGGAGGAAATCCGGTCGAGGTTCGGAACAGCGGCGTCAAACGCCGCGCCACACGCCTCCGCCAGCAGCTCCGTCTTGTCGCTGAAGTGAGCATAAAAACCCCCATGCGTGAGCCCAGCACGACGCATCACCTCGTCGACACCCGTCTCGGCCACGCCCCGCTCCCGAAACGCCTGAGAGGCCGCTTCCACGATGCGACGGCGGGTCGCAAGTTTATGGGTCGGAGGGTATCGCATGATACGGAGACAAAGCGTATGAATGACGACCGTCATACTAAGACAAGAGTAATCTTCAGTACCATCGGTGGCTGGCAAGGTGCGTAGTGACGTTTTTGAGCATGGCTTTGACTTTCCCAAACCGGCGGGTTCTGCTCCGATTCTTTTCCGACCGGCCTCCGCCTTCAATGCAGCAGCTACACGCCCACTGGCGCATGGAATACATCGACGCGCCGCGCTATCCGGCGGCGATGAGTCGCCCTTTTACCGAACTACCGGCCCTTGGGGACGACCGTGCCGCTCTGATCGTCCACCGGTCGAAGTTGAGTTATCTGATTCTCAACCGTTTTCCCTACAACCCCGGTCATCTGCTCGCGGTTCCCCTGCGCGAAGTCACCAACCTCGAAGAACTCAGCCCCGCCGAGCGCGCCGACTTGTTCGAAGAAATCATCCTCGCGAAGCGCCTGCTCTCGGCCGCCCTCAAGCCCGACGGGTTTAACGTCGGCTTCAACCTCGGCTCGGCGGTCGCCGGCGGCAGCATCGCCCACCTCCACGGCCACATCGTGCCGCGCTGGAACGGCGACAACAACTTCATGCCCGTGCTTGGGCAGACTCGCATCCTGCCGCAGTCGCTCGAAGCGACCTGGGTCAAGCTGGCCGCAGTGGCGAAGCCGGGAAGCGAGCCACCGAAAGCGAAAAATCCCAAAGCTCGGTAGCGCTGACCGCTTCCACCACGACCCTCGCTCCCCTTCCCGCCTCCCCCGGCTTCCCGTCTTTCCGTCTCTCGTCGTCCTCCTCCCGCGCCGCGCCTTTGCCGACCAAGACCCTCCATTTCCCAAGTCCGCGACATGCCGCCGCACTCTATGCCGGCCGTGAAGAAAATCTCGTGCATGTCGAGCGCGCCCTGGGCGTGAAGCTCGTCACCCGCGATGATTGGGTCAAAATCGACGCCGCCGACGAGAACCTCGCCCGCACCGAGGCCCTCTTTGGATTTCTGAACGAGGCACGCTCTCAGGGCATGGCGATTCGCACCCCGGATTTTCACCGGATCGCGGATGCGTTTGCCCGCGGCGAAGGCCCGCAGTTGCAGACCTTGCTCGACGCACCGCTCGTCATCGCCACCAACCGCAAGACGATCGTCCCCAAAACGCTCGCGCAGAAACTGTACCTGCAATCCATGCTGGAGCATCCCGTGGTGTTCGGCATCGGTCCGGCCGGCACGGGCAAGACCTACCTCGCGATGGCCGCCGCCGTGAACGCGCTGCTTAAGAACGAGGTCGAACGCGTGATCCTCACGCGACCGGCAGTCGAGGCGGGCGAAGCCCTGGGCTTCCTGCCCGGCGATCTTCGCGAAAAAATTCTCCCCTATCTCCGGCCGCTCTACGACGCGTTGCACGACATGCTCGACCCCGAGGATGTCGCCCGCCTCAGCGCCAAGGGTGTCATTGAAATCGCCCCGCTCGCCTATATGCGGGGGCGCACGCTCTCCCACGCCTTCATCGTGCTCGACGAAGCCCAGAACACCACGCCGGAGCAGATGATGATGTTCCTCACCCGGCTCGGCGAAGAATCCCGCATGGTCGTCACCGGTGACATCACCCACGTCGACCTGCCGCGCTCGAAATCCAGCGGGCTCATCGAAGTTCGCCACATCCTCGCCGACATCCCCGGCATCGATTTTCATACGTTTAGCGCCGCCGACGTAGTCCGCCATCCACTGGTGCAGAAAATCATCGAAGCCTACGACGCGTACCGCAACCCAATCGCCAGCCACAACGGCGCGGGGGAAAAACCATGACCAGCCTCCGTCACGTCGCTCCTCCACCGTTTTCCCGCCAGCGCGCGGCGGCGGCGCACTCCGCCTCCCCGCGGCTGCATCCGCCCATCTCCTGATGTCCGTTCGCAACCAGCTCAAACTCCTCGTCGGCGGCCTCAGTGGCCACCGCGGCAGCCGCACGTCCACCGCGGCCTGGGGTGCCATGGGCGAATTTCTCGAACGTAGCCCGCTCGTCGCCGCCTTGATCTTCATCGTCACGGTGGCCGCCATTGTCGTCATCAGCTCGGCCGGGCTCACCACGCTGGATGCGCCACTGATTCCGAACCAGCTGGCCACGTCCCGCGTCACGGCCCAGGCCCCGTTTGCCTACGAAAGCGCGGAGAAAACCAACGCGGCCCGTGAGCAGTTTCTCAACCGCGTGCCCCCGGTCTACAAACTCGACACCGAACAGCTCCGCCGTTTCGAGGCGGCTGCGCGCACGCTGCTGCTCCAGCTTGCCGCCTTCGAAACCGCTCATCCCGCCAACGCCGCCCCGCTGCTCATCTCGCGCCCGGAGTTCGCTGCGATGGCTGAGACCTTCAACTCCCATGGGCCCTACCATGCCACGCCCGAGGATGTCGCCGCCGCGCTGGCCGCGGGCGACGCCCGGGCTCGGGCCGCCATGTTCGAGAACGGCCTCGCGACGCTCCGCGACATCTACGCCCAGGGTGTCGCCGATTCCGCGCTCGTCGGCGTGAGTCCCGGCAGCGCCGTCGCGCTGCAAATCGCCCGGCCGAATGGCGCCGTGTCCCAACGCTCCGTGCAAACGATGGAGGACGCGCTCACCGTGCTCCGGGTGAGCCTGGCGACGGATCAGGTTTCGCGCACCTCAGCACCGGCGGTGTTCCGCCTTTTTCGTTTCGGGCTCACTCCAAATCTCGTCTTCGACCGCGCCGCGACCCAGGCCCGCCAGATCAGCGCCAGCCAGGCGATCAAACCGGTCACGGTCAAGGTGGTCCGCGGCCAGACCATTCTCGAACCCGGTGAACGCGTGACCCCCGAGGTGCTGGAAATGCTGGTCGCCCATCGAAGATTTCTCCGCGACTACGGCGACGCCGCCATGACCGAGGGCCTGACCCTCTTCGGGCGCGTGCTCCTGGTGCTCGCGATGGTCCTCGCCTCGCTGATCTATATCCGGATCGAGGACCCGGAGACGCTGCGCAGTAACGTCCGCTGCGGACTGCTCGCCCTGGTCGTCATCGTCAACCTCGCCCTCGTCCGCGCCAACTACTCCCTCGGAGGCGCCGAGTTTTTCCTGCGCGACGGCTCGTGGGCGTCGACCCTCCCGTATGTCGCGCCGACGGCCTTCGCCCCGCTCATCGTCGCGATCCTGATCGACGCGGGCTCGGGAATTTTCATGGCGTTGCTGATTTCGATCTTCACCGGCGTCATCTACGGCAACCGGCTCGACCTGCTCGTCATCACCTTTCTCGCCTCGCTCGTCGCGATCTATTTCGGCCGGGATGCGCGACGCCGCGGCCGGCTCGTGCGCGCCGCCGGCATGGGCGGCCTGACCATCGCCGCGTTTGCCGCGCTGATCGGCATCGCGGACCAGACGCCTCTCGACACTTTGCTGCGCCAGATGGTCGCCGGCCTCGGCACCGGCCTGCTGACTGGCGTCGCCGTGGTCGGCCTGCTGCCCGTGCTCGAGTCGCTCTTCAAGCGCACCACCGACATCACGCTGCTCGAACTCACCGACTACAACCACCCGCTGCTCCGCCGCATGCAGCTCGAGGCGCCGGGCACGTATCACCATTCCCTGGTCGTGGCGCAGCTCTCCGAAAACGCGGCCAACGCCATCGGGGCCAATCCCCTTGTGGCCCGGGTCTGCGCCCTGTTTCACGATGTCGGCAAGACGCTCAATCCGCAATTCTTCGGCGAGAACAACCGCGATCGCTCCAATCCGCACGATGACCTGCCGCCGGCCGAATCGGCGCGGATTATCAAACTTCATGTGTCCGACGGCGTCGTTCTCGCCCAGCGGCACAATCTTCCCCGCGCCGTGCTCGACGCGATCCAGCAGCACCACGGCACGACACTTGTGCGCTATTTCTACGATCGGGCCGTCCAGGCGACGCTCTCGCCCTTCTCCCGCGCGCCATCCGCGCGCCCGATCGCAAGTTCCAATCCCACGGCACCGTCCCCCGCCGCCCTGGTGCCGGATGAGGCGGCGTTTCGCTACGACGGACCGAAACCCCAGTTCAAGGAATCGGCCATTCTCTCCCTCGCCGACGGCCTCGAGGCGGCGACGCGCTCACTCCGCCAGGTCAACGCCGGGGAACTGCAACTGACGATCAACCGTGTGGTCGGTGAACGCATTATTGACGGCCAGCTCGACGATGCCCCGCTGACGCTCGAGGAAATCACCCGCGTCAAGAACAGTTTTCAATTCACGCTCCTGAACATGCTGCACACGCGTGTCGCCTATCCCGCCGGCGAGAAACCGGTGGACGGTCCCCTGAAAAAATCAGATGCCAGTTAGGACGCTGGCGGCCGCGCGCGTGGCCAACGCGCCTCTCCAACCCGGGCCTGCCCGCGGTGCAGCCCGCCACGTCGCGATGGCCAACCATCATCCCCGCCTGCGCCTGAATCGCCGCGCAATCGCGAGCATGTTCGCGACCCTCGAGGCCAACTACTCTGCCGTCGCCCGCCGTGCAGCCGACTTTCCCGCCGGTGAGCTCTCGGTGGTTTTTTTGACCGACAACGCCTTGGCGCAACTCCACGCCAGCTTCCTCGACGATCCGACAAACACCGACGTAATCACGTTTGCCGGCGACCCGGCGCAGGGCACCGCGGGGGAGATTTGCGTCTCCGTCGACACCGCGGCACGATATGCCCGCGATCACGGCCGGGAGTTTGCCGACGAACTCACGCTCTACCTCGTCCATGGCTGGCTGCACCTCGCCGGCCACGACGATCTGGTGCCGGCGAAAAAACGCGCCATGCGCCGCGCCGAGGCCCGGGCGATAAAACTCCTCTCCCGCACCGGGACCAGCCCGGAGTTCTCGCTCAGGCCTTGCCGTCGCAGAAACCGCTTCCGCACGCTGTGATATGACGCCAAAACGTAACCTCTGCAAGGTGGAGCCCGGTGTCCGGATCGGGCTTTTTCGCGGAATGCCATTTGGAATTTTCCCCCATCGAATCCTTTGCGTTGCGTGCGGTTGAGGTTCTGGCCGAAGCTGAAACCTGTCATGTCCAACGTCCCGCCACGCGCTTCCCACTTCGTAACCTTCCGCAACGCGTTTCTCTCCGGCGCGCTGTTGCTGGCCCCGCTGATCGTCACGATCTGGGCGTTCAGCGCGATCATCGATGTCGTCGGCGGCAAGTTTCGCCCCCTCTACGAGGACTACCTCCCCGATTCGCTGCAGCGCATTCCATTCCTCTGGGATTTGCTCGCGACCGGCGCGGTCATTTTGCTCGTGACCGCACTCGGCTTCCTCTCGACCTACGTCTTTGGGAAATATTTCCTCAGTGTTGGCGAAAGGGCCATCCAGCGCATCCCCGGCATCGGAGCCGTCTACAACTCAGTCAAGCAAGTCGTCGCGACCTTCGGCGCGCAAAACCGCAATCTCTTCAGCAAGGTCGTGCTCATCGAATATCCGCGCAAGGGCTGCTGGACCTTAGGATTCCTCACGAACAAGGCGCAGGCCGAACCGCAGGTGCATGTCGGACTCGAAACCTGGACGGTTTTCGTGCCGACGACTCCCAATCCCACGAGCGGCTTCCTGCTGATGCTACCGCGGCAAGAAGTCATCGAACTCGAGATGAGCGTGGGCGATGGCATGAAGATGATCATCTCCGGCGGAGCCGTCGTCCCACCCTGGCCCTCCCCCGCCACCACCGCGCAGAACTAGCCCGCATCTTCCCCAAGCGGCAACCGCAACCTCCTCCGGCGGACCAGCCGGAAATCTTGAAATCGGGCATCGGGCATTTTCAATCTGTCACTGGCAGACCAGAACGAGTTTTCCAATTTCAAGCTGCCCGATGACCGCTGCCCGATTTCGAGATTTCCAAAATCCCGGATTACAGCTGCCCGATTTCAAGATTTCCGATCTCCCATTCTCCCGTCTCTCCGAGTCTCCCCTTCTCCGTCATTCCCTCTCTCCCGCTCCAGACCGACGCCTTCATCCTCCAGAAACGGCCGCCCACCGACGCGTTCCAGGGTTTTTCCGCGTTTGCCGCCGAGCACGGATCGTTGCTGCTGCTGCAGCGCATTCCGAAAAAATCCGCCGCTACTTCCTTCGCCCTCGATCTGTTTGACGAAGTCGCGCTCGTGCTCGAATCGTCCAACCAAGGCCGTTCGTGGTTCGTGAAGGAGGTGCAACTCGTCGCGCGGCACCCCGGAATCGGTGGCAGCTACGAAACCCTTCGACTCACCTCCGCCCTCGCGGCGGTCATCGCACGTAATCCGGTACATGAGGAAAGCCGGCCCGCGGTCGCCGAGTTGCTGCGCAGTGCCTTCGCCGCCTTCGCGAGTGCGCCGCGCCCCGACATCGTCTACTTCAAGAGTCTCTACCGCTTCGCCCGAGACGAGGGTTACCCTCTGAAACAGCATTGGTTCTCCACGTTGCCCGCCACCGATCGCACCGAGGTCGCCACCTTGGTCAACCAACCGCTCGCTGCGCAAACCGCCGGACCCGGCGTTGTCGCCCGCCTGCAACGCCACCTCGAGGGCTACCTCCGCGGTCACACAGAAATCCTGTTGGACTAGGAAATGCGCGCGATCAGCCTGTCGGACTTCCAATGATCTTCGACCTCGATCAGCGCACCGTCGCCCTGAGCGTCGGCGAATTTGCCGGCTTCTCCCTCGGTCCGCACGACGGCGGGGATGGCGGTGGCGGTCTTTGGCGGGCCCAACTCGGCACCCACTGGCACAACGAACTCCGCGCTCAGGCAATCGCCGAACACGCCGCCGCCGCCGCGTTCGAAATCCCCATCACCGGCCGCATCGTCCACCGCGGTTGGATTTTCACCCTCACCGGCCGCATCGACCAAATCATTCGTCCGCCCGGACGCACCACCCTGCGCGAAATCAAGTCCGTCACCTGCCCGCTGCCCGCCGACGAAGCCACCCTGCGCGCCGACTATCCGGAATATTTTGTCCAACTAGCCACCTACGCCGCCCTCTTCCGCCTCGGCCTCGCCGCGCCCATTCCGACCTTGGAATCTTGTCACCTATTAGGTGACAAGCCCTCCGGCCCCACGGCGGCGGAACTCGTCTTCGTCGAGGCGGGCTCGGGCCTGGTGCAGACGGTGCCGCTCACCCCGGCGGATGATGCGATTTTTCGCGCGCAACTTGAGCGCGTCACCGAATTTGTCGACCTGCGGATGCGCGCCCGGCAGCGACTCCGCGGCCTGCGCTTCCGCCCGGCGTTCGCCACTCCGCGCCCGGGCCAGGCAACCACCCGGGCCGAACTCACGGCGCTTTTCCATTGCCAGCCACTCGTGTTTTTTGAAGCGCCCACCGGCTTCGGCAAGACCGGCGTACTGCTGGAATTCGCGCTCGACCAACTCCGCTCCGGCCACTTCGACCGCGTCCTCTATCTTACGAGCAAATCCACCGGCCAGCTCCAGGTTGTCCACACTCTGCAGGCCATGACCGCCCCCACCGCGACAATCCCCGCCGTCGCCCCACCCCCGCCGCCACCGACCGCCCCCGCTTCTTGTCACCTATTAGGTGACAAGACTGAGCGGGCGGCGGGGGCAGAGGGAACCGCGGTTGATGGCAAACCCGGCACGCAGGCGGAGGCCGCGGCTGGCACACCCGTGGCGGCGTGGCATGTGCGCAACAAGGGGGAACATTGCATCAACCACACATTTCATTGCGTGCGCGAGGCCTGCGCCCACCTCGCCGGCGCCGCGGAGCGCTGGCCACAAAGCGGACTGGCGCGCTTCTATCTGGATGAACAACACGCGCGCGATCTCGACACCCTGCGGGCCGCGGGTCGTGCCGCGCAAATCTGCCCCTACGAAATCACCCGCACCGCCCTCGCGTTCAACGACGTGTGGATCGGCGACTATAACTACGTGTTCGCCCCGCGGAATCGCGGCCTCTTCTTCGATCAACCGGGCTTCGTCGCCGCGCGCACCCTCCTCTTGCTCGACGAGGCGCACAACCTGCCCGCCCGCGTCGCCGACGCGCACTCGCACAACTTTACCGCCGCAGCCGCTTTCGCCGCGCGCGAAGAGCTCAACCGCATCCGCCCGGGCGCCGGCCTCGTCACCGCCTGGGAGCACTGGTGTCATTTTCTCCACCACCTGCGCATCAACGCCGGCCTCGCTCCCGCGGACGAAGACGACGCGCGCCACCTGCTCGGGGAGTTCGCGGGGCGGCTGACTTCCGCCGCCCTCGACTTCGCCGCATTGGGTCCCGTCGCCGCGGACACCTTGTGGCAGGTGCCAGCGCTGGTCAGCGAACTCGCCGGTGGCGAGCCAGGTCGCAGCGCCGGCACTGCACCGGGCCGGGCCGCGGTCCCAACCCTGGCGCGACTCTGGTGGAGCCCGCGCGACGGCGAGCTTGCGCTCACGTGCCTCAATGCCGCACCCGTGATCGGCGCGACCCTGCGCGAATTCGGCGGCGTCGTGCTCGCGAGTGCCACCCTTAACCCGATCGATGGATTCGCCGCCGCCTGCGGCGTCGCCGGGGCCTTTGCCGGCGAAGCTCCGAACTCCGGCCGGCTCGGAGAGCCAGCCCCACCGGCGCCGGCCGCGCCGGAACGTCTCGGTGTCCTCAACAAGCGCGACACCCGCAAACTCTACCGCCAGCTCACGAGCGCCGCCGACCTGCTCCGGGTCGAGGAGGCCCGGGACGCCGCAAGCCCGGCGTGGCTGCGCGCCCACGCCCCATGGCGCGACCACTCCTACGACCTGGCGTTCGACGCCCGCGCCGACACGCGGTTTCAACACCGTTCGCACCACTACCCCACCACGGCCGCGACCGTTGTCGCGCTGCACGGCGCGGCCCTTCGTAACGACACCTTCGATACGTCCGCGGCGGGCTCCACCGTCGCCCTCTTCTTCCCCTCCTACGCGTACGCGGAAGCAATCCTGCGGGAAGTCGCCGCGGTCGCGCCAGCGCTGCGGCTCGTGCTCCAGCCGAAATTGCGCGACCTGGCGGCGCAATCGGCGTGGGTCGAGGAATCGTTGCGATCCTCCGACGCCCTCTTCCTCGTTTTGGGCTCCAGCTTCGCGGAGAGCATCGACTCCCTCGGCGGTCGCGTGACCCACGCGATGGTCGTCGGCCCCGCGCTTCCCGAGGTCAATGCCGTGCAGCGGGCACGACTCGCGGAAGCGACGCGGGCCGGCCTGTCGCGCGACGCGGCGTTTCGCCACGTTTATCAGATCCCGGGCATGACCAAGGTCAACCAGGCCCTCGGCCGTCTCGTCCGCGCCCCCGGCCAGCGTGCGCGAGTCCTCCTGCACTGCCGCCGCTTCCTCGATGCCAGCTACGCCGACCTGCTGGCGCCCGAGTATCAGGTCGGCACCAAGATCCACGACGACGAGGCCTTCGCCACCTGGCTGGCGCACGGCACATCCTGAACGAGAACTGGCCGCAACTGCGGCGACGTTTATTCCCAGAAATTATTTTTTTCGACCTCTACTTTGTCTCCGCTCATCCGATAGTTCTCCCCTTTTCAGGCTCCGAACCGGTTGGCGGGATTCCCTCAACCCTAACTCATCCATCAATTCTCTCATGCCGATTTCCAGCTTCGGGCTACGAGCCCTCATCATCTCCACCGTCCTCTCGCTTGGCGGCGGTGGCTTACTGCACGCGACCAGCGTCGTCGCACCGTCCTTTGCCGAATTGGTGGCCGAGGCGGAGACCATTGTGCGCGCCAGGGTCCTCAGCGTGCGCGCCGCCTGGGTCGACTCGCCCCAGGGCCGCGTCATCAAGACCTACGTCACCTTCGCGACGCAACGCCAGCTCAAGGGCCGGAGCACGCCGCAGTTCACGCTCGAACTCTTCGGAGGTGAACTCGACGGCCAGGGCATGCGCATCGCCGGCCTGCCGCAGTTCGAGGCGGGCCAATCTGAGATGCTCTTCGTCTCCGGCAACGGCGTGCAGTTCTGCCCGCTCGTTGGCCTGATGCACGGGCGTTACCGCATCCGCACCGACCCGGCAAACGCCCGCGAATACCTCACCCGCAATGACGGCGTGCCGCTCGTCAGCGAACACGACGTCCAGTTGCCGCAGGGAGCCAATCCCCTCGAGGCGCGCACCAAAACCGTGGCCGCCGCCCTCAGCCCGCTCGCTTTTGAACAACGCATCAACGTCGAACTTTCCCGCCGTGCCACTCTTCACTAAGCTCGGACGCTGCGCCGCCGGCGGAATCATCTGCGCCGCACTCTCGACGGCCCTGCCCGCCTTTAATCCCAGCGGTGAACGCTGGCCCAATGGCCCGGTGGTGATGCATCTCCAACTCGGCCCCAGCAACGGTCCGTTGCTCGATGGCGCCGCTTCCTGGGGCGTTGTCGCCGAGGACGCCCTCGCCTCCTGGAACCGCGGCCTCACCAACGTCCAGTTCACCTTCGTGCGCGATTCGAGCGTCGCCGTGGGCAACGGCAACGCCGTCAACAACGTCATCTTTTCTCCGACCGTCTACGGCGGCGCCTGGGGCGGCCGGACCCTCGGCATCACGCTGCAGACCTTCGACCCGCGCACCCGGCGTTACAGCGAGACCGACGTCGTGTTCAACAGCACGGTCAAATGGGACTCGTATCGCGGTCCCTTGCGCACCGCGACGGGCGGGGGCACCCTCAACGATTTCCGCCGCGTCGCGATCCACGAGTTTGGCCATGCGCTCGGCCTCAATCATCCCGACGACATCGGCCAGAACGTGGTCGCGATCATGAATGCCGTCACGAGCGACGTCGACACCCCCGCCACCGACGATATCGCCGGGGCGCGCGCCATCTACGACAATCCCAATGTGGCGCCCACGGCGCTGCTGCGTTTCCAGGGGGCAGCCGGCTACTCCAGCCGCGACTCCGCGCTTACCATCACCGTCGGTACGATTCGCAACGACGGCGACGCCACGTCCGGCACGATCCGCCTCGAACTCTGGGCAACAACGCAGCGTTTCACCAACATCCTGCCCGCCGGGTCCCACAACCTCGGAATCCATACCTTCGATACAAAGATCGGCCCGTCCTCCTCCCTCAGCAACATCAGCGCCGCCACCCGCTACACCTCCCCGCCCAACGGCAGCTACTATGTCTATTTGCTTCTGACCGAATCCACCGGCACCGCGGGTTCCAGTTTCAACCTTCGCGATTCTCTGGGGTTCTCGACTCTGCTCAACCTCGGCCCTCCTTCGGCGCCGTCGATCAGCACCCAGCCCACTCCGGCCGTGGCGACCGCCGGCGGCACCGCGACGTTTGCCGTCGTTGCGACCGGAACCCTGCCACTCGCTTACCAGTGGAAAAAAGATGATGCCACTCTCGCGGGCGCGACCAATCCCACCCTGACGTTCGCCAACGTGCAGGCTGCCAGCACCGGGTCCTACACCGTCAGCATCACCAACGAGCTCGGCACAATCACCAGCAACCGCGTCGACCTCATCCTCGGCAAACCCGCCGATCCGGGCCGGCTCATCAACATGTCGATTCGCACCAACGCGGGCACGGACGACAATACGCTGATCGTGGGCGTCGGTCTCGGCGGCGCCGGCACCACCGGAACCAAGGCCGTGCTCTTCCGGGCCGTCGGTCCCACCCTCGGGGTGTTTGGCGTGGGGGGCGCCCTCACCGACACCGTGATGACGGTCGTCCGCGACGGCACGCAAGTCGCACAGAACGACGACTGGGCCGGTGGTTTCGATTTCGGATCGGTGGGCGCGTTTGGGTTTTCCGGCGCCACCCCGCGCGACTCCGCGATCTACAACGGCGCCATCGCCAACGCCAGCTACTCCATTCTGATTACCGGCAAGAACAATGAAACCGGTGTCGCCCTCGCCGAAATCTACGATGCGACTCCTCCGGCCACCTACACCAGGACGACGCCTCGCCTCGTCAACGTCTCCGCCCGCACCGAGGTCGGCACCGGCGACCGGATCCTCATCGCCGGCTTCGTCATCGGCGGGACGACACCCGTCCGCGTGCTGGTGCGAGCCGTCGGCCCGACCCTCGGCGCGTTCGGCGTGACCGGCACACTCGTGGATCCACGGCTCGAAATTCTCACCGGTACCACCCGGGTCGCCGAAAACGACAACTGGCTCGCCGCTGATGCGGCGACGTTTGGCAGCGTCGGCGCCTTCGCCTTAAACGCCGGCAGCCGCGACGCCGCATTGGTGACCGCCCTGATGCCCGGCAGCTACACGGCGCAGATCAGCGGCGTCGGCGCCACCACCGGCGTCGCGCTCGTCGAGGTGTACGAACTGCCCTGACCGACCGGCTCGTTGTCACCGCGTGGCGAAAGGCGGCCACCCCGGGCCCTGGGAGGTATCTCTAGGTTGGTCGAGCGCGAAAGCTTCCTCCAACCCAATTCCGAAGGGCTGCGCCCGGGCCCATGGGCTTGGCCGCATGCGCTTCGTCGCAGCCGAGCCTGGATCCAAACGCAACGGCGCCGACCAAGCGGCGCCCCCCCCCCGAAACAGTACTCCACGCACCGTCAAACCAGCGTGACATCCCCTGCTCCCCGGGTTCTAAAAATTCTACTGGCAAAGGACCGAAGAGGGAGTAACATCTCCCCAAGTCCAGCGTCCTACGATCCACGACCCATGAAAGCCATTTTTTCTCCCCAAGGCACCCTCCTCTCGCTCGCGCCCAGTCTCGCGCGCATCGCCTGTTTCTGCGTCGGAGTTTCACTGCCGTCCACGAGTCTCCTCAGCCAGGTCCGCCCCACCGACCCGGGCATTCCCGTGAATCCAATTGCCCCCGGAGGTGGCGGAAACGCGGGGGGCGGTGCCGGCGGGGGCGGAATCGGGATTGGCACTCTTCCAATTTTTCCGGGTGGCGGTGCCGGTGGGGGCGGAATCGGGATTGGCACTCTTCCAGTTTTTCCCGGAGGAGGTGGGGGCGGCGCTGGTGGCGGTGGAGCCGTCACCACTCCCATCATCGTGACCCCGCCTGGCGCGCTCGTGGGCGGAACGGTTACAGCTACCGCGATTCTCGGGCAGGCGGGCGCAGCCCAACCCGGCACTTCCGGCGCGACCTACCAGTGGAGCATCAGCGGTGGACGCATCACCACCGATTCCCGCGGCGCCACCATTCAATTTGTCTCCGATGTCGCCGGCACCGTAAACCTCGCCGTCAGCATCAGCGCCGCAGGCACTTCTTTTGCCCCCACTGCCTCCGTCGCCATCGTCTCCGCCGAGTCCGCCGGCGCGATCACCACGACTGCGACCGTCGCGGCCAATGTCACCAGCGTCACCGCCTCCGTGCCAGCCGCTCAAAACGGCGACCGTTCCTTTCGTTGGGCCATCACCGGAGGGGGCGCGATTATCAGCGGCCAGGGCACCAACGCGATTACCTTCCGTCCCGCCACCGCCGGCCTCAAACAGATCACTTGCAACGTCAACCTCCAGAACGTCGTCACCGTACCGGTCATCGCCAGGGTCGTCGCGCTGGGCACGGGCGCTCCTGTCGCCGTCACCACCACCAATGGCAGCGGCGGTGGCACCTATCCGGCCGGCTCGCGCGTCGACCTCGCCGCAAATCCACCCGCCAACGGGCAGGTCTTCGATCGCTGGACCGGCAACACCGAGGTCCTCGGTGCCGGAGTACTCAGTGCCTTCGTCGCCCGGGCCGCCATCACCGTGCCCGCGACACCCGTGACGCTCACCGCGACCTACAAGGCCGCGCCCACCTGGACACCCACGAGCATTCCCAATTTCAACCCGCAGAGCGTAACCGGCGCCAACAACACCACCGCGACCGTCTCCTCCACCCTCTCCTATCACGTTCCTGCCAGCGCATCCGGCCTCGTGTTCCTCCTGCACGCCACCGGCAGCAGCGCCAACGAATGGTTCGAACGCCCCAATCAACTCCTCCTCGCCCGCGAGTTGGTCGCCGCAGGTTACGGCATCGCCGCTCTCAACAGCGTCAATCGAACCGCCGGCACCTGGGCCGCACCCGCCGTCCTCGCCAACAACCCCGACGCGCTCAATCACGCCGCCGCCCTCGAACGACTGGTCGCCCTCAACGTCCTCGCGTCCGGCAAGCCCGTCTTCTTCATCGGCAACGCCGCCGGCGCCAATGCCGCCGTGCGTTATGCCGACCTCCTCGCCACCCCGGCCAACCCCTCCCGCCTGGTAAAAGGTGCCGTCCTTTTCCTTTCCGCCGGCATCGACACTCTCGCCGTCACCTCACGCGTGCCCCAGTTTTTCGCGATCGCGGCCAATGATGACGTCCTCGGCCCCGTCGGAATTCAGGACGTGCGCGGCGCCAACCAGATGCTGCTGGGCCGCGGCATCGCGACCGCGATGGCCATCAACTCCTTGGTGCCGGTCTACGCCGAACGCTTCCGCAGCCTTGGCCTCACCTCGACCACTTTCACCGCCAGCGATGCCCAGGCCATCTGGACCGCGATCAAAAACGCCGAAATACTCGATGCCAACAATTACCCCAAGTCCATCCCGACGACTGCGGCCCTCACCGCCGCCCTGCCCGCCGCGTACCGCGCGCGGGTCGGCGACGTCGCCGCCGAGATCGCCATCGCCGGCGCCGAACGTGAGTTCTTCAGCGATGCCAATGCCCGCGTGATCAATTTTATCAACAGCCGCGCGACCGACGCTCCCGTGCCCGCCCCCGGCCGGCTCGTCAATCTGTCCACCCGCAGCTCGGTCGCGTTCCTCGGTGACTCGCTGACCCTCGGCTTCAATATTTCGGGCACGGCGCGCGCCACTCTGCTGGTCCGCGGGATCGGCCCGGCCCTGCGCGCATTCGGCGTCTCCAGCGCCCTGAGCGCGCCCCGGCTCGAGCTGAACCGCGGCGCCATCGTGCTCGCGTCGAATGAAGGATGGGACAAGCCAGGCAACACCTCCACGGCGGCCCAGATTTCCGCCGCCGCCACTTCCGTCGGCGCGTTTGCCCTCGCGCCTGGCGCCCTCGACTCCGCCGTGCTCGTGCAACTCGATCCTGGCTCCTACACCGCCAACATCTCCGGGCTGGGTGGCGCCGTCGGCGAGGTGCTCGCCGAAATTTACGACGTCAGCCGCAACGGCACGCGCCTGACCAATCTCTCGACGCTCTCGCGCATCAACGTCGACGGCGACGTGCTGATACCCGGCATCGTCATCGCCGGAAACAACCCTCGTACGCTGGTGATCCGCGCGGTCTCCCAAGGGCTGCGCGACTTCGGCTACGGAGCGGACGCCGTGCTGGGCGACGCGCGAATCTCAGTCCTCAACGGCGCGCAAACCGTCTCCAACAACAACAACTGGGCGCAGGCCGGAACGACCACGCTTAGCGCGGCCTTCACCGCAGTTGCGGCGTTTCCGCTGCGCAATGCCAGCGATTCCGCGCTCTTGGAAGCGCTTGCTCCCGGCACCTACACGCTGCAGGCCGGCGCTACTCCGATTGGCGGGCAATTTCCCGCCGGGGTCGTGGCGCCCAACCAGACCGGCTCGGTCCTGGTCGAGGTCTACGAAGTCCCGTAAGACCCGCCTGACGGTACTCCTCACTTTTTCAGCGCCGGTGTCTCTTTCGGCATCTCGCCGATCTTCACGGCGCCGGTGCTCCGGTCGACCTCAATGGCAAACGCCAGCCGCCGCCCGGCCGGGATTCCAACGTAGGAGCCGCCCAACGGCTCAAATTCCCCGGAGCCACGCTCCAACTCGATCGCGCACGTGCCGAGGCCCACCTCGCTCATCCGCACCATGGCTTGAAATGATCCGTCCCCTACCCGCGCGTTTCCCGCCGGCACCGCGACCACAAAGGCGGAACCAGCCGACACCTTGAGCCGCTTCACCACCAGCCGCAAATCGCCGCGGACCAGCCGCACCCGCGTGCGGGAAACACTCGGTTCCTCTTTCATCAACTCTGGTTTGGGATTTCCAGTGAATGGCGCCTGCAGCAACTCCTCGACTTCGAGTTCCGAATCCGGCCCCAGTTCGAGCGCCACACCGTTGGAAAACGAAAGCGCCGCCAGCGATTTTCTCCCCGTCGACAACACCATGTCCACCCGCACCCGATCGTTGACCTTCGCCGGCCGACGCTGCCCGGCAATCGCCGTCGCGGCCTCACCGGAAATGGAGGTGATCACAATCAGCCCCGGCCGTGTCAGCGCCACCTCGGGCGCCTGAGCCCGCAGACCCGCGCAAGCCACCACCGCCACCAACCCCAGCCCGCATTTTTCCCACTTTCCGCGGAATTCTCCCCGTGCTTGACGACTTTCGGGCGGCGTGAGCTTGGAGATCTGGGGTTCAGGCGGGCTAAAACAAAACCGCCCAGCGGTTTTGAATTTAGCCCGGACATCCCTGAGGACCGCGCACGCAGAAGAAAATCTCGAACACCGTGTGACTCCGCTCGCGAGCAGAGGGTGAAATGTCCGGGCCAGGAAGAGCGATTGACGAATATTCACCACTGTCGGGGTATGCGACCCGGAAGGCCGCGCAAGCTTCTTTCCCGGTTTTTCCACCTCGCAGTCTTGCGCTGCGTCGACCCACGCACATTTTCCAACCGTGAATTTTCGCCACGCCTGCCTGATCGGTGTTTTGGCCGCCGGATCCCTGCTCCACGCCATGTGGCATCCCGGCCGACCGGAGGACCTTCGTGCTTTCGCGGCCGCCGACACTCCCGGCGGCATCGCCCCCGGCGCCCCGGTGCCGAATTTTCGCCTCACCGATCACCGCGGCGTCACCCGCGAACTTTTCTACGAGTCCACCGCGAAGGCCGTGGTGCTCGTGTTCACCGCCGCCCGCTCGCCCCGCGCCCTGCAAACCGCCGCGGCTCTGCGGAGCCTGCGCGCCCGCTTTTCCGCCAGCGATGTCGTCATCTGGCAAATCGACCCCAGCGCCGGCGCGAGCCGGACCACCCTCACCGCCGAGCAGACCCTCTTCAACCACGACACTCCCGTCCTCCTCGATGAGGCGCAATTGGTCACCGCCGAACTCGGCGCCACCCGCCAGCTGGAGGCCTTTGTCCTCGCCGCCCCGCCCTTCGCCGATCTGATCTACCGCGGCCCGCTCGACAACGCCGACCCGCTGTCCCTCGCCGCCCCCACCGAGCACCACGTGGCCGATGCCCTCGCCGCCCACCTCGCCGGCCGCGCCCCGGCCCGCCCGCGGATCGATCTCGCCGCGACCGCACCCCGCCTCGACCTGCCGCCGTCACCGGGAATCAACTACGCCACCGACGTCGCGCCCGTGGTCCTGCGCCGCTGCGTCTCGTGCCACTCCGCCGGCAACATCGCCCCGCACGTCTATGCCCGTTTCGATGATCTGGCGACCCGCGCCCCTTCGATCCGCGCCGCCATGCTCACCCGCCGCATGGCACCCTGGCATGCCGATGGTCAGTACGGCGTCTGGTCCAACAATGCCGCCCTCACCGCCTCCGAGAGTGCAATCCTCCACGCTTGGGCCCGCGCCGGATCCCCCCGGGGCACCGGGCCCGATCCGCTCGTGGCCGCTCCAGCTCCGCCCGGTGGAACCTGGCCGCTCGGCCAGCCGGATCTGATCGTGACCATCCCGCGCCAGTCGGTGCCCGCCACCGGCAAGATCGACTATTTCTATGTGACCGTCTCGGTGCCAGTCCCGACCGAACGCTGGTTGCGGGCCGCGGTCGTGCGCCCGGGAAATTCCAAAGTCGTGCATCACGTGCTTGTTTTCGAAGGCACGCTCCTCGACGTTCTCCTCGCCGTCGGCGGCCAGGGCGGATTCTTTGCCGGTTACGTCCCCGGCCTGGAGCAGACGTGGTATCCCGAGGGATCGGGCAAACGCCTGCGCGCGAACTCGTCCGTCACGCTGCAGATCCACTACACCACCGCCGGAACCCCCGAGACCGATGAGAGCCAGTTGGGTCTCTACTTCGCCACCAACCCGCCCGAACGCGAGCTGTTCACCCGGTCGGCCTACGCCCCCATTTTTCCCGTCAACACGATCACGATTCCCGCGCGAACCAAGAACTATCCGCGCGAAGCCACGTTTGTGCCGTCTGCGACGCGCGACGTGCTGCTCTACGAACTCAGCCCGCACATGCATTTTCGCGGAAAGAATTTTGCCTATGAGGCGCTGTACCCCGACGGCAGCACCGAGGTTCTGCTCAACGTGCCCCAGTACGACTTCAACTGGCAATCCGGATATCGGCTCGCCCAACCCAAGCGACTGCCCGCCGGCACCACCGTGCGCGTCCGCGGCTCCTTCGACAATTCTCCGCAGAACCCCTTTAATCCGAATCCGGCGGCCGTGGTGCGGGGCGGCGATCAAACCGACGACGAGATGTTCATCGGTTACATCAACTACGCCGAACTGACGGCCCGCGCGGCTTCGGCCGCCCCCGTGTTTGCCGGCAACCCCGCCGCCCGCGCCCGCGCGGGCGAACCGTTCAGCCTCACGCTGGCCGCGACGAACAATCCCACCAGCTATGTCGCGACCTCGCTTCCACCCGGTCTCCGACTGACCGGTGGCGTCATCTCCGGCACTCCCACGACGGCCGGCCGCCATTCGCCCGTGATCACCGCCGGCAACTCCGCCGGCAACTCCGCCACGACGATCGACCTGATCATCGCACCGCCGGCCGGCGCACCGGAATTCACCCTGCAACCGCGCAGCGTGCGCGCCCGCCTCGGCGAATCCGTTACATTTTCAGCCGCCGTCAGCGCCTCTCCCGCCACCACCTACACCTGGTGCGTTCGCGGCGGCGAATTCTGCAATACCGATTCACCCGTCCTCACCCTTACCAACCTCACCGCCGCCCATGCCGGCGACTGGGTGTGCGTCGCCTCCAACTCGGCCGGCTCCACCACCAGCGCCGTCGCCACGCTCTCGCTCGAGTTCAGCGGACTCGTCAATCTTTCCGCCCGGGCCAACGTCGGCACCGGCGACAATGTCGTCATCCCAGGCATCACGGTGCGCGGCACCAAACCGAAGACCTTGCTCATCCGGGCCGCCGGTCCCGCTCTCGCCGCGTTCGGGGTCGGTGACGCCTTGTTCAATCCCACGCTCAGTGTCTTCAACGCCGCCGGAGACAAGATTCTCGTCAACGATAATTGGGGCGAAGTGCCCGACGTGCCCGCGCTCCGCGCAGCCTCGGCCGCGCAGGGCGCATTCGTCCTGCCCGAGGGCAGCCGCGATGCCGCGATGTTCGTCACCCTCGCGCCGGGAGGTTACACGGTGCAGGTCGCCGGCAGTGGCGCGGGCGCGGCGGCGCAAGGGGTCGCGATCGTCGAGGTCTACGAAGCCGATGCCAGCCCAAGCACGCTCGTAAATCTCTCGTGCCGCGCCCGCGTCGGCCTCGACGACAAAATCATGATCGCCGGCTTTGCCATCGCCGGCACCGGCTCGAAACGGGTGCTCATCCGCGCGGTCGGCCCCACGCTCGGCACCCTGGGCGTCACCGGCACCCTCGCCGATCCCAAACTCGACCTCATTCTTCAGGGCACGGGCGTCACGGTCGCAACCAATGACAATTGGGATCCGTTGCTCGCTCCGACCTTCAGCAGCGTGGGCGCCTTTGCCCTCACGCCAGGCAGCCGCGACGCGGCGCTCGTCGCCAACCTCGCTCCCGGTGCCTACACGGTTCAGGTCAGTGGCGCCGGCACCGGGGCCGCGGCGCAAGGAGTCGCGATCGTCGAGGTCTACGAGTTGCCCTGAGCCCGGGTCGATTTGATGGAGCACCGAACAGCGCGCACCGCAGATTCGGCGATTGTTGCAACTTTGCGCTGGACGATCGAGTCTCAGACATCCTGACCTGCACCTGAAGCGAAGAGGTGGAGAGAGGAACGAAAAAGAGACCTGAACCTGAGTTGGGCCGGTCCGGGATTGAAGGCGGGAACCAGCCGTGGCAAGGGAGACGAATGCCGCAAATTCAAT
>SXGU01288462.1_pt1 | contig 32013 bp, 25 predicted proteins | sample 3174531 | NCBI WGS metagenome assembly SXGU01 (sample SAMN11356863, study PRJNA531348) | freshwater metagenome | isolation source: freshwater sample F1-140 | place: China: Fuxian Lake, Yuxi | collected 2017-12-25 | reverse complement strand
GTGAGGGCGAGGCGCTGGTTGTTCCAGTCGAGTTCGATCCGGAACTGCTCGAGGAAGTTGACGCCGGTGATGACCAGCGGGCTGTCGGCCCCTGGCATGGCGGCCAGTCCAAATGCGCGTGGGCGGAAGGCCAGAGACCGCGACAAATCGAGGCGCTTCCCCGCAGTGCCCGAGTCAGCCAGAAACAGCGGACTCACGTCACCAGCGGGTTTGCCCAACGGCGTCGTCACACGCGAGTCGATCACGGTGTCGTAGTTCGCGCCGCCGATGGCCAGAACGCCGCGGCGGTCGTCGCCGTAGCTCAGACCGACCTGGATGCGGTTGTTGGCATACTCAAACGGCGCGATGACGACGTCCGCGAGGTCGGCCGTGGCAGACGTCTCGCCGCTGTCCTTCGGCGGCGCCAGAATGAGCTGCTTCTCCACGAGATCCAGCGTGACGAAATACTTCTTCAGGAGCCCAATGCCGATGGTGCCCTTGAGTTTGCGCTCACCCATCTCGGCCGAGTGAAGCTTGGTCATCGCGTTCTGGAACGCCACACGTTCTTCTGACGTCTCTGCGACGACTTCTTTTGCCGGAATCGACAACTTGATCCCGGGCGAGATGAGGATGTGAATCAGCGGTGACTCGCCCAGGCCAAGGTCATTGGGATCCAGCCCGAGCCAGCCATGTTGATCCGGATGCAAGGTCAGCGAATCCGGATACTCAAAGGAAATCTCGAAACTCGCTTCGTTTGTGTAGCGAAGACCCACCAGGTCCGTCAGCACGATCACACGGCCGTTCACGACACGAATAGGGATGGTCCCGGTATCGGTGAACTGCGACTGGACCTGCGCCGAGACCCGACCACTCGCGCCACCGGTCCCCACACAGCACACGAGCGCCACCAAGAGAAGCGTGCGCCACATTCGGATCCGGGAGTGCCCAGCCATATTGGATTACTGGAAATCTTACACGACCGCAGCCACGACGAATCATGGGAGGCGTGGAGAGCGCTGGGCGTCACACATTGCGCGTCGCCAGGACCTCGCGCACCTGCGTGCGGTCGCCCGTGCAGCTGATTCGGCGCGGGGCCTCGAGAAAGCGGATCGCAAACCCAAGCTTCCGATACAAGCGTTCCACCCGCTCGGTCGCCTGGTTCACCAGCACTACGGGGCCGCGATGCCTGGCCAGGGTAATCGCCGTCCTTTCCTGGTCGTCCCACCAGAAGCCACCCTTTGAATACGCCGTGAACTCCACGTCGTATGGCGGGTCCGCGTAGACGAAATCGCTCTGCTCCAGTGGAAGGTCCTCGATGTCGCCCACCGTAAACACCCAGTCAGCAAACGCCTCACGGTAGGCGGAGAAATCCGTGACATACCCGATGCGGGCGTACCGGCCAAAAGGCACGTTGAACAGACCACGGCTGTTGAAGCGGCAGAGGCCGTTGTATCCCGTTCGGTTCAGGTAGTAGAACAACGACGCGGCTTCGCTCGTTTCGCCCTTGTCCGCCTCCAACAGGGCGTTGAAGCGCTCCCGGTTCTGATAGAAGAGGGATTCGTCATTTTCCATGGGCACGTTAATGCGCAACCCCCGCTGCAGCCATCGATAGAAATTGATCAGGTGCGGATTGGCGTCGTTCAGGGCCGCGCGCTCAGGACTCAGGCCCAGTGCGACCGCGAGTCCGCCGCAGAACGGTTCGACCAACCGGCGCTGTTGATGTGGCTCCCACAAGGGACGCAGGTGCGGCACCTGCCACCGTTTGCCCCCGGCCCACTTGAGCGGTGGCCGTAATGGCCTGGGCACGGCGGCAACGGACATCGCCCGGCTAGTCTAGAGCGTTTTTCGTTTGCGTGTAGCGGTCACTCGGGCTCGAGAACCAGCCCGAGCTACGTCCTTGAGAACCAGGCCGCCTGCACGCAAACGAAACAGGCTCTAACTGAGTGATCTACAATGACGCCCATCACGTTGACCGAAGGGGGACCGGTATGTCTGTCATGCGATCCGTCGCGCCGTTGATCGTGGTCGTGGGCGTGCTCGGCGGTGGCTTGACCACCACCACGGGCCGTGCCCAACAGGCGCCTCCACCGGACCCGTCGTTGCGCGAAATGTCCGACGACTCCGCACCAGCCGTGGTGCTGCCCGAACAGAAGGCGCTCGACGCCGCGCTTCGCATCACGACGCTCGCCGACCGGCTCACCGCACTCGAGAAGATCCGGCTGGGATACCCAGGCTCGTCCCTGTTGAACGCCGTTGATTCACAAGTGCTGTCGGCCGTCCTGCAAATGCCGGATGCGGAAGACTCGGCCAACGAAGTGCTCAGTCGCATGTTGGCCAGGATTCCCGCCAACGCCACGCCGGACGCACGCTTCACGGAAACTATCGGCGCCGCCGCGCGCCTGGTGACGCGCAAGGTGCTACTGGACCGCGCCGAAGCCGTGCTTGTCGAGGCGATGGCGCCACCGACACTGACGAGCCAGAACCGGGCGACCGGGCGTTTCCAGTTGGGCCGCCTCTACGCGGCCAGGGGCAACCCCGCCCGCGCCGAAGTGGAGTACCGCGCAGCGGCATCGGAGTCACCCGCGGCCGTCGCGGCGCTCGTGAGCCTGTATGTCGAGCGCAATGAGCGAGCCAGGGCCGCGAGCTTCCTGCTGGACGTGATCAAGACGGCGCCTGTGAACATGGCCGCGCTGAGTTCACTCACGAACCTGTACAAAGGCGAACCCGCCAGAGCCGAAACGATCCTCCTTGATGCGGTCGGCCGCGATCCGCTGCTGCCGGGCGCCCTGATCTCGCTGGCCAAACTCGAGCACGACCGGGGCGCGGTGGCCGAGGCGCTCGACCACTACATGAAAGCGGCAGCGCTCTCATTCCTGCGCGGCGCCGATGGCGAAGCCCTACGCACTTTATACGCGAAGCAACACAGCAACTCCGATGTGATGACGCCGGCGCTGGAAGCCAGGCTCGACAACGGCATCAACGAGCGGTATCGCGCTCTGCCAAAGATGATGAAGGCCGAACCCTACGTGCCGACCGCGCGACGCACCGACCGGGTGGTGATGCTCGAAATGTTCACAGGTTCCGCCTGCCCGCCGTGCGTGGCCGCCGACCTCGCGTTTGACACCACCCTCGACCGCTACGCCGACGACGACGTGATTCAGCTGGCCTACCACGTGCACATCCCCGGCCCGGATCCGATGACTACCCCCGAGAGCAACGCGCGCCGGCTGTTCTACGGTGTGAACGGCGTGCCGACGATGCAAATCAGTGGGGGGATGGCGGCGAATCCGGCTGGAGAGAATCTGGGCGGAGGCGGCAGGAACCGTGCGCCCGAGGTGTACGAGAAGTACGTCGGTTTGATCGACCGCGCCCTCGAAGTGGCCTCGGACGCCGCCGTCTCGGTGCGAGCGACCATTCAGGGCACCAAGGTGATGGTCACCGCCGACGTCTCGAAGTTACCGGCGAACGCCACCGACCTCAAGTTGGTGGTGGTGCTCGCCGAGAAGCAGCTGATGTTCGGAGGTGAAAACGGTATCCGCAGCCACCACATGGTGGTGCGCGGCGTCTCGGGCGACAAGGCAGAGGGCCTCCCGATCACCGCGACCGGCTCGGTGCAGTACACGTTTGACTTGGCGGCGATCGGCCAGTCGATCACGCGAAGCCTGGCGACAGACATCGCGCGCCGCCGTGGCGCCGCCGCCGGCGCTCCCCAGACGTTCGCCGCCGAAGACCGGGCGATGACGAAGATCAACCCCGAGGAACTCGTCGCCGTCGCATTTGTGCAGGCGCCGAACCGCAAGATTCTGCAGGCGGCGCGCGCCGACGTGCGCTAACCCGCGTCCGTGAGCCCGCGTCGCAAAAACCGGACGAACTGCTGCGCGTCGCGGGTCAGCCCTCCAAACGCCACCACTGGTTGGCCGTCTGGCTCAAGCGCCGCATAATACGGCAACGCGACGGTGCCGAGCATGTCTTCCTCCATCTTCTGGAAGCGTTCGTAGAGCGCCCCCTGCCCGTCTGTATAAAGCCGCACGCGCACGAAGTGCGACATTTCGCGCGCCACCTCGGGCCGCGGGAACATGTTGGCTTCCATCCACCGGCAGTTGGTGCAGGTGTAGCCGGTGAAGTCCACGAGGATGCGCTGGCCAGTGGCGGCGGCTTGCGCGAGCGCGGCGTCGTAGTCGTTCACGATCCACGGCAGCTCGCCGCCCTCCGCCAGGTGCGCGGCGTCAGCGGGCGGCAGGAACGCTTCCAGTTCACCCAGTCGCCGGCCTGACACGCCGAGCGCGAGCCAGACGCCGAGCGTGACGGCGGCGGCCGTGGCAACCATCCGTCCGAACCCCGGGCGACTCATCCGGGGAGCGTGGCCGAGCCGGACCAGGCCTGCCAGATACACTGCCAGCACGGCGGCAATCGCGATCCAGGTGATCAAGACAACGTCGCGCGTGAAGATGCCCCAGCCCCATACCAAATCCACGTTGGAGATGAACTTCATCGCGGCGGCAAGTTCGAGCAATCCCATCGTGGCCTTCACGCCCACGAGCCACGAGCCCGATCGCGGCAGCGACGCAAGCAGGCGCGGCGCAAGTGCCAGCGCCACGAACGGCAACGCGAACACAGCGGAAAACGCGAGCATGCCGGCCATCGGCCACTGCCAGTCTCCCTGCGCCGCCACCACCAGCAGCGTGCCCAGGAACGGCGCGGTGCAGGTGAAGGACGTCAGCGTAAACGCGAGGCCCATCAACAATGTGCCGCCATACCCTCCGCCGCTAGAGGCCTTCGACGCCGCAGTGACCACCCGCGACGGCAGTGCCACTTCGTAGACACCGAACAGGCTGAACGCGAAGGTCACAAACAGCAGCGCGATGCCGATGTTGAGCCACGGGTTGGACGCGAATTGATTCAGTCCAGACGCGCCGAACAGGATCGCCAGCGCGAAACCGAGCGCGGTGAACGTGAGCACGATGCCAAGGCCATAGACCAGTGCATGCGCGATTGAATCGCGACGGCTGCGGCCTGCCCGATTCGTGAAGTACGACACCGTGATCGGCACCATGGGAAATACGCAAGGCGTCAGCAACGACAGCGCGCCCATCAGTGCCGCCAACCCCACATACGCGCTCAGCGTCGTCGCCGCATCGGCCGCGGCGAGGTCCGGCACCTTCCTGCGTGTCGCGACAGGTGTGGCCTCGCCGGTAACGGGTGCTGGAGCCGAAGCCGATGCCGCACCGGGAGGCTCAGGCGACACCGCCGTGGGAGCGGGCGGCGGCAGGGCTGAAGGGTTACCCACGACCACTGCCAGTCGCAGCGCCTGCGTCCGCGGCGGAATGCACAACGTGTCGTTGCAGCTCTGGTAGCGCGCATTCACCGTCAGCGTGTACCAGCCGTCTTTGGCTGTTGCGGCAATTCTCATCGGCACACGAAAGACCGTGTGGTCGTCGTAATACTGCGTGACGATGTTGAAGTTCGGATCGAAACCTTCGATGGTGGTCTCAGCACCGAGTGTGCCGGCTTGGGAAAACGGCGCGTTGTCCGCCACCGACACCTGTGTCGCAACTGGCCCGCCCGATGGTTGCGTCGTTCCATAGAGGTGCCAGCCGAATTCGATCTCGGCCTTGACCAGCACTGTGAACGTGGCTCCCGCCTTGAGGGTCGCGCTGTCGGCGCGTTCAATCGACCACACCACGGGGTTCTGAGCCAGCGCCGCTGGCGAGGCAGGGATCATCGCCGACAGCACTGCGGCGAGCAGCAAGCGCACGGCCATCCTACCGGCGCACGATGCGCCCACCCTTCATCACAAGCGACACCTTCCGCAGTGCACTGATATCCATCGTCGGATCGCCGGTGACCGCAACGAGGTCGGCCAGCAGGGTGGGCGCAATGCGGCCGATCTGGGTTTCCATGTGCAGCACATCGGCGTCCATTGACGTGGCGGAGCGTAGGGCGTCGATCGGGCGCATACCGTAGGCCACCATCAGTTCGAGTTCGCGGACGTTGTCGCCGTGGGCGAAGACCCCGACGTCCGAACCGCTCGCGATCTTCACGTTGGCGGCCAATGCGGCTTTGAAGCTTTCGCGCTTACGCGTGATGCGAGCGGGCTCGGGGCCAGTCCCCTTCTTCCAGCCGGCGTACTGGGCCACGGCATCTCCGGCTGCCAGGGTCGGGCAGAGTGCGACGCCTCGTTCGGCCATCAGCTTGAATACCTCCGGGGTGCCGCCGTCGCCGTGTTCAATCGTCTCGGCGCCCGCCAGCACCGCGCGCCGCATGCCTTCTGGTGTAGATGCATGCACCACCACGGCCCGTCCGCTGCTGCGGGCAGTCTCGACGATGAGGCGAAGTTCCTCGAGGGAATAGGTGGGTTGCGCTTCACCGCGCGGTCCCCAGGAATAGTCGCCATAGACCTTGATCCAGTCTGCGCCCTTGCCAATCTGTTCGCGCACGGCCCGCACGAGCGCATCCACGCCGTCAGCTTCCTGCGCACCCTGGGGAATGGACCACTCGGGGGCAAAGCCCTTTGGAGCGTAGCTGCCGGTGGCGATCAGCGCCCGTGTGGCGGTGAGCAGGCGCGGGCCGGGAATGATGCCCTGCGCCACCGCCTGCTTCAACCCCACGTCGGCGTAATCGGCCCCTTCGGTGCCCAGATCCCGCAGTGTCGTGAAGCCCGCTTCAAGCGTGGCCTTGAGGTGATTGACGGCTCGCGCCACCCGCAGCGACTGCGGTTCGTTGAGCACTTGCGTGTTCCACGGGGCCTCGTTATAGGGGTGCAGCAGGACGTGTGAGTGCGCATCGATCAAACCCGGCAGCAGCGTCATGCCGGGAAGGTCCATCACTTCCGCGCCAGGGGCGTTCACCTCGGCAGCGGGCCCCGCGGCGACGATTCGCTCGCCGCGCACATGCACCACATAGCCTTCCCGCACGCGGTTACCGTCGAAGGCCCGAGCGGGCTTCAGCAGGTATTCCTGGGCTGGCGCCTGGGGCGGCGCGGCCTGGGTCCCGCCGACCGCAGCGATTGCCCCAAAGGCCAGCACCGCGCACATTCCGAATCGCCGCAATATTCTCATGGTGTCCGAGAATGTATCGCACGTCGGGGCCGCGCCTATAATCAACGCCATGATTGCAGTCACCGGCGCAGCGGGTTTCCTGGGCAGTGCGGTGATTTGGGGGCTGAATCAACGGGGCGAACGCGGCATCCTGTGTGTCGACACCGACCTGTCCGCCCACCGCTATCCGAACCTCAAGCCCCTGCGATACAGCGCGTACCTGTGTCACGACGAGTTTCTCGCGGCCATGGCACGCGGAGCCTATAAGGGCCGCCTGGCCGCGGTGATTCATCTGGGCGCCTGCAGCAGTACGACGGAAATCAACTGGGATTACCTGCGCCAGAACAACCTGGCGTATTCGAAGACGTTGTGCCAGGCCGCGATGGACGGCGGTGCGCGGTTCATCCAGGCCAGCAGCGCCGCCACCTACGGCGACGGCGCCGAGGGGTATTCGGACGACCACGCTCGGCTCGACACGTTGAAGCCGCTGAATCTGTATGCGCGGTCCAAACATGAGTTTGACCTGTGGGCGCGCGACAACGGAGCGCTAGACTCGATCGCGTCGTTGAAGTACTTCAACGTCTACGGCTCGAATGAGTGGCACAAGGGCGACATGCGCTCGATGGTGTGCAAGGGGTACGAACAAATTCGCGACACCGGGCGCGTGAGGCTCTTCAAGAGCGACAGGCCCGAGTTTCCGGACGGCGGTCAGCGACGCGATTTCCTGTATGTGAAAGACGCCGTGGCCATGACGCTGTGGCTGCTCGATCATCCGGAACACCACGGCATCTTTAACGTGGGCAGCGGCGTGTCAACCGACTGGAATCATCTGATGGGCGCCATCTTCGCCGCGCTCGATCGGCCGCCGGTCATCGAGTACTTCGACATGCCGGACTCCATCGCGAAGGCGTATCAGTACGACACGCGCGCGGACGTCACCAAGATCCGCGCTGCGGGCTACACGGCGGCGGCCACGAGTGTGGAAGACGCGGTGCGCGAGTACGTTGTCGAGCACTTGATGCCGGGGAAACATTTGGAGCCCCAGTAACGGTCCAGAGTCCAGGGTCCTAAGTTCATGGTCAGGGCGCATTCATGAACGACCTGACGACCGGTTCGCTGTCGCGGCATCTGCTGAACACGACGGCGATGATGCTGGCGGGGATGGTCCTGCAGACGTTTTCCGTGCTGGTGGACCTCTACTGGGTGGGACATCTCGTCACCACGGCCGTCACGGCTCCCGGCATTGGAAGCAACGTCGCGTTCATCGTGCTAGCCGCCACGCAGGCGCTTGAAGTCGGCACCACATCACTCATCGCGCAGGCGTCCGGCCGCGCTGCGCGGCACCGGGCGATTCGACTCCGGCACTTCGGCGGGCAGACCCCAGGCAACGTTTTTCGTTTGCGTGCAGGCCTCGGCCTTGAAAACCAGGCCGAGCTACGTGCGGGAAGGTCGGGCTACGCACAAGCGGATATCGATCTGGGACGTAGCTCGGGCTGGTTCTCAAGCTCGAGTGACCGCTACACGCAAACGAAAAACGCTCTATGGTCTACGACGTGCGGGTCCGCGTGACGAACCGCCGCCGGGACGCCGGGGCGGAAACGATCCGCCGCCAGAGCGCGACCCCGACGGGCCACCCGATCGCGGCGCGTGGGCGCCGCCACCACTGCCACCGCGACGCCGCTGCTTGTCGGCCGCGCGTGCACGCTCGCCCGCCTTGCGTTCGCGAATGGCCTTGATGCGCTCGGCCAGGGGAATCTCGAGCGCCGCCGCCGGCCTCGCGTTGTAATCGAAGTCCGGCACCGTCACCCGCGGCAGCCGTTTGTGGATGGCCGCCTCGATGCTGCGCAAGTCCGACTCCTCCTGCGGCGCCACAAACGTGAACGCATCACCCGTGGCCTCGGCCCGTGCGGTACGACCGACGCGGTGGATGTAGTCCTCAGGCACGAGCGGCACGTCGAAGTTCACGACGTGGCCCAACTCCTGCACATCGATGCCTCGCGCAGCGATGTCGGTGGCGACCAGTACACGCACGCTGCCGTTCTTGAACGCGGCAAGCGCCGCCATGCGCTGCGGCTGCGACCGGTTGCCGTGAATGCGATCGGCGTTGATCTTGTTCCGAATGAGGAAGTCAGCCAACCGGTTCGCACGATGCTTCGTCCGCGTAAACACCAGCGCATCGTCCATCTCCCCGCGCTGGAGGAGCGTGAGCAGCAACTGCGACTTGAGTTCCTGCGACACCGGATAGACGGCCTGCGTGATGCCCACGGCGGGCGCAGCCTTGCGCTCAATCTGCAGGCGCGCCGGGTCCTTCAGCATTTCGTGCGTCAGCTGGATGATCGGCTGCGGCATGGTGGCGCTGAAAAACAGGGTCTGGCGCTTGGACGGAAGCTGCCTGAGGATCTTGCGAATCTCCGGCAGGAAGCCCATGTCGAGCATGCGATCGGCTTCGTCGAGCACGAGGTATTCCAGGTGCTGGAGTTTGGCGTAGGACTGGCGCATGTGATCCATGAGCCGGCCGGGCGTGGCGATGATGACGTCTACCCCGCTCCGGAAGGCATGTTCCTGCGGGCCCATGCCCACACCCCCGATGACCACGGCCCCGGTGATGGGCGTATGCACGGCCAGATCCTTGAGGTCTTCAAGAATTTGCACGGCGAGTTCACGCGTGGGCGTCAGCACCAGCGCCCGCGTCTGGCCGCGTGGCGTGTCAATCAGGCGATGGATGAGCGGCAGCAGGAACGCCGCCGTCTTGCCGCTGCCCGTCATGGCGCAAGCCAGTACATCGCGCCCTTCGAGCGCGGGAGGAATGGCATCCAGTTGGATGGGCGTGGGACGGGCAAAGCCCATCTCTTTCACACTTTTGAGCAGGCTGGGGTGAAGTTTGAGAGCACTAAAAGGCACGAAGACGTCCTGACTGCCGGGAAAATCCGGTGGGGGGGGGGAGGGGAAAGCTGTCCTAGTATACGATCTTCTGGACGTCTCCAAAGACGCGAAACCTCATTGCGATTCTCGCCATTGGCCTAGTGGCTGCATGCTGCGAGAGCGGTTCATCAAGCCCCACACCGACCGTGCAGACGGTGACGGTCACCGCTGCAGGCGCTACGTCGGTCAGGTTTGCCAACCGCAACCAGACGTCCCAGCTTGCGGCCTCCGCGCGGCGCACCGACGGGACCACCACCGACGTGATCGGCACCGCAACGTGGGCATCAAGTGCTTCCACCGTCGCCACAGTCTCGGGCACGAGCCTGGTCACCGCTTTGACCAACGGAGCCACCACCATCACCGCCACTCACTTGGGCCAGACCGGAACGCTTATCGCCACTGTGGCGATGCGCGCCGAGGCTGAGGTCACGCCGACGTTCACCAGACTCTGTCCACCGAATCGCGCACAGATGGCGGTGACGATTCGCGAATCCGGCAACAACATTGGATTTCGAATCACGCTGCTCGAAATCACGATGACCGACATCAAGGGCGTCCAACGGTATACCCGCGCGCTTTCGGCGGCCGACGTGACAGCACTTGCGGGATCAAACATCGTCGGCCCTGGTTCCAGCCGGACGGTCACGGTAGAATCGGGCGACCCGGGCGGCGTCAACGTGGAGGACTCCACGGGCCGCGTGATCCTGACGGGCGTCGCTGATGCGGCATCGCCATCAGCATCACGCTCAATCCAATCTCGATGCGCCCCCGGTGTTAGGGCGGGCGACTCGAGCTTGCGGACCAGCCCGAGCTACGTTCCGGATCGAGCTACGTATCGGCTCGGTATCCCCCCGTACGTAGCTCGGCCTGGTCTTCAAGGCCGAGGCCTTAGCGATCGCCAGCGTCGGCGAAAGGTTACATCACCGAAAACGGCACGATCATCTTGACCGTGTCCCAGGTCATGACGATGCGGCCGGACTTGCCGGTGCCGGGCTCAATGGCGATGGTGAACTGCTCCACCGGCGTGGTCAACTTCTCGACCACCATGTCCATGCGTCCCAGATCATTCTCGGGCTTGTAAGCCGTGCCCCACTGGCCCGTCTGCTTGTTGACGATGAACTTCCAGGCGCCCGATTCGGTGGCCTGTGTCCACAACGTGACCGACCCGGCGCTGACGTGCAGCCTGCCGAACATCAGCATCTTGTCGGTCGTCAGCGTCGTGGCTTCGTCGGCACCCGTCCGCCAGACCGATGTGTAGGGGATCAGCCCGCCTGCGATCTGGCGTCCCTTCATGTACGGCCGACCGTAGGTAATGCTGATCTTGGCACCGCCCACTTCTGCCGAGACCGTCTCGTGAGGGCTTGCGCGCTGGCGTTCCTGCCGCGCGAAACCATCAGCCGCTGCCACGGACGCGAGCACGATCGCAGTGCTGACGCCCACCCGGATCACTGTCTTGAACTGTGTCATGCCCTCCAGTCTACACTGAGGGGCCCGCCGGTGCGACTATCTGCGAGGCGTGGACCGCAAGGGCCGGGTGGCGGTGCCGGCCGACGCCTCACGGCAGGAGAAGTCCTGGCCCATCGAAACGTTTTTTCACAAGGTCGTGATGCTTCGTAATCGCCTGAGAACGCTCGAATAACACATCAACGCATCAGACCTACCCGATGATGGGAAGATCAAGCTGTAGGCATACGTCACCGGGTGTTATGGCTCGCTCACGAGCTTCAACTTGTTATTTGCCGACGAGCAGGATCAGTTCAAAAGCCAGGGCGAATAAGGCATTTCGTAGCGCGGCGTGGGTGTCAACGCCGCGATGCACGGCCGCCTTGATTGCGAAGGACCGGGTGAATGGATATCGTGTGCGCATGCTGAACCACCTCCTTGTCCGCCCGTTCGCGTGGGTCGCCTGTGCCGCCACGTTCGCCCTCGTTCTGGGCGGTCCACCCCTTGCCGGACAGGCCAAGCCGGCTGCCGGCGCCCCGGTCTTTAAAGTGGACCCGAGCTGGCCGCTCGAGATGCCGAACAACTGGATCCTTGGCGCTGTGACGGGGGTATTCGTAGACGGGAAGAATCATGTCTGGGTGACGCACCTTCCCGAAACACTGACTGAAGAAGAAACGTCGATGACGCAGACGCCGCCCATCGCCACGTGTTGTCAGGCGGCCCCCACCGTACTGGAGTTCGATGCCACTGGAAAGATCGTCCAGGGCTGGGGCACCGGCCCGATGGAAGACACGACTAACTGGCCGCGTAACCCGCATGGCATCTTTGTGGATCACAACGACCACGTCTGGATTGGCAGTTATCAGCACCACCGCGTGATGAAATTTACGCGCGACGGCAAGCTGCTGCTCACCATCGGACAGTACGACAAAAACGCTGGGAGCGCCGACCCCACGCTGATGGGCGGCCCTGCGGGTATCTGGGTAAACCCGAAAACTAATGAAGCGTTCATTGCTGACGGCTACCGCAACCGCCGCGTGGTTGTGGTGGACGGCGCGACGGGCAAGTACCTGCGCCACTGGGGCGCGTACGGCAAGCCGCCGGACGACACGGCCAAATTCGATCCGAAGTCCATGATGAGCGGTGCCCTGCCGACGCAATTTTCCACCGTGCACGGCTTGACCGGCTCGAGCGATGGCCGCATCTACGTAGCCGACCGCCGCGGCAACCGTATTCAGGTATTCGATCAGTCCGGCAAGTTCCTGGCGGAACAAGTGATCGCGCCTGCCACGCTCTCGTCGGGTTCGGCATTTGTGATCGTGCTCTCGCCTGATGCCCAACAGCAGTGGCTGTACATGGCCGACGGCACTAATCACAAAGTGTGGATCCTGCGGCGTTCAACGCTCGAGGTCGTCGGCGAATTCGGCCACGGCGGCCGCCAGGTGGGCCAGATGCTGCGCCCCCACGGGATGAGCGTGGACTCGCAGGGGAACCTCTACGTGGGCGAGGCCTCGACGGGGCGCCGGGTGCAGAAATTCACCCTCCAGCGCCGGTAACATCGGCGCAGACTTCGTTCATAATCTTGGCGGCGACTTCCTTATGACTCAAAGACTCATGCTCCTGCTTCTCCTCTGCGGCGCTGCTATGACGGTGTCGGCGCAAGTCGCCGTGCCCCAGGCCGCGACCGCGTCAGCCGACGACCTCAACGCCTTCTTCAAGCCGGTCAAGTGGCGCTCTATCGGGCCGTTTCGAGGCGGACGCTCGGTGGCCAGCACCGGCGTGCCAGGCGACCCGAACACCTACTACATGGGCACCACCGGCGGCGGCCTGTGGAAGACGGACGATATGGGCATCAGCTGGCGCAATGTCTCGGATGGTTTCTTCAAGACCGGGTCGGTTGGCGCGGTGGCCGTGGCCGAAAGCGACGTAAACGTCGTGTACGTCGGCATGGGTGAGCACGCCGTGCGTGGCGTCATGACGCACCACGGCGACGGCGTCTACCGCTCCACCGACGCGGGCAAGACGTGGAAACACATGGGCCTGAGCGAGACCCAGCACATTGCACGCATTATCGTGCACCCGAAGAACCCAGACATCGTCTATGTCGCGGCGCAGGGTGCGTTGTACAGCTCGTCGAAGCAGCGCGGCGTGTTCAAGTCCATCGATGGCGGCGCGACGTGGAACAACGTCCTGTTCGTGGATGAGCGGACCGGCTCGTCAGAACTGTCGATGGATGCGACTAACCCGCGCATCATGTATGCGGCGATGTGGGAATACGGTCGCCTGCCCTGGAAAGTGATTAGCGGCGGCCCTGGCGGGGGCCTCTACAAGTCCACCGACAGCGGCGAGACCTGGGAACGGATGAAGGAAGGTCTCCCCGAAGAGATGGGGAAGATGGCGATTGCCGTCAGCCGGTCGAATCCAGAAAAAGTCTACGCGCTGATTGAGAGCGACTCGAACAAGGACGAGCGCGGCCTCTACATGTCGACCAACGCCGGCAAGAGCTGGAGCAAGGTGACGAGCGAACCCCGTCTGGTCCAGCGCGCGTGGTACTACATCGAACTCTTCATCGATCCGAAAAACGAAAACACGATCTACGTACTCAGCGCGCCGATGTTGCGTTCAGACGACGCCGGAAAGACCTGGACGGTGATGTCGGCGCCGCATGGCGACTACCACGACCTGTGGATCAACCCGCAGAACCCGGACAACTTCGTCGTCTCAAATGACGGCGGTGCCTCGATCACGTTTGACCGTGGCAAGAGTTGGGGTGTGCAGAGCAACATGCCCACCGCCCAGTTCTACCGCATCAACGTGGACAACCAGTTTCCTTACCGCATCTACGGCGGCCAGCAGGACAACTCGTCGGTGTCAATTGCCTCGCGTGAGCTGGGCGCCGGCGGCATCACCACCGCCAGTTGGACGTCGTCGGCCGGAGGCGAGAGTGCGTTCCTGGCGTTTGATCCCGATAACCCGAGGTTCGTGCTCGGCGGCAGCTACCAGGGGACGATAGAAGTGCTGGACACCAAAGCCAGTGCCGGCACGAATGTCATGGCGGCGCCCATTCAGTACCTTGGGATGGACGCCAAGGACATGAAGTATCGCTACAACTGGAACGCACCCATCATCTGGAGCAAACACGAGCCGAACGCCTACTACCATGGCTCGCAGTACTTGCTGAAGACCACGGATATGGGCAAGACGTGGAAGGAAGTCTCGCGCGATCTCACGCGCAACATCGCCGAGAAACAAGGCAAAGGCGGCGGTCCGTACACGAACGAGGCCGTCGGCGCAGAAAACTACGGCACCCTCGCCTACGTCACGGAATCGCCTCACGAAAAAGGTGTCATCTGGACGGGCAGCGACGACGGGCTGGTGCAATTGACGCGGGATGGCGGCGCCACCTGGAAGAATGTGACGCCCACCGGTCTGGCCGAATGCCTGATCAATGCCATCGAAGTGTCCCCGTTCGACAAGGCGACGGCCTACATCGCCACCACCCGATACAAGTTCAACGACCACGCACCGGGGCTGTACAAGACCACCGACTACGGCGCGACGTGGACGAAGATCGACACCGGCATCCCGGGCAACGCGTTCACCAGGGTCGTCCGCGAAGACGACGTGCGGCGCGACCTGCTCTTCGCGGGCACCGAACTCGGCGTCTTCGTGTCGTGGAACGGCGGCAAGGCGTGGTCGCCCTTCCAGTTGAACCTGCCCGTCACCCCGATCACTGACCTGCGTGTGCACAAGGGGAACCTCATCGCCGCCACGTCAGGTCGATCGTTCTGGGTTCTCGACGACCTCGCGCTGATTCGACAGCACAAGAAGGAGACACCCGCCTTCTCGATCCTCCAGCCGGCGCCTGCGCTGATCGCCAATGGCGGCAGCGAACTCAATGAGTCGGATGAGGAGTTCACGGGGGCGAACAAGTTCCGTGGCGTCAATCCCGCCAACGGTATCGTGCTGTATTACCACCTGCCAGACGTGCCGAAGGCCGACGACATCACACTTGAGATCACCGATGCCGCAGGCAAGGCCGTCCGTACCTACACATCGAAGAAGGCCGACTTCACAAAATGGGACGGTGGTCCTGGCGCCGACACCGCGTTGCCCAAAGCCAAGGGGCTGAACCGGTTTGTCTGGGATATGCGGCATCCCATCATTCCCGGGGTGCCTGGCGTGTATATCGAGGCGAGTTACAACGGCCACAAGGCCATTCCTGGGCGATACACGTTCACCCTCAAGATGGGCAGTCAGTCGGTGACGGCCGACGCGGAGATTCTGGCGAATCCGCTCTACTCGACCACGCCAGCCGCCTACCGTGATTACCACGCCATCATGTCCAGGATGGAAACTGATGTTACCGCCATGCACAAGGCGGTGAACAGTCTCTACGAGAAGCAGAAACAGCTCGAAGCGCTCCTGCCCACGTTGCCGGCCGGCGAGAAGTTCGCCGGCGTCAAGGTTGATGCCGACGCGTTGCTCAAGAAGTTGAAGGCATGGGACGACGATATGGTGCAGCGCAAGTCCAAGGCGTACGACGACGTGGAGAACTTCGTGAACAAGTTCACGGCCAACTACCTGTTCGTCGTGAACCAGACCGAGAGTGACGTGCCGCGGGTCAATCAACCGTCGCTCGACATGCTCGAGAAGATGAACGCGGAATGGCAGGCGCTCAAGTCTCGGTCCGACGACCTGTTTACGAAGGACATTCCCTCCTTGAACAAGAAACTCTGGGATCTCGGGTTCGGCGCGATCTGGAAGCATTAGCGGTAGGACGTCGACATGGCACAGATGCACGATATCGATTACAAGATCTTCGGCAACGACATGCAGTTCGTCGAAGTGGAACTCGATTCTAACGAAGCCACCGTGGCCGAAGCCGGCGGGATGATGTACATGGACGACGGGATCGAGATGGAAACGATCTTCGGCGATGGGTCGGCCGTGAACAGGTCGTTGACGTAGTTTTTCTCATACTCCACCGGTACGTGTTCGGTATTGCGGCACAGATGGTCGGTGAACTGCCGATGAACGTGCTGGTGATCGAGAATGCCAAACGAATACGCGAAGCCCTTGCGGTCTGGCTGACCGGTGGTGCCTGGCGTACCCAGTCTTCATTTGCCGATGACCGCAGTACGATAGCCGGCCTTCTCGAGGGACATGCCGACCGTGACTAGCAGCCAGCTCGCAATGGCGAAGCGCCCTCAGGCTCGTCGCCGCTTCTTTATTTGCGCGACGAGCTTCGACAGGACAGTGCCCGGTCCCACTTCCTCGAACGCAGGCTCAGGCTGCGACAGCAGAAACTCCATCGAATCTAGCCAGCGGACCGAGTGGCCGATCTGCTCGGAGAGCGTCTCGCGCACGCGCGCATCGTCGTAGGGCTTGCCGGTGACGTTTGAAATCACCGGAATCCCCGGGCGTCTGAATTCGATGCCGGCGAGGAACGCGCCATATTCGGTCTCGGTCGCGCGCATATAGCGTGAATGGAATGGGGCGCTCACATTGAGCGGGATAAACGCCCGAACGCCTGCGTCTTCAAACTGTTCTTTGACAACGGCCAGGTCTTCCTGCGGCCCAGCGATTACTGTCTGATCGTAGGAATTGAAGTTCGCGACATCGAGCCGGCGCCCGGCCACTGTGGTCTCGAGCACGGCCTGAATCGCGGCCGGTTCCATACCAATGACCGCGGCCATACCGCCACCGCTCACCTGCCCCATGATCTGTCCACGCCGCTTGACCATCGCCAGGCCGGTGGCGAAGTCGTAGACACCTGCGGCGAGCAACGCATTAAATTCGCCCAAGCTGTGCCCGGCCACAAACTCCGGCACCGGCTTGCCGTCGTCCATCCGCGCTCGATACGTCAGCGCATTCACAACAAACAACGCAGGCTGGGTGAACTGGGTGCGTCGAAGTTCTTCGCGCGGGTCGTCTACACACAACTCACGAATGGAGAACCCAAGCACCTCATCGACCTGCGCGGTCCAATCGGGATATCGATCGAACAACTCGGCACCCATGCCCTTTGACTGCGACCCCTGTCCTGGAAACAAACAGATCACCATTGAATAATTGTAGCAATAGTGACATTTCGCCATTGCTACAATCACCAGACGTGTCCCTCCCCTGTCCCGCCGACCGCGCCGCTTGCGTCGCCTGGGTAGACGTATCGTCCATCACCGCGCAGGACGCGTCGGCCTGGGCGTCACGCCTGCCGCAAGCCGAACGTGATCGATTCGCCCGCTATCGTCACCCACTCTCCGCGCAACAGTTCCTAGTGGGCCGACTGCTCATTCGCAGTTGGCTCGAATCGCTGACAGGCACGGCGGCGGCCGCGTGGGAACTGAAGGCAGGGGAGCGTGGGCGTCCCGAGATTGCATCTCCCCCATCGCCCTGGTCGTTCAACCTGACCCATTCCGGGAACCTAGTGGCGTGTGTATTGTCTTCGGTGGCGCAGGTGGGAGTAGACCTCGAGGATCTGGATCGCCGGCCCCTGACCCGGGATCTGGCACAGCGATTCTGCGCACCGGCTGAAGTCGCGGACATCGAACGACGACCTGAGGCAGAGCAGACTCATCGGTTTCTGGCCTACTGGACCCTGAAGGAGGCCTATCTCAAGGCGCGCGGCATCGGTGTCGCGGTGCATCTGGCCGACCTGGAGTTCACGCTCGCGGGCGAACATCCCACCATCAACTTCCGTGAGTCGCTCGTGGGCACCAGCCGAGACTGGGCGTTTGCGTTGTTTCAGCCCCTACCTCGATATCTGCTCTCGGTGGCCGTGCCACAGGTCGCCGGATCGCCTCGACCCGACATTACCGTAAGCCCCGTGACGCTTGACGCGTTGACCACCCGCTGATGCGCCTCCCCGACATCAGCGACCTGCACCTTAGCCACAAGCGCAATCGCGAAGGGCTTCAGGCCGTGGCCCACTACCCCGAAGACTGGCTCATCGTGGCCGGCGACGTGGGCGAACGCGTTGAACACCTGCGCTTCGCGCTCGATCAGCTCACGCCGCGCTTTGCGAAGGTCATCTGGACTACGGGCAATCACGACCTCTGGTGCCCATCTGACGCCACCGACCGCACCCGCGGCCAGACCCGCTATGACCAACTCGTTGAGACGTGCCGCAGTTTCGGCGTACTGATACCAGAAGACCCCCTACGCTCAGTTTCACACTTCCCAAGTTCCTCAGTTCTCCAGTGCCCCAGTTCCCCAGTTCCATTTGTCCCATGTTCCTGATCTATGACTACTCCTTTCGCCCACCCGACGTATCTCGCGAAGGCGCGCTGGCCTGGGCTTATGAGAGTGGCGTGGTCTGCGGCGACGAGCAGATGCTGGACTCCACGCCCTGGCCATCGCGCTCAGCATGGTGTGCCGCGCGGTGCGCGGCCACTGAAGCCAGGCTGTCCGCGTTGCCGGCAGATGCCGAGACCGTCCTCATCAATCAGTGGCCCCTGCGGTATGACGTTTCGCAGCCGCCGCGCATGCCGCGATTTTCGATCTGGCGCGGCACGACGCGCACTGAAGACTGGCCACGGCGTTTTCGCGCACGCGCAGGTGTGTCGGGACATCTTCACATGCGCACCACCATCGTGAGATACGGCGTCAGACATGAAGAGGTGTCGCTCGGCTACCCGCGCGACTGGCATCAGGATCGCGGCGTCGATTGGTATCTGCGCGATGTGTTGACGACGACGTCGGAACACGCGTCACGTTTTGTTCCAGCGCGAGATCCGTTTATGATTCCTCTACAATGAGGTGGTATCACGCATGAGGAGACTTCGCGTTCTCCTCCTTATTCATCATTACCTCGTCCCGCCAGACGACGTGTCGGGGATTGAGACTGACACTGCTCCATGGCGGACTGAGTACGACGTGCTCAACACGCTGCGCGACGATCTCAAGCATGAAGTGCGCGTGCTGGGCATCGCGGATGAGTTGACCCCCATCAAGCAGGCAGCGGAAGAATTCAAGCCGCACATCGTCTTCAACCTGCTCGAGGCTTTTCACGAGGTCGGCACCTACGATCAGAACGTGGTGTCGTATCTGGAACTGCTGCGGCTGTCGTACACCGGCTGCAATCCTCGAGGAATGATTCTGGCGCGCGACAAGGCGCTGTCGAAGAAGCTGCTGCAGTATCACCGCATCTCGGCGCCTGATTTTGCTGTGGCTTATCGGCGCAAAAAGTTCAAACTGCCCAAGCGGATGACCTATCCGGTGATTGTTAAGTCACTGACCCAGGAAGCCTCGATCGGCATTTCACAGGCCTCGGTGGTGGAAGACGAGCGACGCATGCTGGAGCGGATCCAGTTCATCCACGAGTCCATCCACACCGAAGCCATCGTGGAGCAATACATCGAAGGCCGCGAACTGTACTGCGCCATCGTCGGCAACGAGCGGCTTCAGGTGTTTCCGGTTTGGGAGATGTTTTTCCAAAAGATGACCGACCGCCAACATCGTATTGCGACCTCGCGCGTGAAGTGGAGCAGCAGCTATCAGGAGAAGGCCGGCATCATGACGGGAGTTGCCGAGGCGTTGACCGAAGGATTGCAGGAGCGCATTCCGACGATGTGCAAGCGGGTGTACCGGGCGCTGCAACTCAGCGGCTACGCCCGTATCGACATGCGGACTGACGCCCAGGGCCGGGTCTGGGTGATCGAGGCCAACCCGAATCCGCAGATTGCCAGAGGCGAAGATTTTGCGCGGTCGGCCGACATGTCCGACGTCGACTATCCGGCGCTGATTCAGCGCATTCTCAGGGCTGGTCTACGCTGGGAGCCAGAGAAAAACGGGTAGCGCAGATCTTTTCCCAGTCATCCGGCTGCAGGGACAGCGGCCAGTAGCGCTTGCGCAGCAGGATCACTTCGTTCACGTATCTCGATTTTTCCACCAGGCCGTCGTGACGGCGTTGCCGCAGGCGCCGGATTTCATAGCGGTACAGGTCGTTGACGGCGTCGCGCACCAGCAGTGGCGGCGTCGTGCCTGTGGGTTTCAGCCCGTATGCCAGCAACGCCTCCGCCAACTCCGTCGGATAGGTCCACGTCTGGTGCGTCATGTATGATCCGCTTGCTCACCGTCTATCAGAACACGACAGGCGGCCCCACGAATCCCCGTACGCAGGGCGTCCTTTCAGGGGCGCCGATAGGAGTGCTCAGATATGAGGCGCAGGCTGCTTTCCCCGTTGCTCATGTTCGGTCTTGCGGTGGCGTTCCCCGCTGCCATCGCCACACAGGCCCCCCAGGAAACGATTGACAAGGACATCAATGCGAAAATCCGCAAAGAAGGCTGGGACCACTCCCAAATCATGCGGACCATGCATTTTCTGACCGACGTGCATGGACCGAGGCTGACCGGTTCCCCCAACCATGAAAACGCGGCGAAGTGGGCCGTGCAGCAGATGGAACAGTGGGGGTTCAAGAACGGCAAGCTCGAGCCGTGGGACTTCGGTCGTGCTGGCTGGCTCAACGAAAAGGCCAGCGGCCACATCCTCTCGCCCGTGAAAGACAATCTGGTGTTTGAGGTGCTCGCGTGGACACCGTCCACCAAGGGCACCGTCACCGCCGAAGGCGTCCATCTCATCACGCCCCTGGGGCCCGTGGTCGACGCTCCGATTGCCGCTGATGTCACCGGCCGCGGCGGTGCCGGGCGTGGTAACGTGCCCCAGCGCCTGGGCCCGACCGAAGACGAACTCAACGCGTACTTCAAGTCCATCGAAGTCAAAGTGCGCGGCGGCATTGTGTTTGTGGGCGCTCATACGCAGGTGGCCTTCCAGGAAGCCCCACCCGCCAAACGGCGCGACGACGAGCAGGTGAAGGCGCAGTTCAACCCGGATCCGAATGCCGCGCCTGGTGGCGCGGGCCGAGGCGGCCGAGGCGGCAATGCCCCCGGTGCCGGCCGAGGCGGTCAGGCGGCCCCGCTGGCGGGCCCGGCCCGCCTGACTGGCGCGGAAGTGGCCACACGGGTCAACGCGTTCCTGATGACCGCGGGTGCCGGCGTGCGCGTCAATGATGCCGCCCGCGAACACGGTCAGATTCGCGCGTTCAACTACTCGGCGTACGACACGACGAAAACCGTTCCGACCGTCGTCCTGCGCAATGAGGACTACGGCCGCATTACACGCATCATGGCCGACGGCACGCCGGTGCGGCTCGAATTCACCCTGGTGAACCGCGACTATCCCGAAGGCCGGACGTCCTACAACGCCATCGCCGAGATTCCAGGCACGGACAAGGCCGACGAGGTGGTCATGCTGGGCGGCCACCTGGACTCGTGGCACTCGGCGACCGGCGCCACGGACAACGCGGCTGGCAGCGCGATCATGATTGAGGCGGCTCGCATCCTTCAGGCCATCGGCGTCAAGCCGCGACGAACGATTCGCGTGGCGCTCTGGGGTGGCGAAGAACAGGGCCTGCTAGGCTCACGCGCATATGTGGCAGCGCACTTTGGTTCCGCTGAAGACCCGCTCCCGGAGTTCTCGAAGTTCAACGGCTACTTCAATATCGACTCGGGCACGGGCCGCGTGCGCGGCATGTCCGTGTTCGGCCCACCCGAAGCGGCACGGATTGTGGCGACGTATTTGAAGGAGTTTGAAGACTTCGGCGTCTATGGAGCCACAGCGTCAGCCAGTCGCGCAGCGGGCGGCACCGACAGCACCGTGTTCAATGCGGCCGGCATCCCCGGCATCGGCGCCAGCCAGGATCCGATGGAGTACAACAGCCACACGTGGCACACGAACCTCGACACCTACGAGCGCATCGTGGAAGACGACGTGAAGAAGTCGGCGATTGCGGTGGCGTCGGCGGTGTATCACATCGCGATGCGCGAGCAGATGCTGCCGCGCTTCGACAAGGCCGCGATGCCGGCCGCGCCGGGCACCGGCCGCGGCGGCGGCGCGCCGAACCAATAAGACCGGCTGCGCACGCAAGGGTGGGCTTACACGAGGCATGAAGGGCTGAAGGATCAGTGATCCTTCAGCCCTTCATGCCTCGTGTGAGTCTCCGAAGACCTGTTCAGCGCAGGCCTTCGGTCGCGCTACGCAGGATTCCGTTGAACAGGAACTTGAACGTGCCGTGCGGCTGCGAGCGGAAGGCGATTTCGGGACCGAACACGTACAGATGGCCCTTGCCCACTTCGGCCTCGAACGCCGCGATACCGTTTTCCAGATAGTGCTGTCCCCACGCCCAGCCGCTGCGGAGCGGTGTCGGCGTGTTGTACCAGGCAATCGTCTTGATCCCGCGCGAGGTGGCGGCTGGTCCAAGGCGGAACGTCGGGCTGTTGTCGAAGAACACATCGATCTCCGGCCCCGTGCCGTGCCCCAGAATCGAGTTGGGCTCCACCGCCGCGCGCAGCACCGACCCAGGCACGTAAAACTTGGCCCCCGGCAGCGGGCCGAGGCGGCCGTCTTGGCTACGCTCGGTGAGATGGCTCTCGATCGGGAGGTCAAAGTGCGCCGCAATGCTGGCCGACGCCCCGCCGATGGTCAGCAGTGACCCACCGGCTCGCACGAACTCCTTGATCTTGTTCATCGTCTCGGCGGTCACGCTGCCCTGCCGGTTGCGGAATTCCTCCGGGATCTCAGGACCGGCGCCACCGCCGCGGCCACCACCGCCGGCGCCGCCGCCACGGCCACCGTCCGCACCGCCACCAACAGCGGGAATGCCGCCATCGTTGAAGATGATGATGTCGAACTTGTCGATCAGGTTGCCGGCATCGAGCATCGGCGGGAAGACCACGGTGTAGGGGAACTCGAAGTTCTCAAAGACCAGCCGCGTCCACCCCGAAGGCATCTGCCCGCCGTATTGGTCGAACAGGCCGATGCGCGGCGCGCGCAGCACGGTCAGACGGCCGGTGGGAGCGGACGTAGCCGCCTGGAACGTCAGCCCCAGATCCACCGCGAGCTTGTCGAGCGTCGCGCGCGTTGTGGCCTTGGCCGCGACGTAAAACGTGCCGGCCCCCATGGGACCATCCGCCAGCCACGACACCGTTTCGCCGGCCTTCGTCAGGCGGTTGACGGCGATGTAGCTGTCGTTGGCCTTGTGCGTGAAGTAATACCCCGCCGCCTGGCCGCCGCCCGTCGGACCACCGATCACACGGCCGGCTGGCGTGACGGCCATGCCAACGACCTTCATAAACGGACCATCAAAATTGTCGAGCACGCGATCGAACTGCACACCCATTTGCATCGCCAGCGTGTAGCCGGCGCTGTCGTACGGCCGGCTTGGCGGGCCACCTGGATACGGGAAGTCATCCGGGTGATCCTGCGGCTCGAACATGTCCATCACATGAGGCCGGAACGCCTGCGCCGTCTTGACGACGTAGGAGTTAGCCGGGTACTGCTTGCCGCTCGCCGTGAACGCTGCGGTCGAGCGATGCACCGTCACGCCGGTCTTGATCAGCGCGTTCATGAAACGCGTCGCCGTGCCGAAGTCGGGCTGGTCCGCGCTCATGATGAACCCGCGCGGATCGCGCGTCTCGAGCGAGTGCAACTCTGTCCAGTAGGCATTGGGCACATTCGCGCTGGCGCCTGCACCGGCGCCGCGGCCACCGCGGCCACCGCCCGCGCCACCAGCCACCGCCATCTTCGCCTGAATCGCCGCCACCCGCCGCGGCGTCATCGTCCAGGAATCCTCGCCCGACCGCTTAATGTTGTCGCGGCCCATCTGGTAAATATTGAAAAGAAATGTCTCGCGATACCGCGAGGCTAGGTCGAGAATCGCGTAGTTGGCCGTCAGCGAGTAGTCCACCGACTGACGGAAGTGCCACTGTTGCGGTGCAATCGGCGACCAGAGGCTTGAGCTCGGCAGCAGTTTCGTCGCCACAAACGGAATGGACGTCGGCGTTGGGCCGCCGATGGTCTCGGTCAGAATGCCAATCATGTTGTGGAAGTACGCGGTCGTGCGCAGACCGCCGTTCCACCAGGTCGAGTACGAGGCGCCCTGTCGCGACGTCACGCCCGGCTTGCCCTCCGCCAGGAAGCGGTTCGCCATCGCAGATCCCACCAGGTCGATACCGGCGGGAATCATGGGATGGAAGTTGTAGTTGAAGGGATCGCGGAAGGGCGGTGCGAACATCACTGTGCCGACCGGGCCGGTCTGGTGATGGTTGTACATGATTTGCGGAAACCACTCCTTGTACATCACGCGGTTCATGTTGGTGGACTCGTCGAGCGCCGACATGTAGAAGTCACGGTTGTTATCGTGGCCGGCATACTTCTGGTACAGCACCGGGATGCCGGCCGTGGAGCGCTGCTCGGGCACGGGATTCCGCATATACCAGTTCGACACAAGTTCCATCCCGTCCGGATTCGCGTGCACGGCCAAGATGATCACGTCGTTGAGAATCCGCATCGTCTCTTCGTCGGTGCGACTCGCCAACTGATAGACCGTTTCCATCAACTGCTGTGCGCCCAGCACTTCGGTGGCGTGCAGGCCGCCGTCGATCCAGACCACGGCTTTGCCTTCTTTCGCTAGCGCACGCGCTTGCTCGTCGGTCAGCCCCTCAGCGGTGGCCAGCCGTGCCGAGATCTCGCGGAACCGATCGAGACGGCGATGATTTTCGGGCGACGTGATGATGGTCATCAGGTGCGGCCGGCCTTCAGCGGTCTTGCCGATCTCCTCCACCTTCAGACGCGGCGATTCCTTCTCGAGCTTCCGCCAGTACGCCATCAGCTGGGTGTAATTGGCGAGGTAGTAGTCGTCGCCAAGGTTGTTCCCCAACTCCGCCTTCGGCGTGGTCACCGCAGCGAGCGTTTGGGGACCGGTCCGCGGCGGGACGGCCTGTCGCGTCTGCGCCGCAAGCGTGGAGCCGGCAGCAATCGCCACTGCTACCGTGGCCAGAATCCAGTATTGTTTCAACATTTTCATGTGAGCGTCCTCCGGGACGGGCTAAAGATAACACGGCGTATTACTGCGACCGCGGCCACGAGCGTGGTGCCGGCGATGTCCGACCATGGTGCCGGATGCACCAGAAACACACCGCCAATCCCCAGCACCATACGCAATCCAGGTAACGCCAGCATCCCCCGGGAACCCGTGATCGCGAACGCCAGCGCAGCGACCCCGGCGAGGGCGGTCATCGAACCCACCACCACCTCGCCCCAGGGCCCCTGCATCAGCATGCCCATGCCTCGCGGCTCAAGCGTGAATGCAATCGGCACGAGGAATGCCGGCAGCGAGTATTGCCACGTCAGCATCATCGTGCGGAACGGTTGGCCGCCCGTGAGCGCTGCGGCCGCAAACGGCGCCAGCGCTGTCGGCGGACTGACCTCCGACAACACGGCATAATAAAACACGAACATGTGTGCGGCAATCGGTGCGACACCCACTGCGATCAGTGCCGGCACCACCATCACAGCCGCAATGATGTACGACGCGGTCACCGGCACCGCGAGTCCCAGAATCCACACCGCGAGCGCTCCGAACAACACGGTCAACGGCAGCGACCCGCCCGCCAGCGCCACAATGAGGCCGGCCGCCTTGAGGCCGAAGCCCGTCAGTGTCACCACGCCGACGATGGCACCGGCAACGGCGGTGATTGAGAGTACCGACAAGGTATCCTTGCCGCCATCGGAGAGCGCCGTCGCCAGACGCCTGGGCCCCAGCGGCGTGCGCGTCATCACGCTGATGCCAATCGCCGCCAGCGTGGCCCAGAACACCGCGCGGAACGGCGTGAAGCTTAGCGCCATCAGCGCGGCCACGAGGAAGAGTGAGGTAAAGTGCCAGTATCCGTGCACCGGCAGTGAAGCCCTCGGCAGGCCGATCGCGGCACCCGACGCCGGCAGCGCGATGCGCTGCGCGTCTCCATCGATCATCAGTACGATCGAGGCGTAGTAGAGCACGGTGGGAATGGTGGCCATCACCAGCACTTGGAGATACGAGACACGCAGGTGCTCCGCGATGAGAAATGCCGCCGCGCCCAGCGTCGGCGGCGAGAGCAACGCGCCGATGCCCGATGCGGCAAGCATCGCACCGGCCGTGTTCGCCTCGAATCCCGCGCGGCGCAACAGCGGCCAGGCCATGGACCCGAGCGTCAGGGTGGTGGCGACACCGGAACCCGAAACCGTGCCCAGCAGAAACCCCGCGAGGGAAACGGACCGGCCTGTCGCCGCAGGAGACTGCGATCCACTCGAGAGGGACAATGCCCAATCCAGAAAGAACGTGCCGGCGCCGGACGCCTCGAGCACGGCACCGTAAATGCTGAACAGCGTGATGTACGTCACCGCCACCTCAAGCGGCACGCCGTAGATGCCCTCAAGGGTCATGTAAAGGTTGCCCACCAGCCGCGGCAGGTCGTACCCGCGATGGGCGATGTCCGAAAAACCGATGGACGTCAGCGCGGGACCAAAGACCGCGTACGCCAGGAACCCCACGGTGACGATCGGAAGCGCCCAGCCGGTAGTACGGCGTACGGCCTCGGTGATGACAAGCAACGCAGCCATGCCGGCCGCCACGTCGCCGCCAGTCGGGTTGGCGGCGCGATACCAGAACGCCTCACCCTGCGCGAGCGGCCACCCCAACCCGAACATCGTGAGCACCCCCCACACCAGATCGATTGCCGGCCCCCATCGGCCTGCAGCTGGTTTCAGGCGAAGCGTGGCCCAGACGCCGACGAGCAACACCAGAGGCCGATAGGTCTGCGGAGGAATGACGAAGAGCACCCATGCCAGCGACAGCGCGGAAAGCAGGAAGGCGAGGGCGGATGCGGAGGAAACGTCGCGCAGGCGGTTGTCCAGAGACACGAGCTAAAACATAACTCGCAGCGCGAGGCCCAGGCTGTTCTGATAGTACGACACAGCGCGGGGGCTGGTGGCATGGCTGCCCGACAATCCAAACTCCATCCGCCGCGAGCCGACGGAACCGGAGATCGGCCGCGTCAGGTCCCAGTGAGCCGTCACGTGTGCAAACGGCACCTCTCCGCCCGGTGAGTGGCCGGCGCCGATGACGCGCACGCGCGCCTCTGCTGAAAATCCCCACCCGAGGGAACGCTCCGCCAGGACACCCAGGATGCCGACCGGCGCCGCCGATTCCAGGATGGGGTCGGGTGACAAGTTCAATAAGTCGCTGCCGGCACGTGCCGACACCAGACGCCACACCTGCATGCGACCCACGCCTGCTTCGATGCCTCGGATCAGGCCCCAGATTCGCTTCTCCTGCCACTGCACGGTACCGGTGACCAGCGACACCTGCTGCCGGTCGTGTCCATTGAGCTGCCAGCCCGTAGCGACGAAGAGGCGTCGATTGGCGCGTATTTGGGTGTGCTCCAGGTCCACCGAGAGCTGCCACGTGGCACGATCGAACAGGCGAAGCCCGAGCGCGCCGTGGATCATGCCGAGCCCACCTCGTTCCGCAGGCTGAAAACGAACAGCCACCCGGCACGTGCCAGTGCGAGCCACACCCACACCCACACCAACGTGCTGCGGGTCGGTGGACGTCACAGGCGTCAGGGCGCGCACCGACACATGCCACAGGAGCGTCCGATCGCCCCCAGCCCGAGGCGGGTCGTCCGCAAAGGCGGCAGGGACGCCAACCGCCAACACCAGCATCACCGACGCGACAGCTATTCTCCAGATCATGGGCGTCACCGGAACACCGTCACGCCGTTGTTGACGAGCCACGCGAGCGAGCCCACCTGCTGCTCCGGCAGGTTGACGGCGCTGCTGCCGCCCCCTTGTCGATCCACCGACCAGTCCTGGAAGACCACGCTGTGCGGAGTGCCGACGGCGCCACTCACTTCATAGGCCAGCGCCATCGCCGAGGCCACGGCACCTGCGTCCGTTTTGCCGTCGTACCCGGTCACAATCAACTCGAAGTCGATCCCACGGCTGTCCAGGAAGCCCCGAAGGCGCTTCAAATCGTTGGTGGCGTTGGCATCCACGTTTCGCCGGTGGCGCAGGTCGAAATCCAGCCGGAAAAACGGCAACCGCACGTCCACGTTCTCAAGCCCGACGATGAACAGGGTGATGTCGTCCACCGAGAAGTAGGGATACGGCTCGATGAGTCCAACCCGAATCAACGGGTACACTGAGTGAACGCGGTCGATAAACGCCTTGACCTCAACCACGGTCTGATCGACCGAGAAATCACAGTGCGCGCGGGTCCCGCCGGCGCGGTAGGGCAGCGCCGCCGTGAACGGCTCGTCCATGGCGATGTACGTCACATGACTGCCCGAGTTGTAGACCACGCGCATGTCGTTAATGACGACGTTGCCCAGTTCGCGTCCGTCGCAGGTGTGTTCCTTGACAGCGCCGGCCTCCACGCCAATCTGAATGTCCTGATCCGATAACCACGCAAAGGCGCCCCCCGGCCGCGCATCCACCAGTCGCGCGCCGTTATTCGGTCCACACGTCTGGCAGAACCTTCTCAGTACCTGCTGGTAGAACTGAAACCCCCGGAGCCGACCGCGGGCCTGGGCCCACTCGGCGGCCCCACTCTCGGTGAACATCGCGGCCAGATCTAGTGAAGCGCTGGCCGGGGCCATGATCGCGAAGCGATCGGCCGAAGCTTCGCTCGGGCCAGTCGGTCGACCACACGCCGACGCCGCAACGAGAACGACCGTCAGGAACGCCCCGGACCTCATGACCCATGAGTCTAGGTCAGGTAGCGGCCAAAGCCCTAGCGCCAGCCACGGGCCTGGTAATACCGCAGCGCGCCGTTATGAAAGGGCACGGGCGCGGTGTTGGGCCCCGTGGCACGCTCCAGGTGCCGGGCTTCGGGATGAGCGGCGGTCAGGTCAGCCTTGGCGTCGAACAAAGCCGCGGTAATGGCCTCCACCAGCTCCGGCGACAGCCGGCTGGAGGCTACCAGCACGTTGCTGACTCCGATCACAGCCACCGGATCGACGATGCCGCGGTACGCGCCGCCAGGCAGGGACACAGCGCGATAGAGTTCCTGGCCGTACCGCGCCTGAAGGGTCGGCAACAGATCATCCTGCGGCACAAGCGCGATCGTCAGCCCAGTGGACGCAGCCAGGTCCTGGATGGCCGACGTCGGCAATCCGCCGCTCCAGAAAAACGCGTCCACCTTGCCATCTTTGAGCGCGCCCGCTGATTCACTAGCGCCCAGCGCGTGGCGCGTGATGCCCTGGCGCGGGTCGATGCCGGCCGCCTGCAGCAACCGATCCGCGATCAGTTCCGTCCCGCTCCCGGGCGACCCAGTGGAGATTACGCGTCCCTTCAGGTCTGCCACACGCGTGATACCACTACCCTGACGAGTCACCAGATGCGTGTAGTTCGTGTAGAGCACCGCGACGGTGCGGGCGTCAACGGGCCCGGCCGCCGCGAACGGCCCAGTGCCGGCCGCAGCTTCATGCAACGTGTCGGCCAGCGTGAACGCGAGATCCGCGCGGCCCTGTTGCATCAGCTTGAGGTTGTCCACCGACGCTCCCGTCACTTCCGCAGTGACCTGCGTGTCTAGGAGCTCCGACGTAAGCACTCGAGCCAGCGCGCCACCATACGGGTAATACACGCCGCCGGTGCCGCCGGTGGCGATGGAGAGAAACTGCACCTGCGGTCCTGATTGCCCACAGGCAGCCGCCAGGCCGATCGCGCCCGCCACGGCCACAAGGTGCATCAATCGACTAGTCAAGATGGCCCTTCTCCGCATCGCCCATGCGGATGTCGCGGTGCGGAAAATACTCGCGCCATCGGTAACTGACGGTGGCGGCCACTTCCGGCCGGCAGGTCACTTCTTTCGGATACCAAGGCTTCATTCGCGCGTCGATGAGCACCGGCCCCTGATACGCGATGTGATTTCGCACCACTCGCGTCGCGCCCGCATGAATATCGGCGGCCGGCTCGAACCGCGTGAACGTCGTCCACAGAAAATTCATGTCACTGCGTGTCGCACGATCCGCGTCGTCTGTGAGCACCACGAGCGACCATCCCGCAAATGCCGGGTCTGCCGCCAGCCTCGCTGCTGCCTTTGCGTCGTTCGCAAACGCCGGACCACTCACTACCAGGCAGCCGGCGCAGAACACGCGGACGTCCCGCACGTCCGAAGACGGGGGCACGGCGGGCCGGAACTCGCGTTTCAGGTCGCGCACCGGGTCGCCGAGTCCCAGCCACACGCCCTTGGAGCCTTCATTGATCGAAGGGCCGCTGTAGTCGAGCGTGTCCATGGACAGGTTCGAAAAGACGTACAGGTCCGTCTCGGGATTCGTGCGGGCGAGCACGTGTTCAAGCGTCGCGCGAAAGTCGCGCAGGTTCACGGCCTGATCAGTGACCAGCAGGAACTTCTGCAGCGACAATTGGCCCTCGCCGAGGATACGGAAGGCGCTGGCCATCGCTTCACGCCGGTAGCGCTGTTTCACCACGGCGGCGGCGAGTGAGTGGTAACCGGTCTCGCCGTACGACCACAACTCGGTCACTGCAGGCATCACCAGCGGAAATAGCGGCGACAGCAGATCCTGCAATAGGTCGCCGATGAAGAAGTCCTCCTGCCGAGGCTTCCCCACTACGGTTGCCGGGTAGATCGCGTCGCGACGATGGGCGACCTGGGAGACCTGGAAGACAGGATAGTCGTGTTCGAGTGAGTAGTAGCCGTAGTGATCGCCGAACGGCCCTTCGAGTTTGCGGACGCCAGGCGCGACCGAGCCCATCAGCGCGAATTCGGCGCGCGCGACGAGCGGATGCGGGTGGCCGTTGGGACCGGGCACCTGCGCGATCTTCTCTCCGGCGATGAGTGAGGCGAGCAACATCTCGGGCAGGTTCTCGGGCAGCGGTGCAATCGCCGCCAGCATCAACGCGGGCGGACCGCCCAGAAAGACGGTGACCGGCAGCGATTGCTGTTTCACCTCGGCGATCGCGTAGTGAAACCCGCCGCCCTTGCCGATTTGCCAGTGCATGCCGGTGGACGTGCGTTCGTGCACGTGCAGGCGATACATCCCGAGGTTCGGCCCGCCTTTATCCGGGTGTGTGGTGTAGACCAGAGGCAGCGTGATGAATGGCCCGCCATCTTCGGGCCAGCACGTGAGCGCCGGGAGCTGATCGAGGCGGACGTCGCTCGTCACCACGTCGGTGACCGGCCCGGTCGAGCGTTTCTTGAGGCCGACGCGCAGGGCCTGCATGGCCACGTCGCGCGCGCCCCAGAGTTTTTCGGGCGTTGGCGGCAGCATCGTCTCGGCCAGATGTACGAGGCGCTTAATGAAGTGAAGGGGCCGGGGCCCGAAAGCCATTTCGGCGCGCCGCGGGGTGCCGAAAAGATTAGTCACCAGCGGAAATGCCGCGCCTTTGACCCGCGTGAACAACAATGCCGGTCCGCCGGCGGCGATCACGCGCCGGTGAATCTCGGCGGCTTCCTCAACGGGGTCGACCTGTGCATCGATCTCGACAAGATCCTTGTCGCGGCGCAGCTGATCGAGGAATGCACGCAGGTCAGTGAACATCAGCTATCCATCAAACACGACACATGAAAGCGTGAAGACATGAAGGATCATGAAACCCCAGAAGCAGCATAGGCTTTTCCTTCAGTCCTTCATACCTCGTGTGAAACTAGCGCGTCAGCTTGCGGTATTTGATGCGGTGCGGCTGATCGGCGTCCACGCCCAGGCGGCGCTTCTTGTCTTCTTCGTATTCCTGGTAGTTCCCCTCGAACCACTCCACGTGGCTGTCGCCCTCAAAGGCCAGCATGTGGGT
>SXGU01304574.1_pt1 | contig 32020 bp, 24 predicted proteins | sample 3174531 | NCBI WGS metagenome assembly SXGU01 (sample SAMN11356863, study PRJNA531348) | freshwater metagenome | isolation source: freshwater sample F1-140 | place: China: Fuxian Lake, Yuxi | collected 2017-12-25 | reverse complement strand
TCAGGGATGTCCGGGCTAAGTTCAAAACCGCCTGGCGGTTTTGTTTTAGCCCGCGTGAACCCCAGAGATCCAAGCTCACGCCGCCCGAAACTCGTCAAGCGCGGGGAGAATTCCGCGGAAAGTGTGAAAAATGCGGGCTAGGAACCTGGATTTTCAGGGGGATCGGATCCGGGAGGGATTTAGGGGTGGGTGAAGGGTGGATACGGAATCGGACCGCGGCATTCCCCGCAACCCCTAATCCGGCATCCCCCGGCAAGTACACCATGGTGTCCGCAAGGGTGACCGGACCAACTCAAGGGCAAAAAGAGCCGGTCCCTTAAAGTCGCTTGAACCGGAATTTTGCGAGCGCCCAGAGCCACGTGATCGGATCGCGGAGCATGGAAATTTTTTTCCCCTCCTTGAAGGATCGCGATTTGTAGCTGATGGGAATCTCGACTGGCCGGTGGCCGCGGCGGACGAGTTTGATCAGCAGTTCCCAATCGAAGTCGAAGCGGTTGCACTCGAAGGTGAGGCCGTCGAGGCAGTCGCGGCGGAACACCTTGTACATCGTGAACGGGTCGCGGAGCCAGATGCCGAGCGCGCCGTTGATGAGGAGCGTGAAGCCCCAGTGCGCGCAATTCAGGATGAGGGCTTGGAGCGGCTGGTCGGAAAACTGGCGGATGGCCCAGCCACTCTCACCGTGCCGGCAACCGAGCACGAAGGTCTGCCGTCCCGCGGCAATCGGCGCGACGAGCACGTCGTAGTCATCCAGGTCGTACTCGAGATCGGCGTCCTGAATCAGGATCACGTCGCCGGTGGCCACGGCAAAGCCAGCGCGGACGGCGTGGCCTTTGCCGCGCGGCCGGTCCTCGAGGATCAGTTTCACCCGGGGATGGTCCCGATACGTCTCCACGATGGCGCGCGTGCCGTCGGTCGAATTGCTCTCGACGAAAATGAGCTCGAGCGTCCAGCCGGGGATTTGTTTCGCCACGATGGCGTCGAGGGCGGTGCGCACGGTCGCGGCCTCGTTGTAGATCGGCACCACGACCGAGAGCACCGAGGGTCGGGCGGAGAAGGCGGGAACGGTGGGGGTCATGCGGACTCAGCGGGTTTGCGCGCAACAGCAATCAATCCGCTCGCCACGACCGAAAACGGACGAACGCACCACGGGACGGGGAGGAGCGCCCGCAGCAGGCGGAGGGCGGGGGTGATGCCGGTGACCGGATATTTTTCGAAATGCGCGTTGATGTAGTCAAAGCTCAGTTTCTTCACGCCGGGATGCAGCGTGCTGGCGGCAAAGCCCGCGGCCTCGAGCTGGCGCGTGATGGTGCGGCGCGAAAAGTAAAACAGATGCTCCGCCTTGAGCTCCATCCAGCGCCGACCGAGCAGGCGGGCGGACCACGAGTCAATGCTGGGGGTGGCGATGAACACCACGCCGCCGGTCTGGAGCAGGTTGAAGGCCTTGCGCAGGAAGACCGCCGGATCGCGCACGTGTTCGATCACATCGCACATCACGCACACCCCGTACCTGCCACCCTCGGAGGCGACCTCGTCGATTTCGCCCTGGAGCACGCGACCGGTGCCGCCGAGGGTGGCGCGGGCGCGGTCGCAGGCGAAGGGGGAATACTCCACGCCCGTGACGTCGAAGCCGCGCCGGGCGGCCTGCCGCAGGAAGTTTCCCGCCCCGCAGCCAATTTCGATCAGGCGGGTGCCGGGCGCCATGGGCGCCACGCGCGCAATCAGGTCGAGGTAGTGGTCGGCGGTGGCGCGTTTGGCCCGGGTGATGATGTCCGCGGCGGCGGTGCCGTCCGCGGCGAGGACATAGTCCGGACCGTAGATTTCCGCGAGTGCGGCGTCGGTGGGCTGTGGGTTGGTGAATTGCAACCGGCAGGACCGGCAACGGACGACCGGATGCGTTCCCACCGTCGTGACGCGGGGGAGTGCGCGGCCGCCACAGAGGGGGCAGGCGGAGAGCACAAGGCGCGGGCAGGTGGAAACGGACGGCATGAACAAACGGAGAGGAAATGGTCGGCGGGTGCGCTTGTCGCGCAAAAATGCGTCTTTAGACTGCGGGAAATTTCTCCGCGAATTGCGTGCGGCGCTAAAGTTCGAAAATTTCGCGGAGTTTTCGCTTGATCGCGAGCTGGCGCTCGCGAGACACACGGCCGCGGATGGTAAGGATATCTTCCCGGGCGAACTCAATCACGAGGTGGCATCGGCAAGCGGTCTTTTGCTCGAATGAATCAGCCGAATCGAGGAGCACCTCGTGTGTACGGACGGGTCGATCCGGCGGTCGAATCGCGCTGCACACAAGGCCGTTGAGATTTCGGAAGTCAGCGTTAGTCGCGAGACTTTCAGGTGACGGCAAGACCAGATGGTGCGGATTGGTGGCCACGGGATAGGGCACGAGTACAATATCCCACTGGCGCAGTGAATTCACGGCCGACGGGAGGCGAGGCTTCGGGCAGCCGCGGCGCTGATCGCGTTATCGAGTGCGATATCCTCGACGGTTAGGTCCAAGATGAATGGCTTCTTGGCGCGAACGACGGACTTACGGCCGGCGCGGCGGCGGCGCGCGGGTTTGGGTTGAAGGAGAGTGTTCATCTACGACGACAGTGTCGGGAGGTCGGATCGGATTCAATCTCCGTCTGGGTCGAAGTCGTAGTTGCGGAATGAGCGCGCGTGGTGGCACACTTGCCGTCGCGATGACACGAACCAACGCATGCCGTTGGGCAGAGAGAGTGGCGACGTTGACGGCGATGGCGGCCGTGATCTGGTTTTTCCACTGCGACCGCTCGTGTGGGAGCTTCCGATTGCGTCGGCCTACGCGCTTGCGAAGCTTGCCCTGGTGGCTGTGCGATTCGTGCAATGATCGCAATGATTGCAGTGGCATCGATTCCAGCGGGCGTATGTCTGAGTTTCGGTTATCATGATCGGCTCTTGCGGCGGCTGAATCCCTCGGAATGGGATGCGGCGGCGCGCTGGTTTGGAAGTGGAGCCGGGGCCGGACCGTGAGCCGGTGAGGCGTCATGATTTTTTCCGACGGTGGGGGGGGGCCGGGCGCTCCGCGCGCGGCCTGGCCCACGGATGCGGTAAAAGCCGCGCGACGAACACCCGGCCCATGCGAGAATCATCGCGTAAGGTGCGAAGCGAAGGTGCGATTCTACCGAGTCAACGGCCGCACCGCGCAGGGCATCGCTGAGACGCCGTAGAGGCGGTCGACCAGGCGGACGAAAGGTGGGAAACGCAGCGCGAGACTTGCCAGCGCGCGCCGGGCGCGACGGCGGCGCAGGGTTTTCAAAACCTTGAATTTCACGGCGCCGTGGTAACGCACCGCCAACGGATCGAGACCGACCCGGCGGTAGAGTTGCGCGAGGCAGCGCGGATTGAAGAGGCTCACGTGAATCTCGGGCGCACAATAACGATAGTGGATGCCCTGGCGGCGGGCGACGGGGGAGTCGAGGTTGCCGGTCGTGAGCAGGAGCAGTCCATCCGGTTTGAGCAGGCGCGAAACCAGTTGGAGCGGTTCGAGCGGTGATGGCAGGTGCTCCAAAACCTCGATCATGCTGATAAGGTCGAAAGTGGCGTCGGGCTCGCGGCGGAGTTCGTCGAGATCGAGAATGCGGAAGCCGTCTCTGGCCTTGAGTTGGTCGGCGTACGATCCGACATCGTGGCCGGTGAGTTCGAGCGGATGGCCGTGCAGGGTGCCGCGGTCGCGCAGGTATTTCAGGAATCCCCCGGCGCCGCAGCCGAAGTCGAGCCAGCGGAGAGGGAGACGCGGAGACGGAGAGACGGGGAGAGGGGGAACACGGGAGCGGGAGAGAGGGGGAGCGCGGGAGAGGGGGAGAGAGGGCGAGGCAGCGGAGTCAATTGATCGTTCCCCTTCCTCCATTCTCCTTTCTCCAGCGGCGACGTGAGTCGCCGCGATCCGCGCCAGGTCGTCGAACTCGAGCAGGCGGTCGCTGAGGCGCCAGTCGTGATATTCGGCTTCGTAGTCGACGTAGGGGTCGGGGCCCTGGCCGCGATAATACGCGTCATCGTAGATCTCGAACCCCGAAAAAGGCTCGACGAACAGCAACCCGCAGTCGCGGCAGGCATGGAATTCGAATTCGCGGCGGAGGTACTCGCCGGACTTGCGGCCTTGCAGGGTGGTGTTGCCTGACCCGCAGGCGCGGCACTGAGGGGCGCTCATGCGGAGCGCGCCGGCCGGAACGCGAGCCAGACCGACACACCGAGCAGCAAGGCGCCGAGAGCGCAGAAAGTGAGATGACGCGTGAGCTGGCGGGGCCAGTACCGAAAACGCACGCGATACTCGCCAGCTTCGTCGACGATGACGCCCTTGAACGCGTGGTTGAGTCGCACGATGGGGGCGTGGCGGCCGTTGACTTCGGCGCGAAAATCTTCGGGCCAATAGGCCTCGGTGAGAACGATGGCGCCGGGGCCGCTGGCGCGCACGGTGAAGGCGGTCGTGTTTACGGTGATGCGATAGTCGGTGGCGGGCGTGGTGGTGGGCGCCGCGGGGCCGCGGGGCACCTTGGCGAGGGCGGCCTGCGCCGGGTGGTCGGTGCTCTGGGCGGCGACGAAGGGCCGGCCGGTGGCGGCGCGGATCTTGCGCACGAGGTCGGCGGGTTTTTCGTAGGCGTCGACCCGGTCGGTGAAGAACGCGCGCGGCCAGACGGTGGGGCTCTCGTAGACGTCGAGGTCGGCGGGTTTCACCAGCGTGAGCGTTTTGCCGAGCGCACCCTGGTCGCTCGCGAGGTCGAAGTAGAAGCGCACGTTCAGGGCGTCGAAAAACGGACGGACGTTTGCGACATCCTTGGCCTCGGCATAGAAGCGCCAGTCCCACAGGCGCTCGACCCCGGAGGCACCCATCAGTTCGCGTACGAACGGATTCACGAGCGCATCGGGACTGTGAATGGTCTCGAGGCCGTAGACGCCGGTCCAGCCGGGGAAAAAGTTGCCATGGAGGCCAAAGCCCCGGGTGGGCTCGCGGTCCTGGCCCGTGCGGGCCAGTTGCATGGACGCGGATTTCGCGTGGAAATTTGCGCGCACCGTGGGGCGGCTGGTGAAATCATCGAAGCCGACGGCGCCCGCGTGCAGGCCGTGGCGCCAGAGCAGCAGCACCACGCAGCCGGCGATCAAGAGACCGCGGGTCGCGGAAAACGGGCGCTGGGCGAGGGCCCCATGCACGGCGAGGGCCAGCACCGCGGCGGCCACGAGGAGCGACGTGAGGTAATGCCAGATGAATGGTGTGACGGCGAGCACCTGGCCGGGCTGATTGACCGTGAAAATCGGCCCGTAGATCGGCCGATGGGCCGCCTGGCCGAAAGCGATCCAACCGAAGACGAGCGCGAACAGCAGGAGCCCGGCGATGATGAGATCGGACCGGCCTTCGCGGGTGCCGAGGCGTTGGGCGGCCGTGGCGAAGCCGACGCCGGCGAGCACGGACCACAACACGATGAGTGCGCAGGAAAACGTGTTGTCGAGGTGGGCGACGTTGCTGAGGAAGGGCAGCGTGATGATCCACTGCGGCGAGATCAGACCGAAGGCCAGCGCCAGGGGGACGAGCGAACTCACGGCCAGCGCCAGGGTGGCGCGGCGGGCGAAGTGCAACCGGAGGGTTGAGAGGAAATAGAGCAGCCCGAGGAGGAGCAGGAAGTTGAGCGAGGGGCCGAAGACCTGATCCTTGGACATCAGCGGCCGGTAGAAGATTTCGTCGAAGAGGCCGAGCAGCAGGGTGGGCTGAATTTGATAGGCGCTCGCGGCACTGTAGCCCGTGTAGGCGTTTTTCAGGGTGGAAAGGAAGGTCCCCCAGATCGGCGCGGTGAGCAGCACGAAGAGCAGGCCGAACCAGGCGAGCGTGCCGATTTTGGAGAGGCGTTCGCGCCAGGGGGCCGCGCTCGCGAGCACCACGCAAGCGCCGGAAAAATTCATGCAGACCAGCAGCATGTAGGCTTCCTTCACGGTGCCGCTGTTCATCAGGGCGAGGTTGGCCACCACGAGGGCCAGCGACCAGCGATTCGTGGCCCGGCGCCCCGCGGCGAGATGCAGGGCGGAGGTATGCGATTGTGCGATACGCAGAAGGCAGTAGAGCGGCCAGGGAGCGTAACACAGGCTGAAGAACGCGGGGTGATTGACGCGGTAGAGGAAGAAACCGATGAATGGGCTGACCGCCGCAACAATCGCGGCGGGGATCAGGGACGACAAGACCACGGGACTACGGACCACGGGACTTTCTCCTGCGCTCGCCGGGTGGTCCGGTTGTCTCTTGGTCCCTTGGTCTGCGAGCAAGGCGAGCACGATCAGCCCCAGTCCGGTGGCGAAGAGCCATTTGGCGATGAGGTACTTGAGGTCCCAGGCCCAAGCGGCACCGTTGGCGGCGATGACGAACAGATGCAGCGGGTCACCAAACATCGACTGGCCCTGGGCGAGCAGGGGAACGCCGAGGGCGTTGTAGCGGTTCCAGAGCGGCAGTTCGCCCTGGAGGAGCGCGCGATGCTGGATGGTGCTGTACGGCAGGTGGGCCCACATCACGGCACCGACGTCGGAGAGCTTCACATCCGTGGTCACCTTGGATTGGTAGCCGGGGAGCGTCGGATATTCGTCGTAGAGCAGAATCGTGCCGAGATTGGGGGAAACCAAGCTCTTCCCCAGAAACACCACGGGGTAGGCGCTGGCGATGACGGCCACCGCGGCCACGAGGGCCACGGCTCGGACGGGTTGACCCGCGAGGGAGGTCAGCCAGCGCACGAGCAGGGCGCGCGGGCGCGTGACGCGGTCGAGGAGCAGGAGCAGCAGCGCCAGGCCGACGAAAATTGCGCCGGCATAGGGCGGCAGCTCCCGGGCGAAATCGCGCCACTTGGTGCGAACCTGCAGCGGAGCGGGAAACGTGCTGATCAGCTGCGGGTCGTCGCTTTTCGGTGCCGACGTGATCTCCAGTTTGCCGCCGTTGAACGAGAGCGTCTGAATTTGCTGGACGATCTTGAACCCGGCGAGATTCACCTCCTCGACGATTTGGTTGCCCCGGGAAAGTACCCGCAACGAATGGAGGACGATGCTCCCGCCGTCCTCGGGAGGGTCGAGGCGGAAGCCGGAATACGAACCAGTGGGAATCGGCAGGAGGTAGGCCTGCGGAGTCACGCTCGCGGCGATCGCGATCTTGCCCGTGAGTTCTTCGCGGAAGCCGGCCCCGTCGTCGTAGAACATCTGGAGGCTCGAGGCGGTCTGGCTGGTGAGGCGCGCCTCGAGGATGAAGCGATCGGCGCGCACTTTGGCGGCGGGCAGGAACGGCAAGGCTGCGACGACGCCGACGAGCGCCGCCACCAGCAGGGCCGTGGGCGTGAAGAACTTCATGCGAAGGACAGGGTGTGAAGTATCAGGGGTGCCCGACAAGGAATTATCCGACGGCACATCGGCAGGCGACGGCCCTATCTTCAACTGGTTCGTCGGCTAAGAAGGCCCGCGCCGACCCAGCAACCACGCGATCCCGGCGAGTACCGCCGTGGCTGCGGCACTCGAAAGCAACAGCAGCAACGCATGCTTGTTGGCCAGCCAGGCCCAGTGGGAAAGCGGGCCCATCTCGGCCGGACCGCTGAAGGCGAACCACCGTGCAGGATCGTGGTCGCGGGCGACGATCGTAAAGGGCACGCGGGGAGCCGGCACGTAAGCCGTCCGCCAGGTGTCGCCGGGGATTTTCGAGGGCCGCACCGCGGCCAGCAGCGCGTTGCTGCTCGCGTCGTGGAGTTCGAGGGAAACACCCGGTTCGCCCAAATGGCCCGCGGTTTCGAAACACAGCCAGCCGTCCGTGCGCGGCAGTGAAATTGGCTGGCTCCGCCACTCGCCCTGCGCGGCCGCGCCGGACGGGCCGCCCCCGTGGCTGCCCCACGTGGGGGTGTAGTCGAGCGGGGCGGTGGCCAGCGACAGGCCGAGTCGCGGCGGGGTGACGGGGTTGGCGTTGCGGGCGTCGTTTTCGATGAAGGGGAAACCCGGCCCGGCCCGCGCCTGCAGTGCCCGTGGTGAGCGGATGGGCATGGGCATCAAGGGGCGGAGGCTGGGCTCGGCCAGCCGGTCGATGAGACCCTGGGCGCTGGGGTAGGGAATATCAGGATACGCCAGATGCCGCGGGTCGTTGGTGCTGAGGTAGCGGCGCATGTGACCCTCGGCCTTGACGTAATACTTCTTTGCGTCGGGCAGCTCGATCTGGAGAACGCCGGCGAGCAGATAGTGCAGGCCGCCGCCCAGCGTGATCACCCAGGCGACACCCAGCGCGGAGTGCGCCAGGCGAAAGGTCCGTCGCGTCGCCGGTCGGGTCAGCAGCCAGCCGAGGGCGAGGGCGTTGACGGCGGCGCCAAACGACAGGGTGTCCATGTAGCGCGAGGCCGGGTAGTCGGCGCCCGCCCCGCGGGCGTAGGCGGTGGCGGCGAGTTGCAGGAGGACCCAGCCCCCGAGCGCCACGATGGCCGGTCCGGCGGGGCGGACGAGGGGATTCGCGTCTGAGGCCGGGTGGCGTTCGGGTTTGGCAGGCAAAACGCGCCACGCGGCGAGCGCCCAGGGCAGCCAGAGCACGGCGGCGGCCCAATCCCGATCGCGCCACGGCCATTGCAGGCTGTGGACAATGCTGAAAACAAAATCGTGCACCGACTTCGCCTTCATGTGCTGGTGCCACTGAACGTCGACCCGGCTGAGGAAGCCGACGGCCATGAGGGCCAGGCCGAGTGCGACGGTGGGCCACACGTCGCGGACCTGGACTTCGCGTTGCCACCAGCGCCACAGGATCACGACGACCGCCACGGCGGGGGCGAGCAGACCGGAGCCCATGGAGCCCAGCACCAGGATGGCCGTGAGTGCGCCGAGCCACCAGGGTTTCGACCAGGCGGGTGAAAACGGCAGCGTGACGAGGGTGGCGAAGGAGAGGCCGACCAGCCAGTACTGTTGCGAGTGAAATCCGCCCAGCACGTTTTGCCACGCGGCGGGCAGCCCGAACAAGATCGCCAACACGACGAAGAACGGCGCGTGCCAGCGGGAGGCGAGCCAGCGCCGGGCGGAGACCCAGAGGGCCACGGCGAGGAGCGCGTGCAGCATGGCGTTGGTTGCGGCCTCCAGTCGCGAATCCCACTGGCCGTTGAGCAGGCCGAGGGTTAGATTCTGCAGTTTGGTGAGGACGACGCGGTGCTCATTGTGCGGGTTGAAGAGGTGGGTGAGAAACTGGTTGCTGCCGTACCAGGGGATGAAGACCTCGCCCGCCTCGGCGTCCCACTGGTCCCAGTCGGGCATGGGCGAGCCAAAGCGATCGAACGTCGCCCACTTGGCGGTGACGATCAGCGAAAACAGGCAGGCGGCGAACGCAGCGGTGAGAAATCGGGGCGACACGAGTAAGGTGCGAAAGGAGACAAACCGGCCTCCGGCTCAAGCCTACAATGCGGTCGTCCGAGTCCGGCCGGCGAGACCCAGCCGACCCGGAGCCTCGTTCGCCGGGAAAAATCCGCATCCGAACATGTAACGTATTACGTTACATGTTGGCGCACGCCGCCGAGGCCGGGGGTGCGGGCGGACCAGAGAGCGAAGGGCTCGGCGGCGGCGCGGAGCACCGCACGGGGGTCGCCGCGCGTACGGAGACGAAACGCCTCGGCCTCGGCCCGGGCCAGCCAGTTTTGGTGAACGCGAAGGACGGCGAGCACCCCGTTGGGACAGTGCGCGGGAAATCCGTCGACGAGCTCAACGAGTTCCCAGAGGAAGCGACGCCGGGGCCAGGTCGTGAGCGCGGCGAGGAGTTCGCGGAGGTTGGTGGGCTCGAAGGTGTGGAAGTGGATGTTGATGTCCTCGCCGCGGGCAATCGTCTCGTGCAGGCCGCGGGCGAGTTCGGCGCGTCTGGCGGGAATTTCGTCCGCAGGCGTGGCGGGATTGAAGCGTGTCCAGTCGATGCCCTGGGCGAATTCCTCGATGTGCGTGGGGTCGCACGCGGTCGTGCCGCGTTCGAAGTCCGCCAGCAGGTGGGCCACGCTGGTGAGATCGCGCGGCTGATCCCAGGTGCACTGGCGGTGGGGCACGACGACGTAAAGGATGCCGCCGGGACGGACGACGCGGCACCACTCGGCGAGGGCCGCGACAGGATTGGCGACGTGTTCGAGCACGTGGGAGGCGATGACGTAGTCGAGCGAGTGGTCGTGAAACGGCAGGGCGCAGGCGTGGCCGTAGTAGTCGGCGAGGTTCGGTTCCGCGCCGAACGATTTGAAGCAATCGACGTAGATGGGCGGCGGATTGAGGCCGGGTACGGGCGAGGCGCCGGCGCCGATTTCGGTGCCAATGCCGCCGGGGCCGATCCACTGCGCGATTTTCTCCGCGTGGTTCACGAGTCGGCCGTGGCGATGGCGAGCAGGTTGTAGTGCAGCGGCGTGCCCTCGATGGTGCGCAGCGGGTAGGGCGTGTGAAACCGCAACTCCACGTTGGGATAGAATTCGCGCAGCAGGGCGCCGAGGCTCCAGCGGGTGAAAAAGTTGGTGTGGGTCGCCTCCAGCATGTGCCACGGCGTGGCCAGGTGGTCCCAGAGGTAACCGAGCAGTTCGCAGTTCGGCACCGAGACAATCAGCTGGCGGGGCGCCACCCGCCGGATTTCACGGAGAAACGGGCGCGGGTCCCCGATGTGTTCGAGCACCTCGATGCAGAGGGCGGCGTCGAAGGAAGCGTCGGCAAACGGCAGGGTGCGCCCATCGACGTGGCGGTGGGGCAGGCCGAGTCGCGCGAGTTCGGCGCAATCGCTCGCGCTGACTTCAGCGCCGGTCCAGGCGTAGCCGTCGGCGAGCAGATCGCGGCCGTAGGAGCCGAAGCCGCAACCGACGTCGATGATTTTGCGCGGTGGCGGGCCGAGGTAGCGGCGCAGGAGGGCGGCGAGTTCCCCGCTGCCCTCCGATTGCGAGGGGCCGACGGCAAAGAGGTTGTCGTGGCGTTGAAGCGCGGTCGTCTGGCGGTCGAGCAGCACGCCGAAGTGATTGGTGCGATAGTCGCGGAAGATGGGGGTGGCGGTGGCGCGGGCGAGCGGGGGAGTCTGGGTGCCGTCGCGCAGCCGGGCGCGGATCTTGAGCGCAAAATGGGATTCGCCGGCCGGTCCGGGATGGTGGGCGAACAGCTCGAAACCGGTGTTCGTGCCGGGAGGCAGCCCGTGGGCGGCGCTGACATCGGAGCGCCCGTAGAGCCCGGTGGTCTCACCCAGGAGCACATCACCCGACCACGCCTCGATCGCGACAATGCCGGGGTGGAAATCCTCCAGCCAGAGCCAGCCCCGCACGAGAAAGCACAGCGGATCGACGGGTGAGCCGGCGATGGGTTCGTCAAGGTGGGCAAGCACGGGAGGAGTTTGCCGGGCGTGGAGCTGGAAGTGGAGAGAATTTCGGGAATGGTGCGTCGCGGCGGATGGTCCCTGCCGGCAAACTCCTTACTTCAGTGGCGGCCACTCGCGCGGAGGAACGGCGAGGGTGAAATCATTGATCGTAAGGGTGAGGTTGGGATTGTAGGCGGGGTCGTTGACCAACAGTTCGCCCCATTTCCCTGTCATGTATTCAACCTCGCTCCGGAAGCGGTCGCGTTTCTCCAGGGTGTCTTCCTTGCCGCGGCTCGCGCTCTCATGGTGGTAGAGCTCGGCGTAAGGCGTCCAGAGGTTGCGGTAGCCCGCGGCGCGCACCTTCAGGCAGAAATCGACGTCGTTGAACGCCACCTTGAGCTGGTCGGCCTCGAGTCCGCCGACCTGCTCGTACACGCTGCGGCGAATCACCAGGCAAGCGGCGGTGACGGCCGAGAGGTTTTGCTGGAGCAGATTCCGGTGCGCCTGGCCGGCGGCGCCGCGCGGATGCGTCTGCCAGGCGTGGGCGGCCACGCCGCCGATGCCGAGAATCACACCGGCGTGCTGGATCTTGTCGTCGGGGTAATAGAGTTTCGCGCCGACGCAGCCGATCTCGGGGCGGAGCGCGTGCGACACCAGCTCGTCGAGCCAGTCGCCGTGGATGACCTCGAGGTCGTTATTGAGGAGGCCGACGAGCGGCGCGTCGGTCTGGCTGACGCCGAAATTGTTGAGCGCGGAAAAATTGAACTCTCCAGGAAACTGGACGACGCGGACGCGGGCCGGCCGGACCCGCGCCGCCGGCGCGGGTCCGGAATCTGAGATCTGAGATTTGAGATCTGAGAGCGGAGAAGACGGACCGGAGATCGGAGATTCGGGAATTGAGATTTCAGATTTGAGATCTGAGATCTGCGCGAGGTACGCGAGCGTGGCGGGGTCGTCGCTGTCGTTGTCGACGATGAGGATCTCGAAATTTGCATACGTCGTTTTGGTCAGCAGGCTATCGACGCAGGGCTGGAGGACGTTGAGGCGGTTGCGCGTGGGGATGATGAGCGTGACGCGCGGGGCGGGCACGGGAAGCGGGTAATGCACGCGCCAATACGAGCCCTTGGTTGGCGAGATCGTGGCCTCCACGCCGGTGCGGACGAAGTGTTCGGTGATGACTTTCTCCGCCGCCTGCGTCGCGTAGGTCTTGGCGCCGATGATCATCGCGGTCGAACCGGGCACGCTGCGCCAATGATAGAGCACCTTGGGAATATGCCGGATGCGATCGGCGGCGCTGCGCTCGATCACCCGCTTGGCGAGATCCCAATCCTGCGAACCCTCATAGCCGACGCGAAAACCGCCGACGTCGCGCACCAGCAGGGTGCGATAGACGCCAAGGTGGCTGACATAATTCTGGACGTTGAAAAGGTCCGGGTTCCAGTCGGGCTTGAAGTAGTGATCGTAGCGGTGGCCGTTTTCGTCGATCTTGTCCTCGTCGCTGTAGACGAGGTCGGCGTGGGGATGCGCGTCGAGCTCGAGGGCGACGCAGGCGAGCGCGTGCGGGCGAATCTCGTCGTCGTGGTCGAGCAGGGCGATGAATTCGCCGTGGGCGAGGGCGAGGGCGGAATTGGAGGCGGCGGAGATGTGCCCGTTGGTCTCACGCAGGACGACCTTGATGCGGGGATCTTTCTTCTGGTAGCGCTCGAGGATTTTGCGGACGTGCGGCGCGGTCGAGGCGTCGTCGGCAATGCAGAGCTCCCAGTTGTCGTAGAGTTGGCGGCGGACCGACTCGATGGCGGCGACGAGCCATTTCTCCGGGGTGTTGTAGGTCGGGACCAGGACGGAGATGAGCGGGCGTTTGGTGAGACCGGCGAGTTTGGCGCGAATTTTGTCGGCGATTTCGGGGGTGAGTGAATCGTAGGCGGACACCCAGGCGGCATAGGTGTTGGGCTGGGGCGGGGCGTCGTTGGCGGTGCGTTTGACGGCGCGGGCGACCGCGATGTGCCAGGTGCCGGCTTCGTCCTGCACTTCAATCACGAGCAGATGGGTGCCGCGGCGGGGCACGTCGGCCTTGACCTGCCAGCCGCAGTGACTGGCCGTGGGGAAATCGCGGAAATGGTCCAACACGTCGAGCCGCTCGATGCCGAATTCGGCGGGCACGCTCTGGTCGTCGAGCCGGGCGCGAACCGCGCGCAAGGGCACGCGGTCGCGGTGGAGGGACCAGCCGCGGACGTTGAGCGTGGGTGCGATGTTCGACCAGTCCTGGGGGTAGTCGATATTGCCGAGGAGCCGGGGCGACGCGGCGGGCGGGGCCGGCCGGTCAAGAAACTGGCGACGGAGGGCGCGGAGCGGCGAGGTGACCTTCCACGAGAAGGAGTCCTGCATTTTGGCGATTTTCTCGTCGCGGGAACGGACGATCGCCGCGACCTGGGCCTGTTTTTCGGTGGCGACGGCGAGTTCGGCGGCGTGCACGGCGCGGAGGTGCGCATCGGCCTCGCGGGCGGCGGCGCGGAGGTGATCCATTTCGCGGAGGCCGGCGGCGGTTTCCTCGCGGGAGGCATCGAGAGCGGTGTTGGTTTTCGCGAATTCGTCCTTGAGGGCGACGATCTCGGCGTCGGCGCCGAGGAGGGCATTCTCGTAGGCGGTGACCTGCTGACGGGCGGTGCGGAGGAGGACGTCGGCCTGGTCGCGGCGTTGTTTGTGTTTCGCGAGTTCCAAGCCCATGTTGTCGGCATAGACCTGCGTCATGGCGCGGGCCTGCTCGAGGCCGGCGGCGTGTTCGCGTGCGGCGGCGAGGAGGTCCTCGATATTCCTGACGTGCTGCTGGGTGAGCTTCTCGCGGGCGAGCACGGAGTCGCGATCGGCCTCGACCGTGGCGATGCGATGGCGGGCGGAGATTTCGACGCTCTGCTCGAGCTGGTGGACGACGTGGGCAAGCAGATCGATCTGGGTGGTGAAATCGGCCGCTGAGCCGGGTTGGGCCTGACCTCCGGGCAGGCTGTCGGCGGGTGCAGGTGCGGATCGGCCCGCCCGGAGGTCGGGCCCTGCCTTCGCGACGTTGGCGTGCAGGCGCGCGGCAAAGAGGGTGGCGTCGGTGGCCGTGGGATCCTGCGCGAGCGACCAGTTGGTGGAGGGCGATTGGGCGAGGGTGGCGAGGTAGAAATCGGTGAGGCCGCGGGTGTTGGTGGCGAGGTCGAAATGGCGGCGCGCGAAGGCGGCGCCGTTTTCGCCGAGCTGGGCGCGGAGCGCGGGGTCGGCGAAGAGGCGTTCACAGACCTCCGCGATTTCCGCGGGCGTGCCGGCGGCGGGCAGGAAAACCGCTTCGTGGCCGTCCTGCAGGAGCGCGGCGAGATTGGTCGGGGGGAGGACGACGGGTTTGCCGCTGGCGAGGAACTCGGGGAGCTTTGACGGCAGGCGATAGTCGTTGAACGGTCCCGGACTGCCGGGTTGCACGAGGACGTCGGCGAGGGCGAGGAGCGGGGAGAGTTTCGCTTTGGCGATGAAACCGAGATCGAGCACGTGGCGCTGCACGTCGGCGGCGAGGCCGGCGAGGAAGCGGGGAGAATTGAATCCGGTGCGGACGAGGCGGGTGGGCGTGCCGCGTTGGTTGAGCAGCGCGACGGCGAGGTAGAGCTCGCGCATCTCGGGCTCATTGGCGAAAGTGTTGCTGCCGGTGAAGACGATGATTTTTTCCTCGTCGTGCAGACCGAGCTCCGCGCGGTACGCGGCATCTGCTGATTGCGGCCGATAGGACGTGAAGTCGACGCCGGGGAAGAGCAGGTGCGTGGGGGTGCCGGGCGGGGAGAACTCGGCGAGCTTGGCGATGATGTGGGTGACGCCGTCGGCGATGCGGAGAAAGGTCTCGCTGCGGAGCGGGTGCGGCAGGCTGTCGTTCAGCTGGGCGTCGAGTTCGGCGGCGCGGCACGCGCGGAGCTGGGCGAGCGTCCGACCGGTGAAGCCCTCGAGTAGAAAATGTTCATTGTCCTCGAGGTGGACCACGACGCGCGCGGCATGCGATCCACCGGAGGTGGCCAGGGCGGCCCGTTGGTAGCTGACCGTGAACTTCCGCACGCACTCCCGCGGGGTCCACGCATGGATCACATCCGCGGTGCGGCCATCCGGGAAGGAATTGGCGCGGGCCAGCACCTCGTCGTAGGTTGCGGCGATGAACAGCGGATTCGCGAGGTGCGAGAGCGTCTCCTGGCGGTGCGGGACGGCGACGATGCAGGCGTGACCGGCGGCGCAGAGCGTGTTGGCGAACCCCCCGATGTGATTCAGGCTGTTGGTGGTGAAGTCGCCGTAGTTGACGAAAAGGATGTTCACGGAAGAGGACTACAAGACTAGGGACGACGGGACTACAAGACTACGGACCATGAGACTAAGGACGACGGGGCCACAGGACTACGGGGCTAACCGCCAAAGGACGATGCCGGCGTGCGCGGGCGTCTTGTCCGGTAGTTCGGTGGTCCGGTGGGCTCTCACAAGATGTAACCGCAATCGGCGGCGTCTTTGGCGAACATCTTCACGGTGTCGAGGGACAGCTCGGTGAGATCCTGGCCGAACATCTTGGCGGCTTTCGCGAGGATGTCGTGCGGCACCGTGATGATGGCGCAGCCGCAGTCCTGGGCGTGAAAAATATTCAGGACCTCGCGGGTGCTGGCCCAGAGCAGTTCAGCTTTGGGCTGGCCGTGCAGGAGAGCTCCGCCGGCCCGCATGAGTGGCATCGGATCAACGCCGGTGTCGGCGATACGGCCGGCGAACACTGACACGACGGACGCCACGGCGGGATTCAGGGCCGCGGCGACCCCGGCGACCTGGCGCAAGGTGAGCAGCGCGGTGACGTTGAGCTTTACGCCGGCCTGGCCGAGTTCCCGGATGAGGGGGAGGCAGGATTCGCCGCGCGAGTTGGTGATCGGGATCTTGGTGTAGACGTTTCGTCCCCACGCGGAAATCTTCAGGGCCTGGCGCTTCATGTCGACGAGATCGTCGGTGAAGACCTCGAGTGAGATGGGTTTGGCGGTGACGGTCTGGAGGACGTCCTTGGCGAAGGCCTCGTAGTCCTTGATCCCGGCCTTCTTCATCAAGGAAGGGTTGGTCGTCAGACCCTTGATGTAGGGTTTGGCGTAGAGTTCGAGGATGCCGGCCTTGTCGGCGCCGTCAGCGTAGAGTTGGATTTGGAGATCGTTGAGGGACTTCATTCAGGTAGGTGGATTTGGAAGGAATTGAGGGGGCGGCAGGGTGGAGGGGGCAAGGCGGAAGTCCGGAATTTGTGCGGTAGCACTCGGGGTGGTGGGGACGGATTGGTGCGGTCGCGGTGGAAGGGGGAATCGTTTGGCTTCCCGAAATCTTGGACCGAGCGAAGCGACCGTCTGACAAGCGGGCATCGAAAATCAGGAATCGGGGAATTTCCAAACCACCGGGAACGCTCGTTGCGTTCTGCAAAATATCCGACGGATGCAACCCGATGAGGACAGCGGGTTCCACCCGGGGGCGTTCGGCGGGCAGCAGCGAACGAATGATCGGCGTGCGGTTACGGCGGTGCGGTGAGGATGACGGCCGCGGCTTCGGCGAAGGAACGGACGATGTAGTCGGGCTGCGCGTGCAGTTCCTCGGCGTACCCAAAGTCGATGAAGACGGTGCGGACGCCGGCCCGCTGGCCGCAGTCGATGTCACGCCAGCGGTCGCCGACCATCCACGAGCGGGAAACGTCCAGGTCGAGCGCGAGCGCGGCGTCGAGGAGCATGCCGGGTTCGGGTTTTCGGCGGCGATCGGGAGGGGCGGCCTGGTCGAGGCCGGAGGCGTAGCAGGCCTCGATGTGTTCGATCTGGGGCACCAACGCGCGGAGGCGGGCGTGCATGGCCTCGACCATCGCGCGCGACTGGGTGCCGCGTCCGACATCGGGCTGGTTCGTCGCCACCACGAGCGTGAAGCCAGCGGCGGCGAGTCGGGCGCAGGCCGCCGGGACGTCGGGAAAGAGCGCGAACTGGTCGAGGTTCGTCGGCGGAAAGGGCCGGCCGTCGCGGATGATCTGCCGGTTGAGCGTGCCGTCGCGATCGAGGAAAACGGCAGGAAAACCGCTGCGCGGTTTTCCTGATTTTCCCGGAGAGGTCACCGGAGGCTGCGAGCTCACGTGCGAATCGACCCGCTGAGCCCGGTCGTCGTCTTGGTCATGCGTTTTTGCGCAGCAAGAACAATCAGGGTTTCGCCCCCGGCGAAACACTCTCCCATTTCGTCTGATTCAGCTTCACCGCGGGGTGGGAGACGAAGAGGTGCCAGAGCACGGCTTGGAAGGCCTCGCTGTGGGGCGTGATGTTGTTCGGGTTGACGGTGGGCACGATCACGCAGGCGTCGGCGACCGTGGCGGTGTAGCCGCCGTCCTTGCCGACGAGGCCGATGACGCGGGCGCCGACCTGTTTCGCGAATTGCAGGGCGGTGACGAGATTGGGGGAGACGTTTTTCTCCAAGTTGCCGCCGCCGACGGAGAGGATGAGGAGCGCGTCCTCCTTTTTGAGGCGGGAGCCGCGGAGCCATTCGACGAAGACGGAGGCCCAGCCCTCGTCGTTGGTGCGGGCGGTGAGTTCGGACACGTTGTCGGTGGGGGCGTAGCACTCGAGGCCGCCGATCTTGCGGAAATCGTTCACGGCGTGGGAGGCGTTGGCCGCGCTGCCGCCGACGCCGAGGATGAAGAGCCGGCCGCCGCGGGTGCGCACGGCGACGAGTTCCTGGACGCATTGCTCGCAATCGTCGGGATTGATCCGGGCGATGATTGCGGCGGTTTCCTGGAGGTGCTGGGCGGAATAGGACATGGGGGGAGAACGGAGTGGGGGAACGGTTCTCTTTTCAACGGGGAAATTTCTGAGGGACCGGTAATTTGACAAGGGCGCGAAACGAATTACCCAGCGCCCAGTTGATTGCTGCCGTTGAACGGCTGCGCCCCGCCGCGCATTAGTTTGCCGGCGAACGCTGGAACTACTGGCCGGAAGTTTTCCGGCAGAGCAGATGGCTCAGTTCCGCGAGCCCCTCGGGTGAGCCGATTTCGTAGAAGCGCTGCTTAATTTCGTAGCCGGCGAGCTGCCGGCGCTGGCAGAGCTGGGTCTGCACCACGGCGAGATCGACGACGGCATCGCGCGGCAGGCCGGCGAACGCCGCGGCGCGAAACACACCGAGGCCGTAGTCGATGTGGTGCATCTGCGGCAGGCGGTTTTTCTTGTCGTAGAGCCTGAGTGTTCCGTGCTCGAACCAGACGTTGCTGGTGTCGTAGCGGCCGTGATTTTCGTAGACGGTCATCAGGCCGGGCTGACCCGAGCGGAGGAAGAAATCGCCGACGGCGCGGTAGTCGACCGGCAGGTAGCTGTCACCGTAGAGCACGTAGAAGGCGTCGCCTAGTTTGGGGAGGGCGGCGAGGAGGGCGCCGCCGGTGCCGAGGAGTTTCGGTCCGTCGAAGGCGTAGTCGATTTTCACGCCCCACTTCGATCCGTCGCCGTAGAGGTCGACGATTTTCTCGCCGAGGTAACCGACGCAGAGGACGAGGTGGGTGAGGCCGGCGGACTGCAGGAGCCGGATCTGGTGCGAGAAGAACGGCTCGCCCGCGACCTCGACGAGGAGCTTCGGGACTTTTTCGGTGATCGGGCGGAGCCGGGTGGCGAGGCCGCCGGCGAGAATCGCGACGGGCAGATCGGAGGAAGTCATGCGGGCTAGTTCTGCGCGACGACCTTGCAGCCTTCGAAGTCGAAGCGGAAGCGGACCTCCTGCAGGCCTTTTTCGCGCATGGCGTGGCGGAGCTGCTGTTTTTCGCCCGCGTAAAACATCAGGAAACCGCCGCCGCCGGCGCCGATGAGTTTTCCGCCGAGGGCGCCGTGGGCCATGGCGTGGTCGTACCAGTCGTTGATGCGGGCGTTGCTCATGCCGGAACTGCGCGCCTTCTTGCGCTGCCAGTGCACGTCCATCAGCCGGGCGAACTCCTCGAGATTGCCGGTCTCCAATGCGGCGAGCGACTGGTGGCCGAGTTCTTTCGTGAAGTGCAGGTTGTCGAGCATCGCCGGATCGTGTTTTTTCGATTTGTCATTCTGATCCTTGAGAATCGACGAGGCGCTGCGGCTGTAACCGGTGAAAAAGAGCAGGAGGTTGTCCTCGAGGTTGAACAGGGTCTCCTCCGCGAGATTGCAGGCGCGATACTCGACGCGGCCATCCGGGTGAAACGTAAACGCGGTGATGCCGCCGATCGCCGCGATATACTGGTCCTGCTTGCCGATGGGCTCGCCGAGTTTGTTCAGCTCGATGTCGCAGGCCTGTTCGGCGAGTTCGGCGGGCGAGAGGAGGTTTTTCTTGGAGGCATGGAGCGCCTTGAGCAGCGCGGTCGTGAAGCTGCCCGAGGAGCCGAGGCCGGTGCCGCCGGGGATGTCGGCCATTGACGTGAGTTCCAGATGCGGGTCGGTCACGCCGACGAGCTTGAGTGCCTCCCGGATGATCGGGTGTTCGATCTGATCGACGGACGGCACGCGCTCGAGTTTGGAATACTTGATGATGATCTCGGGCTGAAACGTCCGGTGCTGCGTGATGTAAACATACTTGTCGATGGCCGCCGCGACGAGAAAACCGCCGAACTCACGGTAGTAGGACGGCAGGTCGGTGCCGCCGCCGCCGAGGGAGACGCGAAGAGGGGAACGGGTGATGATCATGCGGAGAGGGAGTGAGGGAGTAAGGGACTGAGGGAATGAGGGAATGTCATTCGGGGCGCAGGCGGCGGATGGTGGCGCTGAGGATTGCCACGATCTCTTCGCAAAGGGCGACGCGTGACGCGATGGTTTCTGCCGGAACCCAGTGGTGCAGTCGTTTTTCGTAGCGGCCGCGTGTCTCGGTTGCCGAGCCACGGGCGATTACGAGAAACCGAGCATAGTCGGCACGAGAGGCGCGGCCGTAGCCTTCTTCGATGTTCGAAGAAATGGAGTCGGCACTGGCCACTTGTTGCGATGCGAGGCGCATGCACAGCGGCTCGCGGGCGAGGGGTGCCATGTCTGCGACGACGAAGTCGAAGAGCGCACAAGCCTTTTGATAGGCTCCAAACTGGTGTAGCTTGTCGTTCGTCGCCACGCGTCTTTCCCCCTTAGTCCCTCACTCCCTCAGTCCCTCCCGGCCGGGGCGTGGCAGCCAAGTATCCGCTTTTGCGGTATACCTCCTCCACCACCTCCAGCGTGCGGATGCCCTCGGTGAGGCCGGGGGCGGGTTCGCGATTGAGGCGAATGTCGTCGAGGAAGGCGCGCGTTTCGAGCGCCCAGGAATCGTCGCCCCCGGGGTATTCCCAACTCGTGGTGTTGGGCGGGCCCATTTGCGGGAGCATCTTGTAGAACGTGAGTTTCTCGACGCCGTAGCTGCCGCCCAGACCGTCGATCGCGATCTTCGCGTCGCGGCCATAAATCTCGAGCGAGAACAGGTTTTTCCACTCGGTGCAGCTCACGTGCAGCCAAGCGGTCTGGCCGGCGGCGGTGCGCAGCGAAAGAAAGGCGTTGTCGTCAACCTTCATGTCCCAAAAACAGGTGGTGGCGTGCCCGTCGATCGTCCGGAATTCGCCGAGGAACCAGCCCGCGAGATCAATCAGGTGCACGCCCTGGTCGATGAGTTCGCCGCCGCCCGAGAGCGCCGGATCGGCCCGCCATTCGCGGTCGTAGCCCTTGCGCCCGCCGTGACCGTAGCGACCGCGGAGAAACATCAGCGGGCCGAGTTCGCCGGCGTCGATCAGTTCGCGTGCCTGCCGCAGGGCGGGATGAAAACGGTGATTGTACCCCAGGCGCACGCGTGCGCCGGTGACGGCGGCGGCCCCGCGGATCGTGCGGAGTTGCGCGGCGTTCAACGCCCCGGGTTTTTCCACCAGCACGTGCTTGCCGGCGCGGACGGCGGCGAGGGCAATCGGGGCGAGCGAGGCGTTGAGGGTCGAGATGATGACAGCGGACACGCGGGCGTCGGCGAGGATGATCTGGTAGTCCGTGACGGCCGTGCAGCCGGGGGCGAGTCGGGCGAGATCGGCGGCGCGGGTGGCGTCGAGGTCGCAGGTGTAGAGCAGCGGAACCGCCGGCGGCGGGATGCCCGGAGAGGCGGAGGCGAGCGCGGCGACGCGTTTGCGGCCGATCAGGCCGCAGCCGATGACGGCGAAAAGAGGTTGCTCGATGCTGGTGTGGTTCATTCCGTGGTCGTGAATGACCAAGGCGAAGCTAACGGGCGGGGCGAGGCAAGTGACGTTTTGGGATGGGTTTTGGGATGGGCGCATCTGCCGGTTGTCGGTTCGCCCGGAGGGGCGGCTTTCCAGCCGCCCAAGCACGGCGACAGGAGTGTCGCCGATCCGTCGGAAGCACGACCTCTCCGGAGACCGACAATCAGGAGGTGCGCTCTTTGGGGATGCGGATGACGACGAACAGTGCGTTTCCGGGCTGATGGTTCGACTTCTCCAAGCGGCGTGCCGGAGGGGCGCTTTCCCAAGCGCCCGGAATGGAGTGCGGTCGGGCGGCGGTGGGGAAACCGCCGCCCCATCGGGCCCATGAGGACGCTGGAGCGAATCCTCCTGCTCGCGGTGGGTGTGGCCATCGGCTGGTTTTACACGTGGACGGCGCGTTCGACGGACCCGTGGCAATTTGGGATCGAACAGCGCGATTATTACAATCTGTTGATCGACGGGTGGCTCGACGGGCAATTGCACCTGAAGGTCGACGTGCCGCCGGAACTGCTCGCCCTGCGCGACCCGTATGACCCGCGGGTGCGTCCGCCGGACCTGGGATTGCATGATGCGACGTTTTACCGGGGAAAATATTTTCTTTATTTCGGGGCGGCGCCGGTGGTGGTGCTGATGCTGCCGTTTCGGCTGCTGACCGGAATCGATCTGCCGCTGGCGGCGGCGGTGCTCGCGTTTGCTTATGCCGGGTTTCTGGCGACGTCGGCGCTCTGGCTCGCGATTCGCCGCCGCTATTTTCCCGGGTGCGGGGCGTTCGTCAGTGCGGGGATGGTGCTCACGCTGGGCCTGGTGAATCTCGGTCCGGTGCTCGTGCGGCGGCCCCAGATGTGGGAGCTGCCGATTGCCGCAGGGTATTGTTTTGCGACGCTGGCCCTCCTCGGGGTGTGGCATTGTCTCCATGCGGATCGGGCCCGCCGCGGGCGATGGCTGGCCGGGGCCGGATTGATGCTGGGCCTAGCGATTGCGTCGCGGCCCACTTATCTGCTCGCGAGCCCGCTGCTGGTGGTGCCGCTGATCGGGTGGGGTTGGAAGCAACGCCGGGTGCCCTGGCGTGAGTTGCTGCTGGTGGTGGCGCCGATGACGGCGGTCGGCGGTCTGATGGCCCTGCACAACCAACTGCGCTTCGGCGATCCGCTGCAGTTTGGTCAGGCGTATCAATTCAGCTTGGACTACGAGTCGAAGGTGGAGCACTTCAGTCCGCGCTATCTGGGATTCAACACCTGGCGGTATTTCTTCTCGGCGGCGGAATGGTCGTGGCATTACCCCTTTATCGGGCCGGCGACACTGCCGCCGAAGCCGGCCGGGTTCAGCGGTCACGATGATGTGTACGGCGTGCTCGTAAACCTGCCGCTCGCGTGGTTTGCGCTGGCGGTGCCGCTGGCCCTGTGGCGGCGGGCCGATGGCGAGCGGCGGCGGCTGGGCGCGTGGCTGGTTGCGGCGCTCACGTTGCTGGGGGTGATGGCGGGGTTGTTGCTCGGTTTTTTCGGTTCGCTCGCCCGTTATCAGGTGGACTTCACGCCCACGTTGATGCTGCTCGCCGCGGTCGGAGTGCTCGCGCTCGAGCGCTGGCAGAACGGGCGCGGACCACGGGCGATCCGCTGGTTGACAAGATTGATTTGGGTGAGTGCCGCCGTGGGGTCGGCCGCTTTTGCGGTGCTGTTCAGTCTGCAGATGAACCGGTTCATGCGGGATCGTAATCCGGCGGCGGATCGCGCGGTCGCGGCGAGGTTGAACCGGGTTCCCGCGCTGGTCGCGCGCGTCATCGGCCGGGAGTGGACCGAGGCTGCGCCGGCTTTGCGCGGCGCGGTGATGTCGGGCGGACGGCTGCTGCGGCTACGGGTGGAGTGGCCGCGCGGCCGCGGTGGTGCGCGCGAGCCGCTGCTGACCACCGGGCGTGGCGGCCAGGGCGACGTACTGGTGGTGGAGTATGTCGGCGAAGGGTCGGTGCGGCTGTCGGTTGACCATTGGGGATCGCCGGGAGTGACGAGCGAGACGTTGGCGATGGACTTTTCCCGGCCGGCGGAATTGGAAATTGGATTTCCGTCGCTGGCGACCCCGGCGGAGGGGGATCTGGCGAAGGCGGTGCGGAGAGGTCGGGTCTTCGTGAAAGTGAATGGGGTGCCCGTCTGGGCCCGGACGATCGAGTTCTACACGGCGGCGGCGCACGAAGTGGAAGTGGGCCGTAATTCGATCGGGGCGACCAGTTGTGACCGGGAATTCTCGGGCAAGATCCTGGCGGTGCGGCGGACGGAACGGTGAAAGGGGGGCGATTTTTCGGTTCGATGGGGTCAGGTCGATGATCGAGACATCGGTTGCGGAGTCAGTCGGGTTTCCCGTCCTTCACCGCGAGCTTGCATCGATTATCGACCTGACCCCGTGGTGGAGCCGCGGAAATGCTGTTGCGGTGGACGCGGCGCGCGGTTCGGTTGCCGGGATGTTGAAACCCGGGAAATTCGAGCCCAAAACCATCGGCCGGGCGGTCCGTTTCCTGGTTGTCGGGGGAGGTTCCGCCCTGGTGCAGATCGTGATTTTGGGCGGACTGGTCGGGCACGTGCACGATCGCGTGGCGTTTGTCCTTTCCTGGATCGCTTCAACGATGACGCATTATCTGGCAAATCGTTTTTGGGCCCTGCCGAGCGCGCGCAGCGACACGCGCAAGCAACTCGGGGAGTACCTGTTCGCCACGGGCGTGAGTCTGTTCATCCAGTGGGCGGTTTTCGAGTTGTTCTATGCGGCGATGGGGCTCGATGCGATGTGGTCGACCGTGCTGGCGATTCCGCCGTCGACGGTGGTGGTGTTCTTGATTCTGAACTACCGCGTGTTCCGGGCCCGGGGGGCGTGAGGGCTGCCGCTAGCCCGGAAAATTCACACCTGAATGAAGCCAAGGCATGAGTCACAGAGGACACGGAGTCCAGACACAGAGGGCACGGAGCAAGACAGCGTGATTGGCTCTGTGCACTCTGGGTCCGGCCTCTGTGCGCTCTGGGACAAAAAGATCTTCACGGAAAGTTTGATTGATGCGGGCTAGCAGCCCGATGGGGACATCGGGCTCCACCCAGATGGCCCAGGACGCACCGCCCGCCAACATCCACCGAACCAATCCATCATGCGCCCGCCGCCGACAATCGCCGCTGGATCCGGAACGGAGGCCGATCGCTGGGCGTGGTGGGAAGTCCTCGCGGGCCTCGCCGTGAGCCTCGTGCCGTGCGGGCTGCTGCTCGAGCCCGGCGCGAATTTCTACTACGACTGGCACAACCACCAGTGGCTCGTGGGATACTGGGGGGAGCATCTTCGGGCGCATCTGCGCCTGCCGGAGGTGCTCAACGCCGCCGGCGCAATCGCGATGCCGCAACCGGTGTTTTACGGGTTCCTGCTGTATCCGTGCCTTGGATTGCTCTCCGCGCTGCTGGGGGCCAGCCTGGCGCTGCGGGTCGGGATCGCGCTGACGTTCGCCGCGCAGTTCTGCGCCGTTTACTTCGCCGGCCGGAGCAGCCGGACCCCTCGCGGGGTGAGCCTGGTCGTGGCGGCCGCGGTGACCTGGTCGGTGCACAGCCTGACCAATCTGTACAACCGGGCGGCGCTGACGGAATTTTTCGCGGTGGCGTTTTTCAACATCGCGGTGGCGGCGGGCGTGGCCGCGTTGGCCCCGACCGCAACGGCGCGCGGACGCCTGACCTGCGGCTGGCTGGCGATCGTGTTTGCGGTGCTGACCGTCGGATCGCATCCGCCGACGGCGCTGGTCGGCGCCGGCCTGATCGCGATGTTGGTGCCGCTGGCGATCCGGGAATTCCGGCGGTCCGGCGGCAAGGATCACGGGGCATTCCGCCGGGTGGTGGTTGGAGTGGGGCTCGGCGCGGTGGTTGTCGCGCCGTGGGTTTATGCGAATCTCCATTTTCGCGCGGACCTGGGCATCGTGGGCAAGTACACCGATTTTTCTTTTTCGCTGGATCACATCGACGCGGTGGGCGCGCGATTCTCTCCCGTGCCGCCGGATGTGTTTCGCGCGGCCCCGGGCCCGGCGTACGTGGGAACCCCTTACGTGGAGGCGCCGCTGCACTTCGCCCTTTTGCTCGTGGTGGGCTGGAATTTTCTGCTGCTGCAACGCGCCGGGGGCAGTTGGCGCGGGGCGAGCCGGGCGGAGCAATCCGCGGCGTGGCTGGCCGGCGTGGGCGGAGCGTGGTTCGTCGGCACGTTGCTGCTTTCGCTCTCACCCGGGTTGGCCAACGCGTTTCGCTGGCTGGCGCCCTACGTGCAATTCGGGACGCGCTTTGTGAGCCAGGCGAATCTCGGGCTGCTCCTGGTGGTGCTGGCGACGGGATTCCTCGTGGCGGCGCGCGGCGGTTATGGACGCCACCGCCGTGGCACCGGGGTGCTGGTCGCGGTGTCGCTCGCGATCGCGCTGGTGGCGGTCGTGATCAAGCTGAAACACGGCGCGGCGGTGCGGGAGCGTGGGGGGGAGCCGCAGTACGCGTGGCGCGGCGAGCGGGCGGCGCTGATCACGGCGGGGAGAACCGACGCGGCGGGCGATTATGCGGTCGTAAAGAAGCTGCCGCAGCTTACTCCGAAGACAGTGGAGACGGCCCACCAGGTGGCTCTGCCGGTCGGACGCGAGGGTGAGGCGTTTGGCCGGGTGGGCGCGGCGCGGATCGAACTGGCGGCACCGGGCTGGGTCATCACGAACGTCGTCGCGTTTCCTTGGAGCATCGTGACGGTCGACGGGCGGGAGGTGCCGGTGGAGCGGCGCGCGGCGCACGAGCACCGACTCGCGTTGAATCTGCCGGCGGGGCCGCACGTGATTGAGTGGCAGTGGCGGCCGGAGTCCGCTTGGCGATGGCTGAATATCGCCTCGCGGTGGGGATTCGTGGCGCTGCTGGCGGGGGCGGCGTATCTCGCGGTGCGGGCGCCGAAACGGGACCGCTCAGCGGTGACCTTGCCCGGCGACGAGTAGTGCGAGGCCGGGCGCAACTACTCCTGCGGAGTCGGTGGTCGCGCGATCACTCCCACTTTCGGCCGCGGTCCTCGGGGACGATCCGGCGCAACGTGAAGATGTCCGTCGCAGCCAGATCGGCGGCGCGCTGGGTGAGGGTAGGCCAGGGATCCCACGGCGCGGCGATGAGGCGTCCGCTGATGCCGTCGCTGGCGGGCGAGAGGAGCCATTCGACGCAGTCGAGGGCGCGGTCGAGCGAACCGCCTCCGCGGGATTTTTGTTGCTCGGCCGCGGCAAATTCGGCGGCTCCGACCACGGCGGGGCCGAGGGCGAGCACCTCGTCGGTCAGGCGCGTGTTGATCCCGCCGGGGGCGATGGCGTTGATGTCGAGGGCGCGGGCGCGCTCCTCTTCGGCGATGGTTTCGACCAGCCGGACGACGCCGGTCTTGGCAACGCCGTAGGCGGAGAAATTCGGTCGCGGTTTGGTTGCACCCCCACCGGAGAAACAAACGATTTTTCCGCGACGCGGCGCCGGGGCGAACAGCGCGGCGAAGGCGCGGATGGCGAAATAGGTGCCGTCGAGATTGGCGCGAACCGTGGTGCTCCATTTTTCCGGATCGGCGGAAAACGCCGGGCCGACTTCGCCTTGCAGGCCGGCGCAAGTGACCAAGCCGTCGATGGTGCCCCAGGTCGACGAGACTTCGCTGGCGGCGGCGGCGACCTCCGACCATTTCGCCACATCGGAGCGCGATGCACGGAAGTTAGGATTATGCGCCGCAAAATCCTGCTGGTTGGAGCGCGCGAGACCCCAGACCCGATGGCCGCGAAGAAGCAGTCGTGCGGTGAGGGCGCGGCCGATGCCGGAGCTGGAGCCGGTGAGGACGATGGTCATCGGGAGAAGTGAGAGTGAAAGGGAGAGGGAAAGGGAGCGGGAGGGAAACCTTCGGTTGCGGTGGTCGCGTTGGGAATTATTCGGGTTAGTTCCACCCTCCCTTTCACTCTCCCTCTCCCTGCCGGGCTTCGTACACCCAGCGGTTGGCTTCCAGCCAGCGGAGGGTTTTGATGATGCCCTGCTCGATCGTGAGCTTGGGTTTCCACCCGGTGGACTGGATTTTTTTCGTGTCGAGGAAGATGAACGGGTTGTCGCCGATCCAACCGCGGTCGCCGCCGGTGTAGTCGAGGCGCGGCTGCAGATTGAGCGCCGCGCAGAGGTAGCCGATGCTGGCGTTGACCTGCACGTACTCGGGCGTGCCAAGGTTGTAGATTTGGGTGTGGTGTTTTGCGTCGCGGGCCGTGGCGGCACGGGTGACGTGCAGCATGGCATCGATGCAGTCCTGCACATAGAGGTAGCTCTTGCGCTGGGTGCCGTTGCCGAGGACGCGCAGGTGATCCGGGTGGGCGATCAGCTGCTGGTAGAAATCAAAAACGTGACCGTGGGTGTAGCGTTCGCCGAGGATCGAGACGAAGCGGAAAATGTAGGCCTCGGCGATCTGCGCGCCCTCGGCGTAGGCGGCGAGCAAACCCTCGCCGGCGGTCTTGGAGGCGCCGTAAAGGGAGGTCTGGATCGGAAAGACGTCATGCTCGGGCGTGGGGCGGTCGGGCGTGACGAGCGCCTCGCCGTAGACGGAGCCGGTGGACGAAAAGGCGATTCGTTTCACGCCGGTGGCGCGCATGGCTTCGAGCACGTTGAAGGTCGCGATCGTGTTTTGCTGGAGATCTTTTTCGGGGTGTTTCCAGCCGTCGCGGATGTCGGCGTTGGCCGCGAGGTGGAACACGAAGTCGGCGCCGGCCATCGCGGCGGTGAGCGTGGGCAGGTCGAGATTGTCGCCCCGCACGAGGCGGACTTGCGGGTGGCGCTGCGCGCCCTCTAGGAAGCGGAGCTGGCCGGTGGAGAGGTTGTCCCAACCGGTGACGCTGCTGCCGTCGGCGAGCAGACGGTCGATGAGGTTGGAACCGATGAAACCGGCGGCGCCGGTGACGAAGACGTGGTGCATGCGGTGCGGAAAGTGAGAGTGAAAGGGAAAGGGGGGAGGAAAAGGGCGGAAGAAGGAGAGACAGGGAGACGGAGAGTATCAATCCTCGCGTAAGTTCATGCACCGCGTTGAACCGTCCACTTGTGGCACGACCACGAATCGCCAGATTGAGGGTAGGAAGATTTTTTTGGTAGGAAAATTTTCAAACTACGGAAAAGATTCCGATCTTTTCCGCTGGTGTCGCGTCCCGTTTGCCCCGGTGCACTGAGCCCGGGATGAACCGGAACGACAAGCTCAGGGCATGGAGCCTGCCAAAACGGCGGCGGCCACCGCGGTGTGCGCTACTATCCGTGCATTTCGATCACGTTCGCGACGATTTAGGAAATCTTGGACCGAGCAAAGCGACAGTTCGACAATCGGGCATCGGTCATCGGGCATCTGGAAATTGAGAAACTTCGTTCGGCACTTCCAAATGACAGATTTCAGATGCCCGATGACAGATTGTCAGATTGTCGCTTCGCTCGGTACCAGATTCCCCAATTCCTTCGGTTGCGGTCTCGGACCGCGCTGCGAAAGATGCGGGTTGGGGCAAGCTGTGATCAGGGCGGAGGGACGCCGAAGAAGCGGTTTACGGTCTGGCGGAGATGGTGGTAATCGAAGCGCGTTTCCTCGGGCACGCCCCAGAGCGTCTCGCCTTGATAGTGGAGCGTGAGCGCGACGGTGACGGCGATCCCGGCAAGGGTGGTGGCGAGGACGACGGTTTGGAGGAATACCCGCCAGCGCGGCGAGGCCGGTTCAAGGCTGGCGAGCGCGAGGGCGGCGGCGGTGATGAGCAGCGGACAAAAATCGCCCGTGTACCTTTGGGCGGTGGCGACGGCGGCGAAAAGGGCAAGCGCCATCGGCAGCGCGGCCAGCCACGTCGTCACGATGGCGGTGCGCAGACCCGGAGCGGTGAACATCGCGCCGAGGCAGCCGAGGGTCGCGAGGGCGAACAAGCTCGGCATCGAAAAAGGCAGGGCGAGGGTGTGGTCGGGCAGATCAATTATAGAGCACCATGCAGGCGCGGCTGAGTTTTCCGAAGGCGAGCCCGGAGGCGACCAGCGGGAGCCGCAGGAGCGCGGGGGTCGGACCGAAGTAGCCGTAGAGTTTTCCGTGCGCTTCAAACGCTTCGCCGCCGATGGCGTCCCCCGGGACATCGAGCCGCCCGGCGAACAGGCTGACGGCCTGATGGTCGTAGAAGTTGCCGAAGATTTCCCGGGCGTTGAAACGGAATGAACCGAGCGTCACGAGCCAGGTGAAGCCGAAGGTCGCGATGAGGGCCGCAACGAGAAACCAACGGTGTCGGGTGGCCTGGTGAGTAACGGCGGCGAGGCGGAGGCCGGGCGATCGCGCGCGACCCCTCATGGCGTCCCGGCTGGCGTCCCGACGTGCGCCGACCTGGCGGCGGAGTGCTGACGCGCGGCGTGCATCAACGTCGGCAGCGTGGGCAGCGGTCGCACGACCATGAACATCTGGTAGGCAAACAACCCGCGCGAAATCCGCAGCAGCCAGGCCTGCGCCCGCATCAGGGTTTTTTGCCAGAACGGATTCGCCACCACGAGCGGGATGGGCGCGGGGATGGCGATTTCTTTTTCCACGACAAAGCCGGTTTCCTTCAACAGGCGGCGCATCGAGGAAAAGGTGAACAGCCGGGTGTGCGTGAGGTCGAGGATGCCGCGCTTGTTGTAGTTGAACTGGCCGAGGAACAGCATGAACCGCGTGACGATAAAGCCCACGTTGCCGGTGGAGATCACGATCTTGAGCGAAAGATTTCCCTGGGCGCGCGCGCGGAGCTCGTCGCAGAATTTCTCCGGTGAAATCAGATGCTCGATGATGTCGAGGATGAGCACGACCTGCACGTCGTCGAGGGGCCGGGGAAACGGTGTCTGGTTGAGGTCAGTGACATGGAACTCATCAAACGCCCCCGCGGCCGCGGACGGCTTGAATTGATCGACGCCGATGATGCGGCAGCCGCGGGCGTGCAGGGTCGCGCAGAGGTGGCCGGGGCCGCAGCCGAGGTCGACGACGGTGGCGCCGGCGGGAATTTCGGCGACGGCGGCGGAATGGGTGCTGAGGAAGTCGAGCTTCGGCAGATAGTGCCGGTTGTGGGCGGTCACGGACTCAACGTCGAAATTGCGGCGGTAGACCAGGCCGTAGTCCTGCAGGCGGGCGACGGTGGAGGCGTTGATCACGTCGAGCGCGTAGCGCAGGCCGTTGACGCGGCAAATTTCATCGCCGTAGTGCGTGGGGATGGGGAGCTCGGTGATGCGGGCTGAGGCGCGCAGGAATTGGATGATGATTTCCGTGTCGAAGTGAAAGACATTGGAGTTGAGTTCAAAGGGGAGGCGGCGGAGGAGGGCGACGGAGCAGGCCTTGTAGCCGGTGTGAAACTCGCTCAGCTGGCACCGCAGCACGCGGTTTTGGTACGAGGTGAGCAGGCGGTTGCCGATCCGTTTGTAGAGCGGCATGCCGCCGCGGCGGGCGCCGCCCGGGGTGAGCATGCGCGAACCGAGGACGACGTCGGCCCGGCCGTCCGCGAGCGGCGCGAGCATTGCCGGCAACATCTCCGGGGCGTACTGCCCGTCGCCGTGGACGAGCACGACGAAGTCGAAATTGTTTTCGACCGCGTAGTGGTATCCGAGTTTCTGATTCCCGCCGTAGCCCTGGTTGGCGGGGTTGGCGAGGACGGTGAGACGGTGGAGGTAGGAGCCGGAGCGGCGCAGGGAGTCGGACAATGAATACGTGGCGTCCGACGAACCGTCGTCGATCAGGAGCACCTCCACCTCGTAGCCCTCGAGGGCGGGGATGCGGTCGAGCACCTGCAAAATGGTCGTCTCCGCGTAGTAGGCGACGATGAAGACGAGCACGCGGGGGGGGTGTTCAGTCGTCATGGGCGGGAGGTGGTCAGGAAGGCGTCGAATTGCTGCCGGAGCGAGAGATACTGGCCGGAGATTTCCTCGGGCACGCCCCAGACGAGTTCGCCCTGATAGTGCAGGGTGGTGGCCAGGGTGATTGGGACGGCGACCACGGCGAGGACGACGGTCAGAGTGCCGAGGAGCCGCCGGAGTGCGGGCGGGAGGGTGGGGAGGGCGGCGACGCCAAAGGCCGCGCCGGCGAGCAGCGGCGGAATGAAATCCGCCGTGTAGCGGTGGGAGATTGCGATGGCGGTGAAGAGCGCGAGGGACATGGGCAGCGCGCCCACCAGCAGCACCGCGAGCGGAAGTCGCGATCCCGGCCAGCGCCAGAGGGCACCGCCCGCGGCCGTGGCGGCGAGGAGTACGAGGGCGGGCATGGTGAAGGGGAGGGACAGGGTCTGTTCCGCGAGGTCGATCCGGGAGCCGGGGTAGTCGGCGGGATTGGCTCCGGCGACGTAGAACCAAGGGAAGCTCGGGCGCAGGACAAAGCTTGGCCGCCAGACGTAGCTGTCGAAGTTGGCTCCAGGGCACAATTCGTGGGTGAAACGAGTGTATAAGTCGAAAGCGTGAGAGAATTCAAGGCAGCTGGGAAAGGGGCGGGTTGGGCAACTATCGCACCCACGTCCTCGCTCGCTCGGGGGCGGCCGGCGTGCT
>SXGU01533754.1_pt1 | contig 32058 bp, 23 predicted proteins | sample 3174531 | NCBI WGS metagenome assembly SXGU01 (sample SAMN11356863, study PRJNA531348) | freshwater metagenome | isolation source: freshwater sample F1-140 | place: China: Fuxian Lake, Yuxi | collected 2017-12-25 | reverse complement strand
GGACTGGGGTAAAAATCACGAAATGTCATCGACCAGACAAGATAAACCGCTTGAACACCAATGAGGACTGGGGTAACGCGATTTGACCACCGCCACCGACGCCTGAAAATCCTGGCGCACGCCGAACGCGCAAGAACCTCTCTGATTCTTGGCTCCGATTGCCGCGCCCGCTGCGCCGGGTATAATCCCCCCCTGTCCCGTGGACGGTTTCCGGTGCGGTGCGACACAAGTTCCAGCCATTTAGGAGTTAGCATGGCCGACGGGCGCGACCATTCCGGCGGGTTCAGTTACCGCACGGCGCTGCCGTGGACGAACATCTTTCGGTGCTTCCAGATCGCTCTGGACCCGCGCAAGTTGTTCGTCGCCGCCCTCGGCGTCTTTTTGATGTCGTTCTCCTGGTGGCTGCTGTCGAACATCTTCTACAAGGCCGCGCCGCTTGAGAACGACCAGAATTACAGCGAGGGCGTCGTTAAGAACGACTTCGATGGCAAGGACAACCCGGCGACCGGTAAGCCGTACACGAATGACGAGTTGACAGCTGCGACCGCGATCGAGGCGAAGCGGCGGTTCGCCCGCGACTACGCCCAGTGGCAGCAACTCGACGCGCTCGCCGGTCCCGGTGGGCGGCTCCGCACGCTGCCGTGGGACGAGTACCGCGGACCGAACCCGTTCCTGTTCTTCACCGACGCGCTGGGCGGTTCGGCCGCGGACCGCGAGAACGCCGTTCGCGGGTTCTTCACCGGGTCCGTGCCGGTACTCGTCGAACCGCTCGTGAAGTTGCTGTTGCCCGTCGCGAAGATCGTTTCGCCCGGCGTCAGCCCGCTGACGCGGTTGTACCTGTTCCTGATTCTGTTCTCGAACGTGGCGGTGTGGGCCTTTTGTGGTGGCATCATCACGAGGCTCGCGGCGGTTCAGCTCGCGAACAAGGGGCCGATCACGCTCAAACAGGCGACCAAGTTCGTCGCCCATCGCTACCTCAGTTACCTGGGCGCGCCGCTGGTGCCGCTGGGCATCATCGGCCTGGTGGTAGCCGGGTTAATCCTCTACGGGCTGGTCGCGCTGATCCCGTTCGTTGGTGACATCGTGTTGCTCGGTATTGGGCTGCCGGCGGTCATCGTTGGCGGGGCCATCATGACGGTGTTCCTCGTCGGCCTTGTCGGATACCCGATGATGTACTGCACGCTCTCCGTGGAGGGCGACCAGAGCGACACGTTCGACGCTCTCTCGCGATCGGTGAACTACGTCTACCAGGCGCCGTGGCACTACCTCTGGAACTGGTTCGTCGCGATCATGTACGGCGCGGCGGTGACGCTGTTCGTGCTGTTCTTCGCGTCGGTGGCTGTGTACGTGGGCAAGTGGGCTGTCGGCCTCACGGCGAGCGCGGTGTGGCCCGAGCGGAAGCCCGAGTACCTGTTCATCTACGCTCCAGAGTCGTTCGGGTGGAAGGAGTTGCTGACCAAGGACAGCCCGTACGAGGTGAAGGGCGGGTGGGTGAAACTCGACCGCACTGGTGAGCCCACGACCGACTCGGCGAAGGCGATTCGACAGGTGTACCAGTACGAACCGGTGAACCCGGACGCTTACACGGTGAACCGGAACGACTACTGGTATCGCAGTTGGGGCGCCGTGATCGTGTACTTCTGGCTCACGATCGCGTTCCTGATGATGCTCGGGTTCAGTTACAGTTTCTTCTGGTCGTCCGCGACGATGATCTACTTCCTGATGCGCAAGAAAGTGGACGAGGCCGAACTGGACGAGGTGTTCGAGGACGACGAACCGGAAGCGCCGCTGGCTCCGCCGAAGCTGGCGCCCGCCCCGGCGCCGGCGCCTGCGGACGGCACGGTTCCGCTCGGCAGCGGCTTGCTGAACAAGCCCGCGGTGTCACCGCCCCCGCCGCCGGCGACGCTCCCGTTCAGCCCACCGGCGCCGCCGGTGGTCGTGAGTCCGCCTCCGCCGGTCGCGGTCAGCCCGCCGCCTCCGCCACCGCAACCAGAGGAGCCGAAGAATCCCGACGACCCGCCGCTGGGGTAAGTTGTTTGTCCTGAAGTAAAGTCGTGAGGCGCGGCGTGACACGCCGCGCCTCACGCGTTTTCCAGCCCCTCGAACAGTGTCGTTCCGATGCGGACGAACGTCGCGCCCTCTTCCACCGCGACCTCGAAATCGTTGCTCATGCCCATCGACAGTTCCGCGAGCGCCAGTCCCGTGCGTGCCCGGAGCGAATCGCGCAACTCGCGAAGCGCCACGAACGCGGGCCGCGCGGTCTGCGGGTCGTCCGCGTACGCAGCCATTGTCATCAGACCACGCACATATACGCCCGCGAAGGACACTGCCTTGTCGCCCACTGCGGGGACGGCGTCCGGTGCGAACCCGCCCTTGCTTTCCTCGCCGCTACAGTTCACTTCGAGCAGCACCGGCACCGGCGCGCCCCGCTTGCGGCCGAAGGCGTCGAGCGATTCGAGTACGCGATCGCTATCAACTGAGTGAACGAGTTCGACGCGGGGAATCGTGCGGTCGATCTTGTTCCGCTGAAGGTGCCCTATGAGGTGCCAGTTCGCGCCCGGCACCGCCTCCGCTTTCTTCCACAGTTCTTGCGGACGGCTCTCGCCGAGATCGCGCAGCCCCAACTCCGCGACGACAGCCGCGACGTTCGGCGACACGGTCTTCGTGACTGCGACCAGCGTGACACTCGCGGGGACGCGCTCGGCGCGCCGGCACGCGTCCGCGATGCGCGCGCGAACGCCCGCGATGCGTTCGGCCAACACGGAGCGCAGTTCGGAATCGTCCATGTTCAGCCGGGGGGCCAGGTCATGTCGCGCCCGCCGAGCAGGTGCATGTGCAGGTGCGGCACCGTCTGCCCGCCGTGCTCGTTGCAGTTGATCACGAGCCGGTAGCCGTTCGACAGGCCCAATTCCTTCGCGAGCTTGACCGCGACGAGGTGCAGGTGACCGAGCAGCGTCTGATCTTCGGGTGCCGCGTCGGCGTGCGTGCGGATTACCTTCTTGGGGATGATGAGTACGTGAACCGGCGCCTGCGGGCGGAGGTCGTGGAACGCGAGGCACAGGTCGTCTTCGTACGCGATCTTCGCGGGGATGGTCTTGTCGATGATCTTCAGGAAGAGGTTGTCGGCGAACATGTCGGCCTCCCAAATGAGAGCGGGTATCGTTACGATACGCGCCAAGACCTACCCCCCCAACCCCCTGCCTGAAGGGAAGGGGGAGTTTGAAGCCGCTCGCGGCTTCGCACGGCGCGAGCGTGGAGCGAACACATGCCCTGGGTAGTGGGAATCGACGAAGCGGGCTACGGGCCGAACCTCGGGCCGCTGGTGCAAGCGGCGGTGGCGCTGTACCTGCCCGATGGCGACCCCACCGGTTGGAACGCGCTCAAGTCGGTCGTTCGACGCGCACACGAGCGGCCCGACGGCCGGTTGCTCATCGACGACTCGAAGAAGGTTTACACACGCGGCGGCCTCGAGGCGCTCGAACGCGGGGTGTGGTCGATCGCCGCTTCCGACCCGCATACGATTCACGACTTCCTCTGGAGCGGCGGCGAAGTTCCGCCGTGGGGCGAAGAGCTCTGTGCGGAAGCGTGGTTCGATGGCGGCGCCTCGATTCCGCTCCACATCGACCCCGGCGCGGAATGGGAAACGTCCGCACCCGTGCGGGCGGCCATCAACGACCGGTGGTACGGCGACTATCGCGCCGTGCCCACGCCGCGATTCAACCGCATGGTGGACGAATACGGGTCGAAGGGGACTGTACTCGGCCGCGGATTGATCGAACTACTCGTGTCACTGACGGCCGCAATACCGGCCGAGGGCGGGCCGATCGCGTTCGCGTGCGACAAGCAGGGCGGGCGGAACTTCTACGCGAGCATCCTTCAGGAAGCGTTCCCCGACGGGTGGGTGGTCGCCGAACGCGAAGGTGCGGAGGAAAGCCGCTATCGCGTCGAATGCCTGCCGCGCGAAATCACGATCACGTTCCGCCCGCGCGCCGACGGCGATAGCGTCGCTGTCGCGTTGGCGTCGATGTTGTGCAAGTACCTGCGCGAAGTGTGTATGAGGCAGTTCAACCGCTTCTGGGCGACGCACGTTCCAGGCATTGTGCCTACCGCCGGCTATCCCCCGGACGCGAAACGCTTCTACGACGAGATTCGGCCCGCGATGGCTCGGCTTGGATTGCAACCGGATCAGGTATGGCGGAAGAAGTAGTGCTTCGCAAGTGGCGAGTAGCGAGTGAAAACAAGCCTCCGGTCTTTGCTCGCCACTCGTCACTCGTCACTCGTCACTCACTAGTCCAAATCCCACACCACCACGCCCCCGGTGGCGGAGCCAGCCGCGGCGAGCGTTCCGTCCGGGCTGACCGCGACTGCGCTCAGTTTGTCGAGTTGCCACGTGTAGCGTTTAACGCGTTCAAGGGAATGCGTGTCGAAGACGTGAACCGTTTCGTCGTTGCTCGTGACGAAAAGACGCTGGCCGTTTGGGTGGTACGCGAACGCGGTGAAGTGCTTCCGGTTGTCGTTCCGCACCAGACGCGGGTCGCCGCCGGTTGGCAGTTCCCACGCCAGAAGCGTCATGTCGTTGATACCGGCGATCTGCTCGCCGCTCGGGTGGAACGCAAGTTTCCCGGCGTAACTGTAAGCACAGGTGCCAAGTGCGAGCACTGCGGACTTACACGCGTCCCGCACTTCCAGGCGCATCGGCTGGTCCCACCACCGGCCCGCTTCCGTGACGCGGGTGAAGATCGCGAACCGGTCGCCGGCCGGCGCGACCGTGACGCTCCCGACCATCAGGTCACGCGTGGATATCTGCCACTGCCGGACCCACTCCTCTTCCTTCAACCGCCACCCGGCGAGAACGTGGTCCGGCAACCCGTGACTCGAAACGAGGAACGTGCCGCCGGCGCCGAGTTTCCAGGCGGTCGCGGTCGCGAGGAGCGCCGGATACTCGCTGGCCGCCTCGCGTGTGTCGCGGTCGTAGGTGCGCTGCCCGTCAGAGAGTTGCCACGTCAACTGCCCCCCGTCGGCAGAGAAACTGAGACCGCCGGCCCGATAACGGCCACCGATCTCCAATCTCACCGGCGCGATATTCGGGGAATGGAGGTTCCACAGAAAGACGTCATGCCCTTCGCGCCGGGGCGACTGGAGTTCGACGGCGGCGACGGCGCGGCTGTCCGGGCTGAACGCCAGGTCCAGCACTTCGCCCGGTGCCGTTTTCAGTACCCGCATACCCCTCCCCCCATCGGAAAAGGATAGCTCGCGTCGTGCAAGCACGCCAGAGCTCGGGACGAAAAGCGGCACATTGCACGCGGATTCGCGTGACAACACATCGCGTCGTAACGGGTCTTCCGCACGTGACGCGAGGTGAATGCCTTTTCCGCCGCTTGCCACCTCGCAGTTGTGCTCGCGAAGCCGCAAGCGGCGAACCACTCTGAAACCCTCACACCTCGATCTTCTTCCACTTCCCGCTGGCGAAGCGCAGTGCGAAGAACACGCCGCGAACCCAGATGTCGGAGCACATCGCCACCCACGCGCCCAGTAAGCCCATGTCGTAACCGGGCACCACACCGAGCGGTCCCAGATTCACCTGCGACGCGGTCAGCAGGTAGGCGAGCGGGATGCGCACACCCAGAAACCCGAACCAACTGAACAGCACCGGCACACGCGCGTCGCCCGCACCGCGCAGCGCCGCGGTGAAGATGATCAGCGACGCCAGCGCCGGCATCGCACACGCGATCAGCCGCAACGCCGGCACGCCCGCGTCGATGATCGGTTGCAAGTGCGGGTCTGGACAGAACAGGCGAAACATCGGTTCCGCCAACAGCACGAATAGAAGTCCCATGAACGACATAACGCCGCCGCCGATGGCAAATGCGGCCCAACCGCTGCGCGCGGCGCGGCCCGGTGTTCGCGCGCCGAGGTTCTGGCCCACGAGCGTCATCGCGGCCGTACCAAACGCCGCGCCGGACAGGAACCCCAGCGCTTCCCACCGCAGTGCGATGCCGTGCGCGGATGCCGCCGTGTCGCCGAGTTTGTTCACCAGACTGAGGAACCACAACTGACAGAACGCGGCCGACAGGCTGTCGATCGCGGCCGGCACGCTCACCCACAGCAAGCGGCGAATCAGCGGGAAGTCAGGAACAAGGTTCGCGAGGTGCAATTTCAACCCGGACTTGCCGCGCGAAAGAATCACCAGCAGCGTGATGCACCCGATGACGTGACTGAGACCGGTGCCGAGCGCGATCCCGACGAAGCCCAGCCCCGGTAACGGACCGACACCGAAGCACAACCCCCACGCGAGCGGAATGTTCAGCACCGCGACCAGCCCCAGAACCTTCAAGCCGGTGCGCGTATCCCCAGCGCCCGCGAGGCACGCGGCACATGCCGATTCCGTGATTTGGAACGCGAGTAGTGCTGCCAGCGGCATCAGGAACTCGACGCACACGTGACCGGCATCACCCTTCAGATTGAGTGCGTCAATGAGGCTCGGCAGCCCCAGAACCGCGGCGACGGAACCGAACACACCGAACACGCCCGCGAGCAGCACCGCCTGGCCGGTCGCGTGCTTCGCCATCGCCCCGTCCTTGGCACCGACGAACCGCGCAACGAGCGCGGTGCTACCCACGCTAACCAGCACGGTGTAGCTCGACACGAACCAGTAGAGGTAGCCGGCGGTGTTCAGCGCGGAGAGGTAGCCAACGCGCTGTTTGGGGTCGGGCAACTCGAACCGCCCCGCGAGGAACTGGTCCGAGAGCTGAACAACAAGGTGCAGGTACTGCTGCGCGAGCGCGGGGAGGGCGAGCGCGAGCACCTGCCGCCACAGCGGCCGGGACAGTGCGTCGGGCAGTGTTGGGGGAGGGTCCATCTCCACATGATAGGGAGGCGGTTACTTCTTCGCGGCTTTGCGGCGAGTCTTCGTTCCCGGCGGGACCGGCGGCGATTCCGGCTTGGTGTGCATCACGATGCGGAACTGCCCGAGCGTCAGCACGCCGAGCACATCCGGGGCGGTGCCAGGCGTGAACACGTCGGCATGCAACTTGTAAATCACGCGGCGACCGTCCTGCTCGTCTTCGAGCACCCCGGCCTGTCGCATTACCCCAAGGTGATGTGACATGTTCACCATCTTGATTCCCACGAGATCCGCCAGGTTACCCACGTTTTTGGGGCCTTCGGCCAACTGCCACAGGACACGCAAACGTGTTGGTTCGGCCACGGCTGCAAGCAACGCTGCTACTTTGCGAGCGGCGACAAACTCGGTCATTATCTGCACCAGTGAATATCGCGCTGTACGGCGATTAGGGCGGGCAATTGTGGAGAGGAGATGGAATCTTACGGACTGAAACGCCATCGTGCCACTGTTCGAACGGGAATGTGAACGAAACGACCCGTCGCCGGGGTGCACAACGTGCACCCGGCGACGGGTCCGTAACCAAGTAAGATCGAGAGCCGGCGGCGGGTTTCGCACCCGCATGATTCGAGGTACGAGCTCGGTGCCTTTCTGGGTCGCGCCACACCGGCAGAGAGTTGCGAGTGACGAGTTGCGAGCGGCGAGTTAAAGACAAGTGGCTCGATTCAGTGTCTTCAACTCGTCACTCGCAACTCGAACAGAGGGCGGCGCGGGGGGAGTTGAACCCCTCACCTCAGCCTTCACAGGGCCGCGTGCTACCGCTACACCACATGCCGCATCGAGCCGGGTTGCCCCGGAGTGGTCCTGGGTGGAATCGAACCACCGATCTCCTCCGTGTCAGGGAGGCGCCTTGAACCGCTAGGCCACAAGACCGTTCAGTACCCCGGCCAGGATTTGAACCCGGAACGCCGCGTTCGAAGCGCGGAATGATAGTCCGTTTCACCACCAGGGCAGTTCAGCGGAGGGGGTGGGATTCGAACCCACATGCCCACGAGGGGCGAACGCTTTAGCAAAGCGTCCCGGCCAGCCGTATCCGGATCCCGTCCGTAAGTGATCGAGTGGAACCGCGGGGAGTTGAACCCCGTCGTCGTGCTTGCAAGGCACAACTCTCGCCCGCGAGCGATCCCGTTTTGCGAATACTCCGGTCGCTGACGCTCCCGGCTCGCCTCAACACCAAACAGTGACCGAGGTGGGAGTCGAACCCACACTTGACAGGCTCTCGACCTGTCGGCTCTACCAGTTGGCCTACTCGGTCATTCGTCACCCGCGCCGCGCCCACTGTGCGGGGCGCAGCGGGCTACGTGGGCGAAGTCGCGTAGCCTGGGACTCGAACCCAGAGGGCCAGGCTTATGAGACCCGGCTGAGCACCCGCCCGCCCGCGAAGAAGGAGTTGCGGACCTGGGAGTTGAACCCAGCATCCAGGCTTATGAGACCCGGTCGGGCGCCGGCCCGTCCGCAAACACATAACCGAGTAGTGATGGTGGGATTCGAACCCACACTGTCCACGTTCTGAGCGTGGCGACTCCTTCCATTGGTCTACATCACCATTTCGGAGGGATGAGGGATGAGAGTTGAAGGATGAACCAAAGCAGAGATTCCGACTTGTTCATCCTTCAACCTTCAACCTTCATCCTTCCAAAGTGACCCGTGGGGGAATCGAACCCCCGTTATCAGGTTGAGAACCTGGTGTCCTGTGCCGCTGGACGAACGGGCCGTATAGCTCACATAACGAACATCAACAGGCGGCTCGTACGGGAGTTGAACCCGTGTTTTCAGGTTGACAACCTGATGTCGTAAACCGTTGGACCAACGAGCCGTTCTTCGAGTGCCTCGGGTGGGAATCGAACCCACATTGCCCGTGAAGGCGGCTGCTTTACAGGTAGTCGGGTGGCCCACCACACGTCCGAAGGCAGTTTCCAGTAGCACGGGAGGGATTTGAACCCACACACACCAAGGTTTGAGCTTGGCCGCTTCTTCCAGTTGGCGTACCGTGCCGCTTCTATCACATATCCAAAGCCCTCGGCGGGAATCGAACCCACACGTCCGTCATACCAAGACGGCAAGCTACCACTACATCACAAGGGCGATCTATATTTCGCTGTTACCTGTCATCATCAACAGAGCGCCCAGTGGGAGTCGAACCCACACGTCCGCCATGGCAAGGCAGTAGGCTACCGCTACATCATGGGCGCGTTCGTATATCAACCGGCCGCCGACAGTACATCCGGCGGGAATTGCACCCGCGAAACCACTTTGGAAGAGTGGCGTGTTGCTGCTACACCACGGACGCACACGAACCAGTGGAAGCGGTGGGAATCGAACCCACGTAAACCTGCTTAAGAGGCAGGCCCCTAGCCAACGTCGGACACACTTCCAGCAAACCAGCGGCCCACACGGGAGTCGAACCCGCAACCTTCCGCTCGACAGGCGGTCGCTCTACCGAATGAGCTTCTGGACCGTTCGCAAACCAGCAGGTGGCGGAGGAATCGAACCCCGCAGGACGAGCCGTCGGTTTTGGAGACCGAGTGCGTTCCCAGACGCGATCACCACCTGTAAATTCAGTACCCCGTGCGGGAGTCGAACCCGACCTAAGCGGCTTGAAAGACCACCGACCTCACCGGAAGTCGAACGGGGCGTAGCTATCCGTCACCAACGCGTACTCCAAAAAAAAGAACCGGCCGGGGGTTTCTGTTACCCCCGGCCGGCGCGGTTGCCATTACTTGGCTCGCCAGGGGTTACCCACTCGTATCGCTCTTACCGCTCAGATTCGCTTCAACTCGCGCCAGGGTATCAAGTTCCAAACCTAACGCATGACCGCTCTCAAGCCCACTCATATGGGCGGCCGCGAGATACAGCGTCTTCGCAACGGCGGCGGTGGCCGTCGTGTGAAGTTCCGTACTCGTGTGCCAGAGGTTCATGGTTGTATTGGGTGTACGTTGTGTATCGTGTTCGTGATGGTCCGCAGTTGTTGATTCCAACTCGCGGTGTACGCTACATAGACGCGAGACTCATAGTAAGGTTCGCTCAGAATCCGAAAAAGTTTCGCCTTCGTTGAGATTCTCTCCGTGAACGATCTGGAACGCTGGATAAGACACGCACTTGCGCTCGCCGCAAAAGGTCGCGGATTCGTGGAGCCAAACCCCATGGTCGGGGCCGTGGTACTCGATGCGAACGGGCTGCTCGCGGGCGAAGGCTGGCACCAGAAGTTCGGCGGGCCGCACGCCGAAGTGTTCGCGCTTCAAACCGCGCGAGAGCGCGCTCGGGGCGGAACGCTCATCGTTACGCTCGAACCGTGCTGCCACCACGGCAAGACGCCGCCCTGCACCGACGCGGTGCTGACGGCCGGTATCGCTCGCGTCGTGGTCGCGATGGCCGACCCGTTCCCGAAAGTCGCCGGTGGCGGGATCGCGATTCTCCGCTCTGCGGGTGTGAATGTGGAAGTTGGCTTGTGCGAAGCGGAATCAATCAGCCTCAACGCGCCATATCTGAAGTTGCTCCGCACTGGGCGGCCGTGGGTTCACGCGAAGTGGGCCATGACGCTCGACGGCAAGATCGCAACGTGTACCGGCGAATCGAAGTGGATCAGTGGAGAAGAGTCGCGCGTTCGCGTTCACGCTCTCCGGGGGCGCATGGACGCGATCCTGGTGGGACGGGGAACGGTGGTCGCCGACGACCCGCTACTCACGGCGCGCCCGGCCGGCGCGCGCACGCCGGTTCGTGTTGTGGTGACCGCGTCCGGTGATCTTCCCGTGCAGTGTCAGCTTCGTGCGACCGCACGCGACATTCCGGTGATCGTTTACACCGCGAACGCGCAGAAGCTGGAAGGCTGGGCCGACGACGGCGCGGAAGTCGTCGCTCTCAGTGACACTGCGATGTCACTCGATGCGGTCCTCGCGGACCTCGGACGTCGGCGGTTCACGAACGTACTCATCGAAGGCGGGGCCGGGTTACTCGGCTCAGCGTGCGACGCGAGAGCTGTGGACGAGTTTCACGTGTTCGTCGCGCCAAAAGTGATCGGCGGTGCAGGTGCGTTGACACCTCTCGGCGGGGCGGGTATCCCGCAGATGGCCGATGCGTTGGCGCTGGATCGTGTCACCTTCGAGCCGTCCGGCGGAGACGTGTACGTCCACGGGTTCGCGCCCGCGAGTTCCCGCGAAGCCGCGAGCGACTGACCGGAAGGAAAGATCTACGCCCTTCGCGGCGTAGGACTTGCACGCGGTTTTCGTACCGGCTGAAACTGTCGCCACGCATGCCTTCGCCCCAGGATCATGCATGACGCTGAGTTTCTGCTTTTGGCTTTGTGGCACAGACAGGAATGTCTGTGCCACAAGAGAAGAGGCGAGCCTGTGCAAAGACTTGACCCACCCCACGTACTACTTCGCGAACCCGGTGGGCTTGTCCTTGAACGGCTTGAACATCGCACCCTCGAAGGTGAACACCGGCTCTGTCTGCGGGAGCCACCCGGACCAACCGTAATAGGTGTTGCCAGCGTCGGGAGTCGCGCCGAGGTTAAGTGCCACCGCGCCGCCCGGCCAGTGCAGCGTGACCTGGAGCGAGTGCTTCGGATCGCCGAACCCGTGCACGGTCTGCGGCGTGCCCTTCTCGAACGTCTTCGCCTGGAGAAGGCTCAACCGCTCCGTGAACGCATTCACTTTCACCGGATCGACGACGAAACCCGCAGGCGCTTTCGTCGCGCCCCACACGCCCTCCTTGTTCTTCTCAAAGCCCAGTTCGGTCGTGGGCCCGGCATTGCCCCAACCCTTTAGTTCGATCTTGTTGACCGTCGCGGCCGGGATGCCGCGGAACACGACGCGATCGCGCAGGTCGGGGTTGGCGCACACATCGAACACGCGACGCTGTACCGTGAACACCGCGGGGCGGTCGGGGACTCGCGCGTACACCTTGTCCGGGTCGGTCGCATCCTTGCCGAACTCGATCGCGAACTGCTTCGGCTCCACATCCGGCGGCATGTCCACGACCACCTTAAGGCGCGGCGTCGCCAAACCGTACTCCGCGAGTTTCTCCGGCTTCGGATCCTCGTCCACGAACCGCCCGAACGACGAGTTCGCGGTCGCCAACTTGTAGATGATGTCGTTCCGCACGGTACCACCGTCGGCCACCTGACCCTTCCGCGCGTCTGCCGTGTCGAATCGCCACAGCAGTTCCCGCGTGAGTGGGTCCGGTTTCAAGTCGCGTGCCAGCGTGTACGTGGGCGTGCCGGTCACGGCGATGCGAGCAGCGTCGGAGAACGACGGCAGCGACCGGTCGAGCAGGTCCAACCGCGAGAGGCCCACCGTCGTCACGACGTCGGCCGTCTCGGTTGCGACCCCGACCTTCAGTTGCGCCGCGATCGTGAACTCGTCGGGCTTCATCTGCCCCGGGAACGTGCGGCGCACGTAGATCGTCTCGCCGTCTTTGCGGCCGAACTCGATCTTGATTGGCTCGGCCTTCTTCACCGGTTCCGCCTTCTCGCTCGCGGGCGGGTTGAACCCATCCACCCACACGAAGACCGTGGCCGAGACCGCAGCGAAGTTGGCCGGGTTCGACTGGGGGAAGTCCTTGATGGACCGGCTCGCGAACACCACGTCGAGCAACTTCTCGACTGGCACGCCGAACGCGAGTTGCGGGTCGTTCGGCCCACCGTACAGCCGCCACTGCGGCAGGGGGCCACTACGGCGGAGTTTCGTTGGCTTGTCGGTTGGTTGACCGGCGAGCAAGATGTCGATGCCGTCGGCTTTCGCGCGATCCGCGTTCATGAGCGTGCGGTCGCGGAGCGAGCTGGGGTCGAGTACGACTCCGTTCAGCCCGGACAAATCGCCCGACGTGGCGCGGATCACTCCTGGTTGGCCCTCGACGCGCACGTACACCTTCACGCCGGGCGCATGCTGCGGCATCCCCGGCGGCATCGCGGGCGGGGCCGTGCCTTCACGCTTGCCAAAGTACACTGTCGCGGACTGGCCGTCGCGAGTCGTCAGTTTGACCTTCACGAGGTCCGGGTTGCCATCATCCAGGCCGTATTCCTTCAGGTCTTTCGGTTGGTCGATGAAGTCGCGGGGGTCTGCGGCGGACACGCTCGTGAGCGCGCCAAGCAACCGCCGAACGCCGGTGAAGGTGCCCGGCGACCCGGTCGCGTCGCCCTCGATGTCGGCATCGCCCCACCCGGCGGGGCTGTCGAACCTCCACGCACCGCCGAGCGCATGAGTCAGGGCCAGTTCCTTCTTCTTGTTGGGCATTTCCAGACGCACCGAAGCGACATCCTCGCCCGCGGCGCGCGAGTCCGATGGGAAGATACCCGACGTGCGGTAGTCCGCGGTCCACTTGGTCAGCGCGCCCGCAGTGCCGTCTTTCGGCTCGCGGAACAGTACGTCCAGGTCGGAGCGGCGCACCGCCATCGGGCGCTTCGGCTGGCTCGACGTGGTGACGAACACCACGCCCTTATCGCCCAGCGTCACGTCGCCAAGACTGACGGTGGAAGACTTGTCGCCAGCGCGGAGCGTAATCTTCAGGCTGGCCGGGTCGAGGCCGTGGGCGGCGGGGTTGCTGCTGATGTCGGGGTACGGGGTCGGCTTCGCTTTCAGCAGCGCAATGATGATGGGGACCACCTTCGGCGCGTCCGCGCCCGCAGTGAGGGGCTTCTGGATCTGCCAGGTGTTCCGCTCCTTGTCGGTGCGGACGATGAGGAGCGGCGGGTCGCCGGGCCGCTCGAACTCGATGGACTCCACATCTTCGGTCTTCGTGCCGGCGAGGGCCAGTTCCGACAGGAGCGAGTTGGCCGGCGGCTGCTTCTTCTCGCCCCACGAGAGGACAAGGAGGATTGCCCCGAGCACGAACACGATCCCGAAGAGCGCGGCGGTCAGTCGGAAGTTCATCGGCGGTTGCCCCTGTGGCGGTCGTGGCGCCGGGTGTGAGTCCCGCTTCGCCTGTTCTTGTGTTGGTTGCCTGGCTTCGGCCCGTTGCGCGGAAGTGCCGGTCTTGTCTTATCTTGCCCTCTCCCCTTGCGGGAGTGGGGGTCGGCGCTTCGCCGACGGGTGAGGGGTGGCGTCTTTGGTGAGGCTTGCGTCTCACCCCTCACCCGTCTCGAAGACTCGCCACCTTCTCCCGCAAGGGGCGAGGGCAAGAACCAGCACCCGCTCGCCTGCACAGCGTTCTCACTTCCGGCGAATCACCCACACGCCGGCTCCGAAGCCCGCGATGATCAACACCGCCAGCGCGAGCGGTACCCAGACCATGCGGAGCGTGTCGTAGCCGGGCTTGAGCTGGTACGTCGTGTATGGCTTCTCGGTGACCCCGGTCACCGTCGGCTTGTCGCGTACCCAGTCGAGCGTCGAACCCATCAGGTCGAGCCAGACGGTCGCGCCGCGGTCCCCGAACCGGCCGGTGGCCTGCGCGCCGGCGTCGTCGCTGACGAACCACCCGCACCCGAACACCGCGACCCGCGCGGTCTTCCCCTCGGACACGAACGCCGACAACTCTCGCGACTGGTCGGACATGTCCAGTTCGGTCGAGAGCGTCTGTTGCATCTTCATCCGCTCCTCACGCGGGGCGGAAGAGTTGCGGATCGTCTCAATCCGCTCGGCCAGTTCCTTCCAGGCGTCGGCTGGGTGCATTTGTTTCCGCGTCTGCCACGTGAGGCGGTCGGGCAGACTCAGCAGCACGGTCGTGGACTCGAATCCGCCGATCGGGCTGGAGGTCAGTTCGCGGCAGTCTACCATTTCGACCCGGTCCAACTTGTTAAACCCGAGCGCGACAGGGTTGCGGGCCTTGACCGCTTCGATGGCAATGCCGACCTGTACCGTGCGAATGCCGCGGGCGCGGTCCACCTGATCGAGCGCGGGTGATGGGCTGGCGTACAGGAACCGGTCGGACAGGCGCACGCCGAACGTCTGGAGGATCGGCTCCAGCCCAGTCTGGAGCGCCTTGTTGTCGGTGCCGGCCTGCGCACCGGCGAGGACGATCAGCTTGCCCTTCGTCTTACCGTCGGCCCGCGGCTTGTTCATGAACTCTTCGAGCGCCTTGATCCCGTTGGGCGGGATCGGGGCGGTCGGGTCGGCGACCACGACGACGGCCGCGTCGTCGGGCACCTTCGCGGGGGCCGCGGAGTCGAACACGAGCGGTTGCACGTCGAAGTAGTTCTTCTCCAGGTAGGCCTTCAGACCAGTCGCACCGCGGCGCGGGTCGGCGCGACCCGCCGGGCCGCGCCCGCCGCCGGTCAGCGACAGTTCGCCCGACGCCTGAGTGAAATACACCTTCGGCTTCTGCTTGTTCTCGGCCAGGAACATCAACTCGCGAAGCAGTCGCGGTTCGCCGTTGAACGCCGGGATCGCGCGCCCTTCTGAATCTTCCTTGCGTTCCCGCAACTCGTCGTCGCGAATAAACGAGTGCCGTTTCCGTTCCGAGCCGGTTTCATCACCGGCCACCAGCAGAATGCCCTCGCCGCTCAACTCCGCGAGCGGGTAGTCACTCCGCAACTTGATGATCGCGTCCTTGTTGAGGCCCGGGCTGAGGAAGGTGGCGCGGAATTTGCCGGGGTTCGCGTCCTGGCACTTGGAGAGCAACTGCTTCGTGTCCTCGGTAACCGCGTCGCCGCTGTCCTGAAAGATCGCGTAAGCGTGGAGCGGCTGGTCCAGTCCTTCGACCAATAGTTTCGTCTGCGGGTTGAGTGTGTAGAACCCGGTGCTGGTGGTGTCCAACTTGTTCGGCACCCGCAAGGCGACGACGACGTTGGCGATGATCAGCACCACAAACAGCATCAGGACGGTAAGCCCGAAGTTCGAGCCGTAGATGAACTGGCGGACGCCCGCGTTGTTCCGTTCCTCGGCCCGCGCCGGCTGAGCGGAGACGAACATCAGCGCGCCACCAAGTACCACCACCATCAGCGGGCCACCGATCCACTTGGCCTCGCTCAGTTCGCCCTGATCGAGCCACTTCACGAGGCTCCCGTTCCACTGGTAGAAGTAGAACGCGCCGGCGGCGATCAGGGCCGCGCCGACGGCCGACCCGAGAACCAGCACGGCCAATCGCGCCTGCGTGCGCTGATCCTCGATCTTGGGTTTCGCGGGCGCGGCCAGCAGGAACCCACCCACGGCAGCGAACGCCACAAACACAGCGAACGTATTGACGGCACCGACGATGTATTCGACCCGGTCCGGTTGCGCGATCTCCGTGCCGTCGAGTTTGACAGACTTGAACGGGTCGCTGTCCTTGTCTTTCGCGCCCTTGGTCGCATCCGGGGTCGTGGACGCGGCGATCCGGCTTGTCTTGAGGGCCAGCCACCCGGTGAGCGCCAGGAACACGACGGCCGCACCGAGCAGCGTGTAGCCGACGTTTTGCTGCTGCGTGCGGATCAACTCGATCACCGGTTCGAGAACCGGTGGAGCGGGAGTCGGCGGTGGAGTCGGAGTGGTCGGTTGCATGGCGAACTTGCGTTTCGTGGTGGATGTTTTCGTAGGGTGGGCACTGCCCACCTCTTCGCCCAGCATGGTGGGCACTGCCCACCCTACAAAGAGTGACCCAAAGGCGCTTAACTCCAGCGCCGCATTTCCAGCCTCTTGATCGTGAGGAACACGAAGAACACGGCCAGGGACAGCCACACGATCACGTCGCGGATCGGTAACTGGCCGCTGAGCGACATCGACCACAGTTCGATGTACGAGAGCTTGGTGAGGAACATGACGAACGTCGGACCGAGGCCGAGTTTCGCATCGACGCCGACATACACGAACAAGAAGCCGAGCATCCCGAGGAACGTGAGAACCGCAGCAACGATCTGGTTGTTCGTCAGCGCCGACAGGAACATCCCCATCCCGACGAACGCGGCCCCGGTCGCCCCAAGCGCGACGTAGAACCCGAGCAGCGGGCGGTAGTCGAACGAGGCGCCGCCTTCCATCCGCAGAACAATCAGAAACAGCCCGGCGGGGAGCCAGCAGATCATGAAGAAGGCCCACGTCGCCACGAACTTGCTGATAACCGCGACCCACTCGGTCACCGGTGCCGTGAACAGCACCTCCAGAGTCCCGCTCTTTTTCTCTTCGGCGAACAGGCGCATGGTGAGCGCGGCCACCTGGAGTTTGAGCGCGAGGATCGGGAACAGGGCGACGATATAGAACCGGACGATCGGTTCGGGCACCAGCCCGCGCCCGCCGCCCGACATCCGTTCGAGGCGATCAACGAACTGGAGGAACCCGTACCACTGCGCGGCCGCCATGCCGCCCAGCACCAGATATCCGATCGGCGAGAGGAAGTACGCGGATAGTTCGCGCCGCACGAGCGTAACAATCTGGCTGTCGGAGCACACGCCGAGCGAGACGACGAGGTACGCGAGGCCAATGCCGCCGGTGATCAAACCGCCGGGCACCAGGAATGCCGACGGCGCGGTTGTGACCACTACCTTCGTGCTCGCGAGCACGAACACGCCAGCGCACACGAGGCCCACGCCCGCGAGCGTTGCACGCAGCCACAATGGGAACTTGCCCTTCGCACCAATCGCGACCAGTCCCAGGAACGCGAGGATCACGAACCCGCGACCGGCGGCTTTCCAGTAGTCGGTCGCCTGGTAAGCATTCCGCAGAACCGCCGGTCCTTCGTACAGCACCGTCGGGAACACCGTGCGCGCGAACGCGTAAAAGAGCGCCCCGGCACCGACCACGCCGAGCGTAAACGCGACCGTGTATCCGGGGCCGTCATCGGTGTTGGCCTGTCCGAAGTAGGCGCACAGGAATCCCAGCCCCAAAACCGCCAGCGCCAGCCCGGTCCCTGCGAGCCACGCGGGTTCCCACACCCCCTTCACCAGAACGCCAACGCAAAGGAGTGAGCCAACACCCAGCAGCGTGTAGGCCCCAATCTGTTGGAGCAGTTCGTCTGTCTCATGGCGCACGAACGGGACCGCGAACAGGAGCGAGAGGAACCCTGCTCCCACCCCCCACGGGAGCAGGTAGTAGCCCATGGTCTTGGCTTCGGTCCCCTTGAACGGACCCGGCAAGACCGCAGCGGCCACGGCCAGCACGAGGAAGGTCGCGGCCAACATCCCGTACATCCGGCGGACTTCCTGCTCGCCATCGGTGACGGCGTGGTAGAGCATCAGTGCGATGCCCAGGCCAGCGAACAGAAATCCCCAGCCCTCTGGCACAATCCGCGCGGCCCCGGTGGCTCGCGTGGCGACCACCACCACTGTGCCGAGAACCAACAGGAACAGGCCGATAAAGCCGACCAGGCGCGCGAACGTCGGCCCCTCGAACTTCGTCGCGGAGGGCGCGGTTTCGGCCGGGGCACGGAGCAACCCAACGGCAGTCGCCGCGGAGGTCGGATCGGTCGTCGTGGGCGGGGTGCTGCTCATATCTTCGCCAGTGGTCAGTGTGCAGTGTGCAGTGTGCAGTGGGCAGTCAAGACAAGCAGCGAAGCAGGGTTCAGAAGGCCAGGCGATCAACTGCCCACTGTCCACTGCCCACTCTCAAGCCGCCGGTGTCTTGTCCGGTTCGGTCGGCGCCGGTTCCGTCGGCGTGACTGGTGCGGGCGCTGGAGTCGCGGCATCCTGGCGCCGGCGCACCACTTCGTTGAAGATCGCTTCGAGACTCGGCCGCTTCACTTCCACGCGGCGCAGACCCCAGCCCTTCGCGGCGATGCGGGACGCGAGTGCCTCGCGGTGATCCTTCCGGTCTCGCGACCGCAGCTCGAACCCGGTGAGATCCGACTCGATCGACTTCGCTTCGACGGACGCCACGTCCGGCTGATCGCGGAGGAACGCGGTCACCGCGTCCGCCGGGCCGCGGACCTCCAACAGGTACGACGCCTCCTGGGCATCGATCGCCTTCTTCGTCTCGTCGTACTTGATGCGACCCTTGTCGATGATGATGACGCGGTCGTACACCTTCTCGACTTCGGGGAGCACGTGCGTCGAGAACAGGATCGTGTGCTGGCCGCCGAGTTCCTTGATGGTCGCGAGTGTTTCACCGATCTGCACCGGGTCGAGACCGCTGGTAGGTTCGTCGAGAATGAGAATGGGCGGGTCCGCGAGGAGCGTGTCGGCCAGGCCCACACGCTGCCGGTAGCCCTTCGACAGCGTGCTCAGGAGCCGGTTCTTCACCTCCATGACGCGGCACTTCGCCATGCAGTTATCGATGCGGGCGGTGCGGCCGCGGCGTTCGACGCCCTTGAGTTTGGCGCGGTAGGCGAGGTACTCGCGAACTCGCATTTCGCCGTACACCGGCACGCTTTCCGGTAAGTAGCCGATGCGCTTGCGAACCTCCATCGACTGGTACATCACGTCGTAGCCGTTGAGCCACGCGTACCCGCTGGACGCGGGGAGCCAGGTCGTGAGAATCCGCATACATGTGGATTTGCCGGCACCGTTAGGCCCGAGGAACCCCACGAGTTCGCCGTGCGGCACCTGGAACGACACGTCGTCCACGGCCTGTACGGGGCCGTAGTTCTTGGACAGGTTCTGAACGTTGATCGCGGGCGTCTGCATGTTCGGCCGTCTCGGTGTCGCGACTTGGGTGCAGAACTACAGGGCGGTCTTCGCCGAGTTGGACGAATCACAATGATATGACGCGGGACCGCCCCGACAAGTTGGCGCGGTCGCGTAAACTCTTCGGGCATCACCTCGTGGCACAGACGTTGCCGTCTGCGCGGCACCTTCCCGACACACAGGCAGGAATGTCTGTGCCACGAAGATTCATAGAGAAACCCCATGAGTACACACACCTGGACCCCGCCGACGGGCACGACCGGACTGATATTCGACTGCGACGGCACGCTCGCGGACACCATGCCGGCGCACTACAAGGCGTGGCTCGCGCTGCTCGACCGATTCGGCATCCCGTTCCCGGAACCGCGGTTCTACGCGATGGGGGGTATGCCCACCGCGAGCATCATCCGCGTACTCGCCGCTGAAGTGGGCGTACCCGTGATCGACGTTAACGCAATGGTGTTGGAGAAGGAACACACCTTCCTCGCGTTTCTCGACGCGGTCGCACCCATTGAACCGGTGCTGAACATCGCGGCTGCATTCCGCGGGAAGTTGCCCATCGCGGTCGCGAGCGGCGGCTACCGCGACACGATCACGCGCACGCTGGACCGGCTGAACGTCCGCGACTGGTTCGACGCGATCGTAACGGCCGAGGACACACCGCGTCACAAACCGGAGCCGGACGTGTTTCTGGAAGCCGCGAAGCGACTGGGCGTGGAAGCGGTGAAGTGCGTGGTGTTCGAGGATACCGATATCGGGTTGGAAGCCGCGCGGCGGGCTGGGATGGTGGGAGTCGATGTGCGCCCGTGGGTGACGCGGGGGTGAGCGTCTGTATCTGAAACGGGTCGTTTTTCATCAACTCGATGTCCTGCACGATCACCACGGCGCGGGGGTCGTGAACGAAGTAGGCGACCACAACCGTCGATCCGTAACGGCGATAGAGTGCGAATTTGAGTTGGTCCACGGTTGGGGGAAAGAAACCGGGGGGAGCCGTCGCGGCAGGCAGCCATTTGGGCGAAGCACTGCCGCACTCCATCCTGAAGCCCCGCGTGATGTGTCAACGGTGGGCGAGAATGTTCCGCAGATTCTTCCGGCGGTGTTACTCAGTCGGTTTCGCGACCGGTGCCGGGGTTTCAACGGTCGGTTCACTGCGCGCTACGTAGATGGCCGTCGTCAGGTCCGCGGTCACGTTCACCGTTGTGCGGCACATGTCGAGGATGCGGTCCACGCCCAGCACGAGCGCGATCGCGCCGGCGGGCACCCCCACCTGGACTAAAATCAGCCCGATGAGCGGCAGCGAACCGCCCGGCACACCGGCCATCCCGGTTGCGGTGAGGATGCACAGCACCAGCACAACGAGTTGCTGCCCGAAGTTCAGATCGACGCCGAACGCTTGCGCGAGGAACAGCACCGTGACCGACTCGAACAGCGCGGTGCCGTTGTGGTTCATGCTCGCAGAAAGGGGAAGAACGAACCGCGACACGGTTGCCGGTACTCCCAGTTCATCCTCCGCGCACTTCATCGCCGTGGGTAGTGTCGCGCTCGACGAACTCGTACTGAACGCGGTCACCATCGTCCCGCGGGCGCGCTTGAAGAACTCGATCGGTGACATCCCGCCAAGGAACTTCACCAACAACGGCAACACGATTAGCAAGTGAATCGCCAGACCGCCGAGCACGGTGAACACGAACGCGGCGAGCGCAATCAGCACCTTGTACCCGAGCGCCGCGGTGGTCGAGAAGATCAGGCAGAACACCGCGTACGGGGCGATAAACATCGCGAGCCGCAGGATGAAGTCAGCGATGAAGTTGATGCCTTCGAGGAACTCGATCATCAGCTTCGCGCGGTCCGGCGGCATTCGCGTGAGCGTGATGCCGACGATGATCGCGGTGAAGATGACCGCGAGCATGTCTTTCTTCAGGAACGCTTCGAGAGGGTTGCGCGGCACGATATTCACAAACGTGTTGATCCCAAACCCCTCGTCGCCTTCCTTCTTCTCCAGTTTCTTGTTGGCTTCCTCCTTGTATTGCGCGGTCAGTTCGTCCTTCTTTTCCTGCGGAATCTGGTCGCCGGGGCGGATCGCGTTCACGAGCGTCAGCCCGATGGCCGCGGCGCACGCGGTGGTGACTAGGAAATAGGTGATGGTTTTGAACCCAACGCGGCCGACGTTCTGCCCGCCGCCGAGCCGCGTCACGCCGACCGCGAGCGACGCGAACACGAGCGGGATGATCGCCATGAACAGCAAGTTCAGGAAGATGTCGCCAACGGGCTTGGTGCCGTATCTGATGATCGCCGCGACGAGCGGGCCATCAATCACGCCTTCGGTTTTGAGCGCGTTGACGGCGCAACCGAGTACGGCCCCGCCGACGAGACCGATCAGGATGCGTGTGTGCGGGACCGTGGAAGGGGCGGACATCTATCTTCCTCAAACAGAGTTCACGTCGTGAAGGTGGGGGACAGTTTAGCGTGCGGACTTGGAGGGGTCGCGGGTAAACCACTGGCCCGCGCGCCGGTGCCTTGGTAATGTGCTTCACAACTTCCTCACGGCGCGCCACCCATGTTCGACTACCTCATCCGCAACGGTCGCGTCGTGGACGGCTCCGGGCTGCCGTGGTTCGCGGCCGACGTCGGCATCACCGGCGACCGCATCACCGCCGTCGGGCGTTTGAGCAAAGCGAGCGCGAAGCACACCCTCGACGCGGCCGGTAGGGTTGTGTGTCCCGGCTTCGTGGACGCGCACGTTCACGGCGACTTGCCGCTGCTCGCGGACCCGGTTCACGAACAGGGCGTGCGTCAGGGCGTGACCACGCACGTGATCGGGCAAGATGGCGTCGCGTTCGCGCCCGCGTCGCCCGACACGATGGCGTACATGCGGCGCTACACCGCCGGTTTCAACGGGAACTTCCCGACGCCCGGCCGCAATTGGCACACCGTCACCAAGTTCCTTTCACAGTTCGACGGGCAGTGTTCCATCAACGCCTGCACGCTCATTCCCAACGGCAACGTGCGGATGGAAGTGATGGGCATCACGTCGCGCAAACCGCACCCCGGCGAGATCGCGAAGATGAAAGCGCTCGTGCGTGAGGGCATGGAGCAAGGCGCGGTCGGCGTGTCCAGCGGCCTCGATTACATTCCGAGCATCTATGCGGACGAGGACGAACTGACCGCGCTGTGCGAGGAGATCGCGCCTTACGGCGGCATCTACGTGACGCACATGCGCGGCTACAACGGGCAGAAGGCACCGGCCGCGCTGCAAGAGGTGTTCAGCATCGGGAAACGCGCCGGCTGCGGCGTCCACGTGTCGCACTTCAACTGCCTCGCGGACCAAACCATTCCGCTGCTCGATGCGGCCCGCGCCGACGGTGTGGACGTGACCTTCGATCTCTACTGCTACCTGTACGGCAGCACGATTGTTGCGATGATTACGCTCCCGCCGGAGACGCTTGAGGGCGGCATCGAGGCGACCGTCGAACGACTGAAACTCCCTCAGACGCGGAAGAAGTTGGAAACTGCGTTCGCGAACCCGCGATTCCCCATTCACACGCTGCGACTCGCGAGCGTACCACACGACACATACCGCCACCTCGAAGGACAAACGCTTCCCGACGCTGCGGCCCAGAGCGGGCAGTCGATACTTGACTTCACTTGCGACTTGCTCATCGCGACCGACCTCGCGGCCGGGTGCGTGGTTCGGCACTTCGTCGAGCGTCAGGAATCCGACATCCCGAAGTTGATGAAGCATCCGCTAATGATGGCGGGGAGCGATGGGATCTACGTTGGCGGTCGCCCGCACCCGCGAGGCACCGGGTGCTTCGCACGCTATCTCGGGCACCACGTCCGCAACGGCGACTGGTCGCTCGAAGAAGCCGTGATGAAGTGTTCGTACCACACCGCTCGGCGCTTCGGGTTGAAGGATCGCGGACTGATCCGCGAAGGACTCGCGGCGGATGTCGTGGTGTTCGACGCGAACACGATCGCGGACTGCTCGACCTACGAAGACGGCAAGGCGCTGGCGGTGGGCGTGGAACACGTGTTCGTGAACGGCACGCCGGTGTTGCTGAAGAGCCAGCGCACGAGTGCGCGCCCGGGCCGCGGGTTGAAGCGAATGTAGGCGAATGGCCGGCTTACACCGGCCGTTCGCCCGGAGACACACATGAAGCATTTGTTGGGTCTGGAAGGAATGTCGGCGGCGGGGCTGAACCGCATCTTCGACGCGGCGGAGAAGTTCGTCGGCGTCGGCGTCGGCGACGTACCCAAACGAGACGAACTCAAGGGCAAGGTTGTCGTCAACCTGTTCTACGAGCCGTCCACGCGGACGCGGATGAGCTTCGGTTTAGCCGCGCGCCGGCTCGGCGCGGACGTACTCGACTTCTCGCCGGGCGGGTCGAGCACATCAAAAGGCGAAACGTTCATCGACACCGCGAAGAACATCGAGGCGATGGGCATTGACATGGTCGTCGTGCGGCACTCGTCGCCGGGCGCACCGCACGTACTCGCGAAGCACTTGATGCCGCACGTTCGCGTGGTGAACGCGGGCGACGGAGCGCACGAACACCCCACGCAGGCGCTACTCGACATCTTCACCATCCGCAAGAAGCTCGGCCGCGTCGCGGGCCTCACGGTGGGTCTGGTTGGCGACATCGCGCACAGTCGCGTCGCGCGGAGCAACATTCACGCGCTCACGACGCTCGGCGCGAAGGTGATCGTGTGCGGCCCGACCACGCTTGTGCCCCAAGAGGTGACGCAGTTGGGGGTGGAGATCGCGGACAAACTCGACGACGTGCTGCCGCGTTGCGACGTGCTGAACCTGCTTCGCGTGCAGTTCGAGCGGCAGCGGAGCGGGCTGTTCCCGTCGATCCGCGAATACCGGCTACTGTTCGGCGTGGACGCTGAACGCATGAAGAAGGCAAAGGCGGATGTGCTGTTGTTGGCACCGGGGCCGATTAACCGCGGTGTGGAGATTTCGCCGGACGTGGCGGACGGCCGTAACTCCGCGATCCTCAACCAGGTGACGAACGGTTTAGCGGTGCGGATGGCCGTGCTGAGCGAACTGAGCAAGGCCGCATGAACGATAATGAGAGCCCGCACAATCCGCACAACCGGCACAATTAGACTGTTTCCGCACAGCGGTCTCGCTGCTACACTGTTCCCACCTGATCGCCCGGCCGATAGGCGGTATGGGAATCAGAGGGTTCTCAGGAGGAAGCATCGTGAAACGGTTCCTGTTCGCGGTTGCCGCAGTCGCTCTCATCGCGTCCGTTGGCTCCGCCGAAGACAAGCCGGCCACCACCCCACCAGCCACTGCGACCCCAGCGGTTGTGGGAACACCCGGCAAAGTTATCTCCGCAACGACCACAACCACACACCGCCGCGGACTGTTCAGCCGGCTCCGTAACCGTGGCGCCACGGTTGTCGTTCCGGCGCCGGTCGTGCCGGCACCGACGCCGATGCCCGGCACCAAGACGACCCCCAGCACGAAGACCACGCCGAACGGGATCATCGCCGCGGGCGGGACGGACAACGGCAAGGTCACGACGGCCAGTTACAGCGAACCGGCTCAGCGTCGCGGGCTCCTCAGCCGCCTCCTCAACCGCTAATCGCTCCGCAGAAAACCACGGACGCCGGGACCACAGGGTTGTGGCCCCGGCGTTTCTTCGCGCACACCTCCTCATTTGGTCGAATCCCCATGATCGCTCTCCTGCTCCGCAACGGCCGCGTCATCGACCCGTCGCGAGACTTCGATCAGGTCACGGATTTGTGGCTCGCGGACGGCAAGCTCGCGGGTACCGGCGCGAAACCCGCGAACATCTCAGGCGACGTGAAGACGCTCGACTGCACCGGCCTCATCGTGTCGCCGGGCATCATCGACATGCACGTTCACTTGCGCGAACCCGGACGCGAAGAGGACGAAACCATCGCGACCGGCACCGAAGCAGCGGTCGCGGGCGGGGTCACGTCGGTTGCGTGTATGCCGAACACGGAGCCTGCGCTCGACACGCGAATGGCCGTCGAGTTCGTGGTGCATCAGGCGGAGCGCGCGGGTTTCTGTAACGTGTTTCCCATCGGCGCGGTAACCAAGAACCGCGACGGGAAGGAACTCGCGGAACTCGGCGGGTTGGCCGAAGGCGGCGCGGTCGCGTTCACCGACGACGGTGCCCCGGTGTACTCCGCGGAGATCATGCGGCGCGCACTCGAATACTGCAAGATGTTCAACAAGGCGGTACTGGTTCACGCGGAGATCCTCGAACTCACGCAGGGCGGCGTGATGAACGAGGGGTTCGTGAGTATGCAACTCGGGTTGCGCGGAATGCCAGGGGTGGCCGAAGACATCATGATCTATCGCGACATCGTGCTCGCGGAACTGACCGGCGGGAAGGTTCACATCCTGCACGTCTCGACTGCCGGCGGCGTGGACTTGATCCGCCAGGGGCGCAAGAAGGCCGAATCGCTGAAGGCGGCGGGGAAGCCGTCGTTCTGGATCAGCGGCGAGGCGTGCCCGCACCACTTCATCCTGACGGACGAAACGCTGAAGACGTTCGACAGCAACTACAAGATGTCGCCGCCCCTGCGCACGGAAGCCGATCGCGTTGCGATCCTCGAAGGCTTGAAGGACGACACGCTCACGGTGCTGGCGACGGACCACGCACCGCACGCCCCGGAGAAGAAGGAACGCGAGCTTGACCAGGCTCCGAACGGTATCCTGGGATTGGAGACGTTCCTGCCACTGTGCGTGACGCACTTGATCGAACCGGGTCACCTCACCTGGCCGCGCATGCTCGCGAAGATGACCTGCAACCCGGCGGGCGTGCTCGGCATTGATCGCGGTACGCTGCAACCGGGACGCCCTGCGGACGTGACCGTGATCGATCCGAAGGCGAAATGGGTGATCGACAAAACCACATCGAAGTCGAAGAGCTGCAACACGCCGTTCCACGGAACGCCGGTCGTTGGGCGCGCGGTGGCAACGATCGTCGGCGGTGCCGTGAAGATGACCCGCATGGGGTGAAACGCCCCAACGACCCAAGGCGAAAGCCCTGAGAACGGAAAACCACGGGAGCTGATGGAGGTCGCTCATGCCGCAATCGCTCGAGTGTCTGCACGTTCACATCGTGTTCCGCACCAAACTACGCGAGCCGTTCATTACACCAGACCTGGCACCGCGACTGTACGGCTACCGCGGCGGTGTCGCTCGCGGGGCCGACTCGCCGCGCATCGCGGTCGCAGGGATCGCGAACCACGTTCGCTTGCTCGTGTCACTCGGCCGACAGGCGTGCCTCGCGGATCTCGTCCGCGACCTGAAAGCGAATTCGTCCGCGTGGGTTCACGAGACGTTTCCGGAATGCGCGGTTCGCGTGGCAAGCCGGATACGGTACGTTCGCGGTGAGCAAGTCGAACGTTGAAACGGTGAAGGCGGCGAATCGGTGAGATTGGGATTCGCTTCCGCGCCGGTCGACTTTCGCAGCCCGGGCCGCACTTGTCACGTTACGCGAAGTACCCTCTTGCCCCGGCGCGGTCGTGTCCGCATCCTGATAACACCGGTGCCCGCCGGTCGGGTCTCTCCCCGCCGCTACCCCGTGGGCCTGCCGCCCCCGAGCGGAGGTCGCGATTGCTCGCTGTCCTGTACGCGACAACCCTGTTCGTCGGGGCAGCACTGCTGTTCCTCGTCCAACCGCTTGTCGGCAAGCTCCTCTTGCCGCTCGTGGGAGGTACGCCCGGCGTCTGGAACACCTGCATGGTGTTCTTTCAGATCGTCCTCCTCGCGGGCTACCTCTACGCACACCGCAGCACCGGTAAACTTGGCGTCCGACGACAGGCCGTGTTCCACCTGCTCGCGCTTGCCACCGTCGTCGTGTCGTTCAAGGTCGCAGTTGCCGTCACCGGGTCGCCGGTCGCGGTCATGCCGACCATGCTGCCCGACGATCAGGATTCATCCTTCCTCATGGTCATCAGGCTCGGTCTCGCCGTCGGCCTTGCCGTCGGCGTGCCGTTCTTCGTGCTGTCCACCACGTCGCCGTTGCTCCAGCGCTGGTTCGCCTCGACCGGTCATCCGGCCGCCAAAGACCCGTATTTCCTCTACGCCGCGAGCAACGCCGGCAGCCTGTTGGGACTCCTCGCGTACCCGCTCCTCATCGAGCCGCAACTCACGCTCCGGGAACAACAGTGGGTGTTCACGGGCGGTGTGATCGGCTACGTCGTGATGGTCATCACGTGTTCGCTCACCGTCATTCGGAAGCCCGCGGCGGAGCTGAAACCGGCCGAATCGCTCAGCCCGAAGCCCGATCGCTTGCGCGTGGTCCGCTGGGTCATGCTCGCGGGGTTGCCGTCGAGTCTGCTGCTCGGCGTTACCACGCACGTCTCGACCGATCTCGCACCGGTACCGCTGCTGTGGGTGGTGCCGCTCGCGTTGTACCTGATGAGCTTCATTCTGGTGTTCGCCCGGTGGCCCGACAGCGTTCACCGCGTGGTGGGCCGCGTCACGCCGATGCTGCTCCTATTCGTCGTCCTCACGCTGCTAACGAACGCGGCCGAACCGCTCGCGGTGGTTGGGCTGTTGCATCTGTCGGCGTTCTTCGGTGTGTGTCTTGTGTGCCACGGCGAACTCGCGAAAGACCGGCCGCCGCCCGAACACCTCACCGCGTTCTACTTCTGGATGTCGTTCGGCGGCGTTCTCGGCGGGTTATTCAACGCGCTGATTGCGCCGCTCGTGTTCTCGTCCGTGGGCATGGTGGAATACCCGCTTGCGCTCGTGCTGGCCGCGGTCGTCAGGCCACGAGGCGACGAACAGGAAGCAAAACTGCGAGGCGCCGATGTCGCGCTCGTCCTGGTGCTGCTCGGATTGTCCGTTGGGCTGGTCCTCGCAGTGCAACACTACGTGAAAATGCCGGTGGAACCGGACGCGCCCGACGCACTCGTGACGCGTCTACTTCGCGGCGGACTGATGTTCGGTATCCCGGGTGCCGCCGCGTTCGCATTGGTGCGCAAGCCCGCTCGTTACGCGCTCGCGCTGGCCGCGATCCTGGTGGCCGGTGCCTTCGATACCGGACACTTCGGCGAGACCTTACACAAAGAACGGAACTTTTTCGGCGTGATCCGCGTGACCCGCGACGGGAAGTTCATCAAACTGATCCACGGCACCACGCTGCACGGCCAACAGAGGGCCGACGAACCCGGACCGCCGCGGCCGATGACGTACTACCACCAGAAGGGGCCGGTCGGGCACCTGTTCGCTTCGCTCGCGGAGGATCCAAGAAAGAAGGACCGCACGCTGAAGGTGGGCGTGGTCGGGCTGGGCACTGGCGCGGTTGCGTCGTACGCACGGCCGGGCGAGGAGTGGACCTTCTACGAGATCGACCCCGCGGTGGTGCGGATCGCGCGCGACACGTCGTACTTCCGGTTCCTGTCGGAGAGCCGCGGGTCGTGCAACGTGGTCCTCGGCGACGCCCGCCGGCACCTCACGCGCGCCCCCGATGGCGCCTACGACGTGATCATCCTCGACGGCTTCTGCTCCGACGCGATCCCGGTTCACCTACTGACGCGTGAGGCCATCGCGCTCTACGTCTCGAAGCTCGCGCCCAACGGAATCATCGCACTGCACGTGTCGAACAACCACCTCGATCTGCCGCCGCTGATCCGCCGGTTGGCCGACAACCACGACCCGAAGTTGGTCGTCCGCTACTGCCACGACATGCCGCTCGACTCCGAGCGCGACGACGGCAAAACTGAGTCGCAGTGGATGTTGCTGGCGCGCACCGAAGCCGACCTCGGTCCGGTCATCGACCGCAAGCACGCGACCGCGAAGAAGTCCCTCGTCCAGTGGAACGAAGTACCGTGGGAGGATGGCCCGATCTGGCGCGACGACTTCGCGAACCTGCTCCGCGTGTGGAAGAAGCGGAGCAAACCGGACTGACGCGAACCTTTAACGCAGAAAGCCCCGAGGTTCTCCCCTCGGGGCTTTCGCGTTTGTGTTGTGGGTGCGATCTACTTCGCGACCTGGATTGTGGAAGGCTCACGGCACCGCCGTCCGGGGGGGAGGAATTCCCCTTTCGGAACCACGACTCGCGGGGTTGTTCCAGTCCGAAAGGGGAATTCCTCCCCCCCGGACGATAGCGGTGCTGGAACAGCCTTCCTCAAGTCGTGTGACGAGCCATGCACTCGGCTGACGCAACATCAGCCTGGTGGAAACCACCGAGCTAAACTCACACCAACAACACCCGCAGATTAACCCGCGGCGTGGGCGCACACAATCGCCGTTGCGGATTCGAGGAAATCGTACGCAGGCTTCGCGTTGGCACGCGGCCCGATCACGGCTATCATCCGGGAATTGTAGGGTACCTCGTTTCCGCGAGAATCGCTATGGTCGGCGGGCTAATCATCGGTGCTGTGCTGTGCGTCTCGACGGAACCGGCGCCAGCGTCACCGGGGATGACCGAAGCGCGACGCGACGCACTCGCGCGCTATGGCGTGGCCATCTGGAACCTGCGCCGCGAGCGCCTTCTCACAGCCGCGAAGCAGTTCGAAGCCGCCGCGAAGTCGGACCCGGACGCGACCGCACCGCTCAAAGAACTCGCACGGCTCTACGCGCAGTTGGGACGCGACCCGGAAGCCATCCGCCTCGCGCGCAAAGTGTTGGACAAAGACCCTTCCGATTACGACACCGCGGCGCTGCTCGCGCGGTTGCTCTTCGACGCTGGCGAACTGAAAGAAGCGGTCGCGGCGGCGAAGCTCGCGTCCGAGAGCAAGACGCTCTTGGAGCGCCCGGAGAAAGCCGTTCGTGTGTACCGCGACCTCGCGACGCTGTGCGAGAAAGCCGGTGATCTCGCCACGGCGGAAGCGGCGCTTCGCAAGGCCGTTGAGCTTGTCACCGACGGCCGCGCGGACGTGATCGCGATTGCCGAGTTCACGCCGAAGGAAGCCGACACCGAAGCCGCCGATTGCCTCGAACGCCTGGGGCACGTTCTCGTGAAGCGCGGGAAGTTCCCCCCGGCGGCGGAAGCCTATGCCGCGGCTGCGAAACTGTACGCCGACCCCAGAAAAGCCGACGACCCGCTCAGCGCCGCACGCCTCGGCTGGAACCTCTCCGGTGCGCTTCAGGCGAAGGGCGAACCGGCCGAAGCGCTCAAGCACCTCGAAGACTTCCTCAAGTTGCAACCGCGCGCGGCGGAACCGTATCAGCGCCTCGCAAAGTTGCTTCGCGATGCCGACCGCGCCAACAAGGTCGTTCCCACGCTGCGGGAGTATGCGGAGCAGGACAAACGGAACCGCCCGCTCGCAGCGGTGTTGGCCGCGGAGATGGCGCTTGACCCGGCGTCGCGGGCCGACGCGGACAAGCTGTTCCTCGCCATTGCCGGCGTCACCGCCGACTCGAAGGTGCTGGCGGTTGTCGTCCGGTCGCACCTCGACACGGGCCGCGCGGTGGAAATCATCATCGACCTCGACCGCTCGTTCGCGCTGCTCGACGACAAGAAGAAGGAGAAGCCCGATACGCCGGCCACAGCCGGCGCGAAGACCTTCGCGGCGGAGAAGGCGCGGGCCATCGCGGACGTGCTCCGAGACGACCCCGCGGGCGTCGCGGCCATCTTGCGCGCGGCGGCCGAAGACCTTCGCGCCGGCACCAAGCGGAACCACGCGACCCACTACTTCCTGGGCAGACTCGCGGCCCGGCACCGCGGGCCACCACTTGACCTTCTCGCACTTGCCGCGGCGCAGTTCAAGCAAGCGGCAGATCGCGCACCGGAAGCGGCGCAAGTCGAAGCGTACTCGGCGCTCATCGACGTGCTGTGGTACGCGAGCAAGCCGGACCAGGTCGAAAAGGTGTGCCGCGAAGGACTCGATACGCCTCGGCTCCGCATCGCCCCGGTGTTCTTCAACTTCCATCTCGCCCTCGCGCTTGCTGAACAGGGCAGGGCGAACGAGGCCATCGCCGCCGCGGACAAGGCCGTTCTGCAAGCCGGGGCCACGGATCGGATCACGGTCCGGTTGCGGCGGCACCTCGTGTTGCGAGTCCTCGGCAAGTGGGATGACGCCATCGAGTACGGCAAGAAGTTGCTGGAGGAATTCGACACGCCAACCGAGCGGCCGAAGTTGCGATACGCGCAGGCCGGCGCGTACTGGGGCGCGAAGAAGTCGCTCGAAGCCGAGGCATTGTTGCGCGCGATCCTCGACGACGACGCCGACGACGCGGGCGCGTGTAACGATCTGGGCTATCACCTCGCCGAACAGGGTCGCAACCTGGACGAAGCCGAACGCCTGATCAAACACGCGATCGCACTCGACCGCATCGAGCGACGCAAGTCCGGCAGCGTGGAATCCGAAAACGCCGCGTACCGCGACAGCCTGGGCTGGGTGTTCTTCCGTCAGGGCAAGTTCGCGGACGCGAAGGTAGAACTGGAGAAGTCGCTGGCACTCCCCGGTGGGGTGACGGACGCGACGGTGTGGGACCATTATGGCGACGTGTTGTTCCGGTTGAACGACAAACCGAAGGCGAAGACCGCGTGGGAGAAGGCGAAGGAGTTGTACGAGGTAGACGCGAGGCAGTCGTCGCGTGGAAAGCGCGACGGCCGTCTGGAAGAGGTAAAGCGGAAGTTGCTTCGCATCCCGCAGTGAGCGAGCGGTCACGCATTGCGGCCACCGCGATCGTATACGGCGCGGTCGTCGTGACGCGCAACCTCCGCGACTTCCGCCGCATCCCCGGCGT
>SXGU01444904.1_pt1 | contig 32070 bp, 31 predicted proteins | sample 3174531 | NCBI WGS metagenome assembly SXGU01 (sample SAMN11356863, study PRJNA531348) | freshwater metagenome | isolation source: freshwater sample F1-140 | place: China: Fuxian Lake, Yuxi | collected 2017-12-25 | reverse complement strand
TTCGCCGCCAGCCTCGACTGGCTGGCCCTCGAGTACACCCCGCCCCTGGCCAGTCGGACCCTGAGCGAGATCTCCCCTCCCGAGGTCCGCCCTGGCGAAGCGACCGAGTTCTCCTACTTCCTGCGCCCCGAGGGGGCCGCCCCCGGTCTCGACCAGCTCTCGGTGGAAGCCACCGTGCCCCTGCGTTTCGCCGCCGCCTTCGTGGACCAGCAGCAGGTAGATGCCAAGGCCGACTCGACCCCTGCCGGCTTCTCCGTGCACTTCCCCCGCCCGCTGCGTTCTAATCAACTGGTCGAGTTGCGTTTCTCCTCGGCGGTGTACCTGCAGTCCACCCGCTTCGACCTCTTTCTGGAGGACAGCCGCGCCAAGGTCCGCCAACCTGCCGAGCCCGGCGACGCCACCGAGCTTGGCACCAGCAACAGCAACGTGGTCCGCTTACCCGTTGCCGAGGGCCTGCTGGCCAACCTGAGTTGCACCCCGGTGCTCACCCCCAATGGCGACGGGATCAACGACCACCTGCGCCTGAGCCTCGATCTGGTCAATGTTCTGGCCCCCCGCCCACTCCGGCTGCGCCTCTACGATCTGGCCGGCCGCCTGCTCTATGCCGAGGAACGGCTGGCCCAGGCCGGCCAACAGGATTTCACCTGGGACGGCCGCGGTGCCGGCGCCGGCCTCCTGCCGCCGGGCCTGTATCTTCTGGAGCTGAGCATCGAGGGAGACGCCCGCCAGGAAAACGCCCGGCGCGTGGTGCGAGTGGTGTACTGATTTTGACAGACCCACGCCTCCCGGTTAGATTCCTGCACCGCTAAACCCACCCGCTGCCCATGCGCTCCCAAATCGTCTTCGCCGCTCTCGTGCTGCTCTACGGCCTGTCCTTCTTCCTGCGGGGAGAAGATCCCCGGGCCGCGCTGGGAGACCGCGTCATGGAGGGGGTCTTCTTCCAGGGCGGCTATGGCATGGATTGGGTCTACGACGGGGGCGCCGAATTCGAGCGTGCTCACCCCGACATCAAGGCCCACGTCTGGGGCAACCCCAGGGCGTGGGACCAGAGCCGACCCCGCTTTTTGGCCGGCAATCCGCCCGACGCCTTCTGGTGTATCCACAACATCAACTTCTGGGCCAATCTCAAGGATGGCCTGGTCGCCGACCTCGATTCGCTGATGAATGCCCCGGCCTACGGCCAGGAAGGCGTGAAGTTCAAGGACACCTTTATGCCCGGCACTCTGGAGCAGGGCCAGTACCAGGGAAAGCAATACTTCCTGCCCATCACCTACGCCATCCAGGGCATCTGGTACAACAAGAGGATGTTCGACGAACACGGCTGGACCCCACCCGCCACCTGGGACGAGTTCCTCGCCCTCTGCGCAGCGATCAAGGCCACCGGCGTCGCCCCCCTCACCCACCAGGGCAAGTACCCTTCTTATTACGGGATGATCTTCCGGCCCCTGCTCTACAAGCTGGGGGGCGAGGAATTGCTGCTGGCCATCGACAACCTGGAGCCAAGGGCCTGGCAGCGCCCCGAGGTGATCCGCGCCGTCCAGCTCTCGCGCGAGGTGGTCGAAAAGGGCTATGTGCTGGAGGGCTCCTCCTCCTTCTCCCACACCGAGGGCCAGATGATCTGGCTGCAGGGCAAGGCCGCCATGATCCCCTGTGGCACCTGGCTGGAGTCGGAGATGAAAAACGCCCTGCCCCCCGGTTTTGAGATGCGCCTGATGTCCGTGCCCGGCTTCGCCGAGGGCAAAGGCGGCAGCGCGGCGATGGAGGCCGACGCCGGCCCCGCCTTCTGGGTGCCGCGCCACGCCGCCCACCCGGACTGGGGCATGGAATACTTCCGCATCCTGCTCTCGAAGAAGATGGCCGCCAATTTCCTGGCCACCATCGGCTCGGTCATGCCCATCCGGGGCAGCACCGAGGGCCTGGCCATCCCGCCGGCCATGCAGAGCGCCCTCGACGCGGTGGACGCCGCCCGGGGCGAGACTTTTAATTTGCGCTTCCTCTCCTGGTACCCCGAGTTGCGCATCGAATACGAAAACGCCCTCGGCGCGGTGCTCAACGGCGACCTGTCCCCGGCCGGGTTCGGCGAGCGGGTCGAGGCCCAGGCCCAGCGCCTGCGAGAGGACCCGGACCTGGTGCGTATGACCCGCCTGCCCGCCAACACCCTGGCCAACCGCTGAGTTATGCAGAAGAACTGGAAAGCCGGGCTGCTCTTTGTCCTGCCCGCCCTACTCTTGTACCTGGTCTTCATGATCGTCCCCTATGCCCTGGCCTTCGGGGTCAGCTTTGCCAAGTGGCGGGGGGTCTCGATGCAGATCGAGTTCAGCGGCCTGGACAACTTCAGCCAGATGTTCGGGGACCCGCATTTCTGGAGGGCCCTGCGCAACACCGTCTTCTTCACCGTTTTCACCGGGGCCATCGTCCCGGCCCTGGCCCTGCACTTTGCGGTGACCATCTCGCGGCGCCTGGTACAGGGGGCGCGTTTTTTTCGTATCGCCTTCTTCTTCCCCAACCTCATCTCCCAGGTGGCCATCGCCGTGTTGTGGTGGTTCGCCCTCAACCCCGAGTTCGGCATTCTCAGCAATTTCCTGCGCCTCTTTGGCCTCACCAGCCTGCCCTCCTGGCTGGGGGACCCCTCCTGGGCCCCCTGGTGTGTGGTGGCGGTCAAGGTCTGGGCCGCCACCGGCTTTTACATGATCCTCTACCTGTCGGCCATCGAGGGCATCCCCACCGACTACTACGACGCCTGCCGCATCGACGGGGCCGGCGAATGGCAGTCCTTCTGGCACGTCACCCTGCCGCTGCTCTCCGAGATGATGAAGGTCAGCGTGGTCTTCCTGCTCCTAAACGGTTTTGGCACCTTCGACGTGGTGCGCATCATGACCGACGGTGGACCGGACCGGGCCACCGAGACCCTGGCCACCTACATCTATGAGAACGCCTTTGAGCTGGGCAAATTCGGCTACGCCACCACCCTGGCGATGACCCTCTTCCTCATCACCTTTGCCCTGGCCCTGCTCTCCCTGTGGCTGCAGCGCCGCGAGGCGGTCGAGTACTGATGCTACTGCTGCGCAAGGCCCTGGTCCAGAGCACCTTTCTGCTCTACACGCTGGTGGTGCTCTTCCCCATGGTGTGGCTGCTCTACACCTCGTTTAAATCCACCGACGAGTTGTTCGCCAGCGCCTGGTCCCTGCCCACCGAGTGGGCGATGACCAACTTCGTCAAAGCCTGGAACGAAGCCCGGCTGGGCGATTATTTTTGGAACAGCATCTTCGTGACCAGCACCACCCTGGTAGTGCAGCTCCTGGTGGGCGCCATGGCCAGCTACTCTCTGGCCAAGTACCAGTTCCGGGGCAGCAAGCTGCTCTACTACGCCTTCCTGGCCGGCCTGATGTTCCCCATCTTCCTCGGCCTGGTGCCGCTCTTCTTTTTGCTCAAGGGCCTGCACCTGATCGACACCCACACCGGCCTGATCCTGGTCTACGCCGCCTCGGGCATCCCCTTCACCGTCTTTGTGCTCACCGCCTTCTTCCGCACCATCCCCACCACCATCATGGAAGCCGGCATCATGGACGGCTGCTCCCACTTCACCCTCTTCTGGCGGGTGATGCTGCCCCTGGCCAAACCCGGCCTGACCACGGTGGGCATCTTCACCTTCATCGCCATCTGGAACGAGTACATCCTCGCCCTAGTGCTGCTTTCCTCCTCCCACCTGCGCACCCTGCCCCTCGGACTGGCGGTGCTGCAGTTCGTGCAGTTCTACAAAGTGGATTTCGGCGCCCTCTTCGCCGGCCTGGTGATTGTCATGTTGCCCACCATCCTCTGCTACATCGTCCTGCAGGAGCAGATCACCAAAGGCATCACCGTAGGCGCCGTCAAGGGTTAGTTTCGCGTGGGCATTGCCGCCGACATCGCCATCATCATCGTCGCCGCCCTGCTCGGTGGACTGGTTGCCCAGTGGTGTAAGCAGCCGCTGATCCTGGGTTATATCCTGGCCGGCGTGCTGGTGGGCCCGCACACCGGGGGTGTCACCGTCTCCGACGCCCGCGGCATCGAACTCTTGGCCGAAATCGGCGTGGCCCTGCTGCTCTTCGCCATCGGCCTGGAGTTCTCCTTCAAGGAGTTGCGGCCCGTGCGCCGCATCGCCCTGCTGGGCACCCCCATCCAACTGGTCCTCACCATCGCCTACGGGTATGCACTCGGTTTGCTGCTGGGCTGGCCCTGGCTGCCCTCGGTGTGGTTGGGCGCCCTCATCTCCCTGTCCAGCACCATGGTCCTACTCAAAACCCTGATGGGCCAGGGCCGCCTGGGCAGCCTTTCCAGCCGGGTGATGATCGGCATACTCATCGTGCAGGACCTGGCGGTAGTGCCGATGATGATTGTCCTGCCCCAGCTCAACCAGCCGGCCTTCGACCCGACCAGCCTGGCGTGGGCAGCCCTCAAGGCCGCCGGCTTCCTGGCGCTGATGGTACTGGCCGGCACCCGGCTCATCCCCCGGCTGATGGCCCTGATTGCCGACTGGAACTCGCGCGAGCTTTTCCTGCTGGCGGTCACGGCCATTGGCCTGGGCGTCGGTTACGCCACCCATCTTTTCGGGCTGTCTTTTGCCTTCGGCGCCTTTGTCGCCGGCATGGTGCTGGGTGAGTCCGACTACAGCCACCAGGCCCTCAGCGATGTAGTCCCCCTGCGCGACCTCTTCGGGTTGCTCTTTTTTGTCTCGGTGGGTATGCTGCTCGACCCCGCCTTTTTGCTGGCCAATTGGGCAGCGGTGCTGGTGCTGGTGCTGCTGGTGAGCCTGGGCAAGGGCCTGATCCTGGGCGGTCTGACCCGCCTCCTGGGCTACGGCAACATCGCCCCCCTGGCCGTGGGCCTGGGGCTCTTCCAGATCGGCGAGTTCTCCTTTGTGTTGGCCCGGGTGGGACTCAGCAGCCAGTCCATCACCGAGGCGCAGTTTTCCCTGATCCTCTGCGCCACCATCGCCACCATGCTGATGACCCCGCTGGTCAGCGGCCTGACCACCCCCCTGTACGCCCTCCTTCGCCGCTGGTCCCCGCGCGAGCCCATGCAGACCATCCAACTGCCGCGCACCGAACTGTGCGACCACGTGGTCATCGCCGGCGCGGGCCGGGTCGGCCGCCACGTGGCCCTGGTGCTCAAGCGGCTGGAGCAGGGCTTCGTGGTCATCGAACTCGACCCCCGGCGGGTCGAACAGGCCCGGGAGGCGGGTTTCCCGGTCGTCTACGGGGATGCCGCCCAGGAGGTGGTGCTGCGCGCCGCCGGCCTGGAGCGGGCCAGCCTGTTGTTGATCACCGCTCCGGTGATCAGCAGCGCCCGGCTGATCGTCTACCAGGCCCGCCGCCTCAACCCGGCGCTGCGAATGGTCGCCCGCGCCGAAGGCCTGGAGCAGATGCGCTGGCTGCGCGACCACGGCGTGGACGAGGTGGTGCAGCCCGAGTTCGAGGCCGGCCTGGAGATCACCCGCCAGGCCCTGCTCCGCCTGGGCATCGCCCCGGCCCAGATCCTGCGCTTCACCGACGCGGTGCGCCAGGAACTCTACGCGCCCCTGTACCAGCAGGGCGCAGCCCACCAGAACCTGGGGCAACTGCAATGGGCCGCCAGCCAGCTCGAACTCACCTGGTTGCCCCTGCCCGCCTCCAGCCCCGGAGTACACCGCAGCATCGCGGAACTGGCCATCCGCACCCGCACCGGCGCCTCGGTGGTGGGGCTGCTGCGCGAGGGGGTCCTGCACCCCAATCCCACCGCCGACCAGCAGCTGCAAGCCGGCGACTTGCTGGGGATGTTGGGCACCCCGGAACAGTTGGCGGCATTACAGACCCTGCTGGAAATACCCTAGAGAGGTCATATGCTTGATCCCGTTGCCGAAAAGCTCTGGGAAACCTCCCGGCCCCTCAAAGCACCCGGCCTGCGCCTCGACCACCGCATGGTGGTGGTCCGCCTCTCCTCGGGAGCGCTGCTGATTCATTCTCCCGTCCAGCTGGACGAAGCCCTGGTGGGGGAACTCGCGGCCCTGGGCCCGGTGCGCCATCTCGTGGCTCCCAGCCTCTTTCACGACCTGTACTGGCCCGCCTGGTTCGCCCGTTACCCAGCGGCCACCTTCTGGGGCGTGCCCGGCCTGCGGGAGGCCCATCCCGAACTGCCCTTCGGCGAAGTCCTCCATCCCGACCAGCCCACCCCCTGGGAGGCGGAACTACCCAAGCTCTTCCTCGGCGGCATGCCCAAACTCAACGAGTACGCCTTTTTCCATCCCTCCAGCCGCAGCCTGATCCTCGCCGACCTGGTCTTCAACCTCAGCCCGGACCAGCAGCTGCTGGGCAAACTCTTCCTCAAGGCCAACGGGGTGTACGGCAAGGTGGCCTGCTCGCGTATCTTCCGGGCCTTTATCAAGGACCGAAACGCGTTCAAAGACTCAGTGGAGGGGGTGCTGGAGTGGGAGATAGAAAAGATCATCCCGGGCCACGGGGAAAACGTGACCCAGGATGGCAGACAGGTATTGCGTCGGGCTTTCGGGTGGTTGCACTAAAAGTCCGCGCCCCGGGAAACACCGGAAAGGTGTTTCCGAGCCGACGAACCCCGCAGGGAAAAGCCGGAAGGAGTTGCTTCCCGACACCCTTTCACCACCGATAAAACTTGTACCCCTTGCCCCGCTCCAATCCCTCGACCCACTGCCGGCACCACTCCGTGTGGTCGGTGAGCACACTTTGCGGATTGGCCCGGCTGCGGGCGACAAAGGAAGGGTGTACCTCCCGGCCCGAAGGGGTGCCGGCCGGCTGGTAGCGCAGGTCCATGCTCCAGCGTATCGAGTCAGAAACATTGGGTGTGGAACTGTGGGGGGTCTCCTTGTGCATCAGCAGTACGTCCCCCTTGTGCATCGGCAGGGGCACCACCGGCGTCTGGGGCAATTCCCCCTCCTCCATCACCGCACTCTTGGTGTGCAGGATGCCCTTGCCCACCACCCCCGGGATCACGTGCATACAGCCGTTCTCCAGGGTGGCGTCACACATGGGAATCCACACGGTCAGCACCTCGATGGGGTCGGCCTCCTCCCGCATCACCGCCGCGTCCTGGTGCCAGCCGGCCACGTGGGTGTTGGGGGTCTTGGTGGTCTTGGAGGGCATCTTGGGCCGCAGGTGCTGGATGGGGTTGCAGGAGATCTCCGGACCAACCAGCCCCTCCACCAGGTCCATCAGATTTTCGTTGCGCAGAAACTCGAAGAGCGCCCGGCCCCGGAAAATCATGATGTCGAGTTCGTTGTAGATGGTGCCGTCCTCTTCGCAGATCCGCGTCAGCCGCCGCCCAAAGGGCTCGTGCTCGTGCAGTTGGTGTATCTTGCCCTCGGCCATCAGCTCCCGCGCCCTGCGGTCGATATACGCCTCGTATTCGGCGATCACCGGGTCCAGGTCGCTGTCCTGCAACCCGCCCCGCACCACCACGTATCCCTCGCGTTCGAAATGCTCAAAGTCACCCTTGCTCAACTGCATTCTCTCTCTCTCCTAGTTCCAGCGGTGGCCGCGCATGCCTTTGCCGCGCTCCAGGGCCTCGGCCCAGCGGCGCGCCCATTCGGCGTGGTCGGTGAGCACGCTCTCCGGGTTCGTGCGGCTGCGGGCCACGAACTCGGGATGGAAGGGCCGGCCCGTGGGGGTGCCAGTCTGCTGGTAGCGCAGATCCATACTCCAACGGATATTGTCCGAGGTATTGGCGGTGGAGCGGTGGGGGATCTCCTTGTGCATCAAGAGCAGATCCCCCTTGCTCATCGGCAGGGTGAGCACGGCGCTGGCCGGCATCTCCTCGTCCATGATCACGGTGCCCATCCCCGGTTTGGTATGGTGTTTCAACAGCCCCTTGCCGTGGGTGCGGGGGATGATCTGCAGGCAGCCGTTCTCCACGGTGGCCTCGGTGAGGGGAATCCAGACGGTCAGGATGAAATAGGGATCGGCGTCGGCCCAGGTGACCCCCGCGTCCTGGTGCCAGGGCGCCACGTGTGGGTCGCCGCCCTCGGGGGTCAGGCCGGCCGGCAGTTTGGGGCGGATGTGCTGGATGGGATTGCAGGTGATCTCTGGCCCGACGATGCCCTCGACGAGGTCTAACAGATTTTCGTTGCGCAGGAAATCGAAGGAAGCCCGGCCGCGCAGGAACATGATGTCCAGTTCCCGATAGAGGGCATTGTGCTGGCGGCAGATACAGGCCAGGCGGCGCTCGAAGGGTTCCTCTTCGTGCAGGTGCGCGATCTTGCCTTCGGCCTTGAGTTCCCTGGCCCGTTTGTCGATGTAGGCCTCGTACTCGCGGATCACCGGGTCCAGGTCGCGGTCTTCCAGACCGCCCCTGACCACCAGGAATCCCTCGGCTTTGAACTGCTCGATCTGCGTGGCGTTCAGTGTCATCTTCGCTCTCCTTTGGGGGCTGACGTTGGCAAATATAACCAGACCCACCCGCAGGTCCAACTTGCCTGGGCGGGAACCTGGTCCTAAGTTGTGCCCATGACCCCCTACCTACTCGTCGACTTCGGCACCACCAGCACCAAATCCGCCCTGGTGGACCTGGACACCGGTGCCTTCTCGCATCCGGAGCGCTACCCCGCCATCCCCAATTCTGCCGGGCCACCGGGCCGCTGCGAAATCCCCCTCGGTGCCCTGCGCCGGCGCTTTCTGGAAATATGCGCCGACGGGCAGGCACAGGCCCCGCTGCGGGGCATCCTCCTGTGCAGCGAGATGCACGGTTTTGCCCTGTTGGACCGCCGGGGCGATCCGCTGACCAACTATATCAGCTGGAAGGACGAGCGCTCCCTGGAACCCGTGCAGGGCCAGGACACCTTCTCGCTGGTAGCCGGGCAACTGGGCAGGGCCTTCAAGGACCTGACCGGCATGCGCCCCCGCCCCGGCTTTCCGCTGATGAATGCCGCCCATCTGGGCCGCAGCACCTCGCTGCCTGCGGAAGCCCGCCTGGTCTCGCTGCCCTGCTGGCTGGCCAGCTGTTCGGGCGAGGGAGGTGAGACCATACATCCCACCATCCTGGCCGGTCTGGCGGTCTACGACCTTGGCCGTCACGCGACGGCCGGTGAATTACTCGGCCTCTTGCGCCAACTGACCGGCTGCACCTTTGCCGTCGGCGAACCCGCCCAGGCCCAGCAGGTGGCCGGTTACTGGCGAGGTGATGGGGCAAAGGTCCCCATCTACGTCGGGGTGGGCGACCACCAGTGTGCGGTGCTCGGGGCTGCCAACCTCCCCGGCCAGACCCTCTCCCTGAATCTCGGCACCGGGTCCCAGGCCTCGGTGATCAACGGCGAAAGCCCCAGCGAGGAGTTGGAAACCAGGCCCTATTTCGACGACCTCCTGCTGCAGACCATCACCCATATCCCCGCGGGCCGGGCCCTGGCTGCCCACCTCGACTTTCTGGCCCAGGTGCGCGCCACCCCCGACAGCCAGGAGTTCTGGGCCATGTTGGCCGCCCTGGACGAGCCCGATCTGTCAGGGGCCACCATGCAGTTCGGGTTGAGCCTGTTCAAGAGCGCCCGGGGTTATCGCGAAGGCGGCAGGATCAGCCACATCGAGGAGGGCACCTACACCCTGGAGAACTACCTCGCTTCCCTGCTGGCTTCCTTCCTCGACCAGTACATAGAAGTGCGCGACCTGCTCGACCCCCACCATCAGCTCACCCAGGCCATCCTCAGCGGCGGCCTGGCCCGCAACCTGCCCAGGCTGCACCAGCTCTTCGCCCACCGCGCCGCCTGCCAGGCCCTGCCGGCCACCCCTATAGACGAATCCCTGCTGGGCCTGCGCACCCTGGCGCTGGTGGCTGATGGGCGGGCCAGGACCTGCCTCGAGGCCCAGGCTATTTTTGGCCGGAACTGCCCAGCACCCAGCCGCTGAGCGCTGAGGCGGCCCCTTGCCGGCATCGCAGGGAATTAAACTTTACATTACAAAGTTCTTGACACTAATCGCTCTCGCCCTTATTCTCTGATCATGGCTCCCGACGATCCCTTACCCACCCCTACCCCGCAGCGGGCCCTCGACGAGCTGCGCCAGATTCGGCAAGCTATGGAGCGGGCTGGTTCCTTTACCGCCGTGCCCGGGTGGGGGAATGTGGGCATTGGCCTGATCGGATTAACCGCGGCGTTCGTCGCCCACAGCCAATCCCAGACCCAAGCTTGGCTGGGCACCTGGCTGGGGGCGGCCCTCATCGCCTTTGCCCTGGGCCTGGGAAGCCTCTTCCGCAAAGCCCGCCGTGCCCGCATATCCCTGCGCAGCGGCCCTGCCCGCCAATTCTTCCTGGGCCTGGGGCCGCCCCTGCTGGCCGGGGCCCTGCTTAGCGCCGCGCTGTGGACCCGGCACCACACGGACCTGCTGCCCGCCCTGTGGTTGCTGCTCTACGGCTGCGGGGTGGTGGCCGGAGGCGCGGTCTCGATCCGGGTGGTGCCGCTGATGGGGGGCTGTTTTATGCTGGCTGGAATCGCCGCCTACCTGGCTCCCCCGGGCTGGGGGGACCTCTTCCTGGGCCTCGGCTTCGGCGGCTTACATCTGGGCTTCGGCCTGCTCATCGCCCGGAGGCACGGTGGCTGAATCCCCGCCAACCCGCCGTCGGCGCCCTGGGTCCACCCAAGCCGGCGAGGCGGCGCTGCAGGCCATCAGGCCGCTGGGCAAAACCAGCGCCGCCGACCGCCTGATCCACGAACGGCTGCGCCTGGCCATTGTCAGCGCCCTGGCCGTCAACGACACCCTGAGTTTCACCCAGTTGCGCGAGGTGCTTCAGACCACCGACGGCAACCTCAGCGTACACGCCCGCAAACTCGAGGAAGCCGGGTACGTCGAATGCACCAAGTACTTCGCCGAACGGGTGCCGCGCAGCGATTACCGGCTCACTGCCAAGGGCAGAGCGGCGCTCGCCGAGTACCTCGACCAGATGGAAGCCCTGGTCCGCGCCATGCGCGGATCATCGGGCTGAGGAGGATCCAATGATCAATCGCGCTCAGTTCGAAGAGCAGCGGGGCAACGCCGCCGGCCTGGAACGCCTCTACCGCCAGGCACTGGCCAATGCCGATGAGTCGGCCTTCAGGGAAGAAGTCGCCCGCAGCGCCGCAACCCGGCCAGAGGACACCCTGCTGGCGGCCTGGGCCTACCGCCTGGACCTGCGCCCCCTTCCCGTTGAAGCACCTGTGCCCCAAACCAGCCACTGGACAACCGCCATCGCCGGCAGCGCACTCATGGGGCTGCTGGCCTTCCTCTGCGCCGGTGGCCAGCCGCCGGTGCCAAGCCCGGAGGCCGCCAGCCCGCTTTTCTGGATCGGCTGGGCACCCCTGACCGGGCTGGGTATCCTCGCCTTCCTGGCTCTGCGCGGCGCCACCGGCAACCCGGACCAGCGACTGACCCGCTTCGGCACGCCCGCCCTGGCCATGATGCTCGTCGCCGCGTACGCGGGCCTGGCCTTCTGGGGCCGCACCGATCAGATCGCCCTGCTCGTCGCCCTCCACCTGCCCTTGGTGGCCTGGGCCGCTCTTGGAGCCGGTGTCTCCCTCGGGCGCCCAGATGTCCCCGAACAGGGCCACGCCTTTATGGTCAAATCGGTGGAGATCGCACTGACCGCCGGGATCTACTTCGGCGCGTGGATGCTCTTTGTGGGCCTCACTGCGGGGATCTTCGCGGCGCTGGGTTTCCAGCCCTCCGAAGAGACCATGCAGGCAGCGGGGGCCTGGGGCATCGGGGCGGTCCCGCTGCTGGCCCTGGCCACGGTCTGCGATCCCTCCCAGCCGCCCACCGCGCAACCCTGGCACACCGGGCTCGCCCCTATCCTCCGCATCCTGACCCGGCTGCTCCTCCCCATGGCACTGGCAGTGCTGGCGATCTATGTCTGCTGGTTCATCCCCGCCTACTTCTGGCGGCCCTTCGAGGAACGCGAGGTGCTGGCAGTATATAACGCCACCATCCTGGCGATCCTGGCGCTGATGACCGCTGCCCTGGCCGACCCGGGGGAGGAGCGTTCTGCCGCCCAGGACACCAGCCTGCGAATCCAGCTGCTGGGCTTGGGGGGCTCCACCTTTGTGCTCAACCTCTACGCCCTGGCGGCCATGCTCAGCCGCACCCTCGAATACGGGCTGACCCCCAATCGCTACGCGGTGCTGGGCTGGAACGCCGTCACCCTGGTGATGCTCGGCGTGGCGCTGGCCGGTCAGTGGCGCGTCCCCAGAGCCGGCTGGGCCAGTGCCCTGCGCATCGCCCTCGGCCGCGGGGCCGCGCTGGTCGCGCTCTGGGCACTGTGGGTGCTGCTCGCGCTGCCCTGGGCGTTCTGACCTCTGCCCCCACCCCCCCACCTCGGCCCAACGGACGGCGCCCCTGGCTTTAAACCCCGGTCTGCCGGCACTTCTTGGCCGCTGGCCGGGGTTCAGGCAACTGCCGGCTTCACCGCCTGCACCCGCACACTGACAAAGGCCGCCACCGCCTCCTCGATTTCCGCCTCGCTCAACCCCTGGGTCTCGGCCCGCGCCGTGGGATCGGCGACGATGCAGTCCGCGGAAAAGGTGTTTTCCCCCACGATGCTGACCTGCTCGAAACCCGCAGCGCTGATGGCAGCCAGGTACTCCTCGCGGCGCGACGCCCCGGAGATACAGCCGGTGTACGCTTCCACCGAATCCTTGATGGATGTGGGCAGCTCGCCGGTCAGCACGATATCCGAAACCATCAACCGGCCGCCCGGCTTGAGCACCCTGAAGGCCTCGCGGAAAGCCCGGTACTTGTCGGGTACCAGGTTGATAACGCAGTTGGACATGATCGCGTCCACCTCCGCTTCCCCCACGGGCAGTTGCTCGATCTCACCCAGGCGAAACTCCACGTTTTCGTACCTGCCCTTGCGGCCGTTCTCGCGGGCTTTGGCCACCATCTGCGGGGTCATGTCCACCCCGATCACCCGCCCCGTGGCGCCCACCTGCGCTGCGGCCAGGAAACAGTCGAAGCCCGCCCCTGCCCCCAAATCCAGCACTGTCTCCCCTGCCCTCAATCCGGCCAACGCCACCGGATTTCCGCAGCCCAGACCAAGGTTCGCCCCCTCGGGTACGGCGGCCATCTCTTCCTCCGAGTACCCCAGTTGGCCGCTGATGCGCTCCGCAGTCCCGCCGGAACCGCCGCAGCTCTTGTCGGTGGCGCAACACCCCTCCTCTTTCCCGGCGATGGACCCATAACGGGAGCGCACCGCCTGTTTCGCTTGTTCGGCGTTCATGCCTTCTTTCCTCCTGAAGTGGGGTTGAGGATCTCTTCCATCATCGGGCCCAGCACCTGCCTCACCATGGCGGTCAATTGCCCGGTCTTCACCAGCGACATACAACACACCTCCCCGTCCTGTTCCCAGGTCACCACCGCCAGCTTGTCGCCGGGGCGGATGCCCGCCCTATCCCTCAATTCCTTGGGCAACACCATCTGCCCGCGCTCGTCCACACTGACCAGCGCCTCCACCTTGCAACTGCAGGCGGGGGCGCAGCAGTCTTCTTTTTTTTTTGCCATCGGCTCTCCTTGGGGTTTGGTCTTGTTGTCTGCTATTTCTGATTTTACTGATTTTACTGATTTATCTGATTCATGTCAACCCCTTGCCAAAAAAAACGACCTGGGCATCAACCCAGGTCATGCATCAAGTGCGGCGCAGATCTCCGCTTCAGGAAGCCATGCGCTCCCGCAGCCGCCGCGAGAGCAGGCGCATCATGGTAAAAGCGATGGAGGAATAGCGGCGCAGGATGCGCTCCAGGTCGCGGCGCTGCAGGGAGAGCAGGTGGACCTCGGTGACCGCCACCACCGAGGCCGAACGGGGCTCGTCGTCGAGCAGCGACATATCGCCGAACACCTGTCGCTCGGCCAGCGAGGCGATGGCGGCTTCGGCACCCGCCTTGCGCACCTCGAGTTTTCCGCTCACCACGATATACATCTTGTCCCCGCGGGTGCCTTCCTTGATCACCACTGCCCCCTGGCGCACACTCTCCTCCTGCATGGAGAGGGCGATATGGTGCAACTCCTCCAGTGGCAGGGTCGCAAAAAGAGACGAGCCCTTGAGAAAGGCGATCTTGTCCATGGTGGTCAGCGGCTGGTCGGCGGCGCTCATCGCCTGGTCTCCTGTCTTGGCAAACACCTGCTCCAACAATAACCGGGCTTCTTGGGCCAGGCCACCTGTCGCGGTGCGGTGTGATTCCAGCAGGGCTCGTTGGCCCAGGGCAGCAGCCGTCCACACCACCGCCAGTTGGGTCCAGCGGTCGGGCGAGGCCAGCAGGCCGCCGAGCACTTCCTCAAGTACCACCTCTCCCGAGCCTCGGTTCCCTGGCTCCTCTTCCGCCTCGATCAGGGGCAGGAGCAGCGCGAGCAGCGCCGGGTCGCCGATGTTTTCGAGCAACTCCACCGCCTGGTCCCTCCCCTCCTGGTCGCTGCTGCTGAGCCGTTCGAGCAGCTCGCTCACCACCCCGGTATCGCTCAGGGCCCCCAGCAGCCGGATGACACCGTTCTGCACCAGCTGGATCTGCAAGCGCAACTGGTCGATCAGCAGGCCAGGGGCGGGCAGGGCCGCACTGGGTTTGAGCAGCTGGATGGCCGCCAGATGGCGGTTGGCCTCGGTCAGCCGTGCCCGGCACGAAGCCATCAGCGCCGGGCCCAGCGCCGGGTCGTCCATGCCGATCAGCGCGGCCAGCAACCCTTCCCAGGCCTTGAGCGGCAGACCGGGCAGTGCCCTCACCAGCGCCTGTCTCTCCTCTGCCCCGCCGATCTGCCCCAGGGCCTCCACCGCCGCCTCGACCACGTCCGGGTCGGGGTCGTCGAGCACGGCGATATACTCCGCCGGGGTGCCCCCGCGCAGGGACAGGCTGCGCACCGCGGCCTCGCGCACTGCCGGGTGCCCGTGCTGCAACAGGGCGCGCACCTGCGGGAAGGTGCCCTCGGGCATGCCCTGCGCCGCGCGGATGCCGGCGCCGATGCGGTGGATGTCCTCGCTGGCCAAGAGGTCGCCGACCAGCATCCGGCGCTGCGCCGCGCTCTGCTCGTCCTCGAGTCCTTCGAGCACCGCGCAGAGTTCGGCCTGCACCGGCGCATTGCCCGCCTCCAGCTCCAGTCGGGGCGCCACCGCCGCGATCACCTCCTGGCGGCGCAGGGCCGTGGCCCCCGTGCCCACCCGCAAGGCCAGCGCCCGGGCCGCACTCTGGCGCACCTCGGCGTCCTCGTCGGCCAGGCGCGGCAAGATGCGGTTGAGGCCCTCCTCCTCGGCGCCGCTGGGGCCCAGGGCCTCGAGGGCGGCGCTGCGTATACGCGGGTTCTGATGGTCGATGAGCGGCAGGCAGGCGGCGGCGGTCGCCGGGCCGGGGCTCTTTCTCAGGATCTCGATGCCCAGCTGGCGCACATGGTCGTCGCGGTGCTGCAGCAGACTGCTGGCAAACTCGCCCGAACCGGCGATCAGGCGGCGCATCGACTCCAGCGCATTGGCATCGTCGACGGCGATGTCCTGCTCGCGCACCGCCCGGATGAGCACCTCGGTGTAGCGGCGCTTCAGGTACCAACCGCCGCCCACCATCGCCGCGCTCAAGCCAGCCAGGGTGACGAACATCTGCTGCAGGGTGAGTATCTGCTGGGCGTGCAGGGCGGTGAGGCCGGCCCCGACCAGGCCGCCGACCAGCATAAAACCGCCCTCCATGATCATCCGGGCCCCATCGCTATGCCGTTGGGGCACCAGTTTGATCAGCACCTGGTAGGTGGGCGCCACCACGCTGTCCAGCAGCAGGAAGTTGAGCAGGTTCAGCGCGAAGGCAGTCCAAAGTTCGGCGGCGATCCCGTACGCGCCAAAGGTGGCGCTCAGCACCAGCGCTACCACCAGGTACACCCCGCAGACCCAGGTGTAGACGTTGCCGGCCCCCACCCAGCGCAACACCAGGCGCAACAGGAAGGTGGTGACCAAGAGGGTGCCCACACCGGTGACGCCATAGAAAAGCCCGAACAGACCCGTGGTCTGGGCCTCGCTTGGGTAACTGACAGCGGCGGCGACGTTGAAGGCGTAGTGGATCGCGGTGTACACGGCCAGGATGGCGATGGAGAGCGCAAAGAGGGCCTGCAGGTACCGGGAGCGCCCACAGAAACGCAGGTTCTCGGCAAAGCTGGCGCGCTCTTCCTCGCCGTCTCCGTGGTGTGAGACGACGAAATAGCGGCGGACCAGGGGCCACAGGAGGGCGATGATCAGCACCAGGGCGAGCGCCGCCAGGCAGTACAACTGCCAGGCCTCCAGCAGGGGGCCGAGGAGCCGGACCAGGAACCCACCGCTGATGTCCCCGAGGGTAGCGCTGGCCGCAAAGAGCGGAAAGAAAACCCTGGCCCGGGCGCTGTAGCAGATTCCCCCGGCCATCACCCAGACCTGGAAAGCGGCCAGGCTGCGCACCAGTTCGGATGAGATGAAGAGCCAGGGGTAGAACAGCGCCCCCACCGGGCTGGCTCCCACCTGGGATTCGCGCCACAGCATCCAGACGTTGAGGAAAAGCACCGCTGCCAGACCGGCCATCATGCCAAAGAGCAGGCGCTGGCGCGAGCAGCGCGCGCTCAGTACCGAAAGCACCACCATGTTCAGGGAGAAAAACACGGCGATGGCCGTGTACATGAGCGGCAGCTGGTCGACCCCGGCCCGGCTGTTGAAGACCGCCGCCGCCACACTCTTGACGATGCCGTCGGCGACATTGGCCAGCAAGAAGATCGCCGACGCGTGGACCAGGCGCGGCACTTCGTGGCGCCGCAGGTTGAACAGCTTGAGCAGGTGGGTCATGGCGCGGCGCGCTCCGGGTCAGTTCCGGCCCAGCCTCTGGTCCTCCTCGGCCAGCCACTTGGCGTAGTCGCGGTGGCCAGCCGGCGCCGGGCCCAGACCGGCCTCGGTGCGCCAGCGCTTCAGGGGATGCCGGCGGTCCTGCTGGGGCAGTTCCACCCGCCTCCCCGTGGCCGCCGACTCGAAGATGCCCAGCTTGATCTCGAGCACGTGCCTGGCAGCCAGGCCCCCGCAGGTATGATCGCGGCCCTCGTCCAGCGCCCGGACGTACTCGTCGACATAGGCGTACTCCGCCTCGTCCGCCTTTCCGGGCACAAACCCGGGCAGGGGCGACAGCTCCAATTCCTGCCAGGATGGCCCCCCCGGGACAAAGTGCGGAACAGGCAGCCACCACGCGCCGCCGGTCTTCCAACACAGCCGTCCCTCGGTGCCGTAGACCTCCATCAGGTATCCCGCCGAATCGACCTTGGGGAAACGGTGCTGCAGCAGCACGCCGCTGACGTTGTCGGCGAATTCCAGCACCGCGGTCAGGCGCTCGCCAGCCACTACCCCCATGCCGCCGGGGGCGACCAGCACATCCTCGGGCCCAAGGCGCCGACCGGCCACCGCACCCAGCGCCGCAACCGAGCGGCAGTTTCCGGCCACCCCGCACATATTGGTCAACATGTGGGTGCCGATATTCATCAGCCCGTAGCCGGCGTAGTAGCCCTTGCCGCTGCCCTGCACGTGCCGCAACTGGCCGATTTTTCCCTCGGCCAACGCCTGGCCCAACGCCCGCATCGACGCCCCGACCCGCCCCTGGTGGTGCACCGCGAGGCGCGCCCCCTGTGCCGCCGCCAGGGCCACCATGGCGTCGGCCTCCTCCAGATCCGTACACATGGGTTTTTCGACGTCGACGTGAATACCCTTGGCCAGCACCCGCATCGCCAGCGGGTAGTGGAATTCGGTGCCGGTTGGGATGGCGATCAAATCCGGCCGCTCTGCTTCCATCATCCGGTCCAGGTCGGCGTAGCGGGCGGCCACCCCCAGCTCGTCGCCGAGTTTTTCCAGGAGCGCCGGCTCCAGGTCGCACAGGGCCACGACCTCGGTGCGGGGGTGCAGATGATAGGCCCGTGCCGCGGCGCTGCCGCGGCTGCGGCAGCCCAGGATGGCGACGCGATAGGTCTTCATGGGGCTACTCCTCTCTAGGTGTTGTCCTGCTAGTTTTGTCCTGTTGCCAAACGTCGATCATCTTGGGCCCGTCGGCGATGTATTCCTCGGCTTTGAGTTCGGTCATGGTGCGCAGCCTTTCGGTGACGGCGGCGATGCGCTTGACCTGGGCCTCGATGGTCTGCAGTTTGGCGACGACCTTCTCGCCAAACTCTGGGTGCAGCAGGCGCAGCGACTGGGCGTTGTTGGCGATGATGTTGAGCGGGTTGTTGATCTCGTGGTTCACCGCCACCACCATCTGGCCCACCACCGCCAGCTTTTCCATGCGCAACAACTCCCGCTCCAGGCGGGCCTGGACGGTGAGGTCTTCGCAGACCAGGATCGCGCCCACCACCTGCCCGTGATGGTCTCGCAGGGCCGTGGCCGCCACCGCCAGCACCAGCTCGCCCTCCGCCGTCTCCAGGCGGTGGGTGAGTTGGGTGTGCTCCTGCTCCTGGCGGACGACCGGCAGACACAGGGCCTGCCACTGGGCGCCGGGCCCCGGCAGCAGCCCCTCCAGCGTGGAGCCGATGGCCTCGACCATGCCCTGGTGCACCCCGAGTTTGCCGAGGTAGGCGAGCTGTTGCCGGTTGATGAAGGTGATCCTCAGTTGGTGGTTGAGCACCGCCACCCCCACGGAGATACTCGCCAGGATGTGCTCGAGATAGTGGCGGGCGTCGAGCTGGATCTCCTCGGAGATTCGCTGGTGGGTCACGTCGCCGAAGAGCACCAGGAAGGTGTCGGCCGCCGCCGGGGCGGACCATACCTTGACCTCGTACCAGCGCGTCCCCCGCTGCCAGAAAAAAACCTCCACCCCCTCCGGGCCAACCAGGCGGGCCGTGGCCAGGGCCAGTTCGTCCCCTAGCCCCGTGTCGGCGCCAATGGCCGCGCTCAGCTGGGCGGCCTGTTCGGCTTCGGTGCCTTTGTGAATCTCGAAAAGCGCGGCGGCCCGGAGACTACAAGATATCACCTGCAGCGCCCCGTCCACCACCAGCATCGGCATGGGGAACTGCTGCAACAGGTGCTGGGCGGCCGTCTCCATTGCCCTCCCTACATGCGGGGGATATCGTCCAGTTCGGCGTCCATGCGCTCCATGATCCGGCGCAGGTCGTCCAGGCCCAGGTCCAGCAGTTTCACCGCCGCCGGCTGCAGCAGCGGGATCTTGCGGTCACCACCCCTGCCCAGGGCCTCGGCCCGGCACAGGACGTCGGCCAGATGCACCACCGCGGTCCATTCGGCGTGGCTGCGGTGGGGGCGAAAATCGTGGTGATCGCTGACCGGAGCCACCAGCTTGGCGGGCAGGGTCCATTTCTCGAGCAGCCACCCTCCCACCAGGCCGTGGTGGGCCCCCAACACCTCGTTCTCCGCCTCGTAGAAGAGCAAATCCGCGGTTTCGATCAGGGCGCGCACCTGGTGGAACTCCTCCTCGAAGCCCTGGAAGAGCACCACCTTGCCCAGGTCGTGCAGCAGGCCGGAGACACTGAGTTCCTCTACCTCGCCCATGCCGCGGTGTTCGGCGATAAAGGCACAGGTGCGGGCGCAGGCCAGGGAATGCTCCCAGAGACCGGGCAGGGCCTCCTCCATATCCTCCAGGGCCGTGCAGCCCAGCACCAGCCCTTTCACCGCGTCGAAACCCAGCATGGTGACCGCGTGGGTGATGGTGGAGATGGGCCGCGAGAAACCGTAGAACCCCGAATTGACCAGCTTGAGCACCTTGGCGGTGAGCACCTGGTCTTTGGCGATTTCGTCGCCCAACTGGCGGCTGGAGGTCTGGGGGCTGTCCACCATGCCGATTACCCGGGCAATGACCACTGGCAGGGTAGGGAGGTTGTGGGCCCGTTCCAGCTGCTGGCGCAGCCGCTCCTTGCGCGCGTCCAGATCGTCCATGGGCCCTCAGCGCCGGCGCAGGTGGCTGCTGGCGATTTCCTCGATCCGCCGCATCAAGGGCTGGTCCTGCCAGTCGGCGAAGCGGTGCTCCAGGTCGGCGAGCAGTTCGGCGGTGCTTTTCTCCGAGGTCCACGCCCCCTGCCCCTCCAGACTTAGTTCGAACACCCCCCACCCCTGCAGGCGCGAGAGCACGGCCGGCGAGAGTTTGGCGCCCTTGGGCAACAGGGTCCGGCCCTGCTTGTCGGTCACCGGCGCGGCGAGCACGTCGCCCACCTTGGCCTCCTGAACACGGATACGGCGCATAGTTCCCTCAGACGACGTCCATCAGTTCGGCTTTTTTGGCGTAGCCCTTGAGGTGGGCCCGCACCCAGCCCAGGGGCGCCGCACACAGGGCGTTGAAGCCGCCCCAGGTCCAGTTGAGCGGCCATTCGCGCCGACCAGTGAAGCCCTTGAGCAGCTCGAGGCGTTCGGGCGCGGCCAGCTCGAGCCGGCTGTGCAATTGCCGCAGCGCCCGCTCGTAATAGGAGGTGATCAGATTGTAGATGTGGCCCTCGAGTTTGGCGGGCTGGGTAACCCTCACCCGCGGGCAGAGCATGCTGCCTTCCCGCCTGGCAAAGCTCCGCAACCAGGTCTCGGGCAACACCTCGCGGTACTGCTCGAGGGCCTGGTCTATACGCTGCTGGTCCATCACCGCATAGGTGCGGCAGATCAGCGGCCGCACCGGGTAGATGGTGCAGGCCTTGTTTTCTCCCAGGAAGGGGCAGCGGCGGGGGCGCTCCTCGGTGAAACCGAGCAGTTCCTCCTGGCGCTCGGCCGGGAACTTGGCGCGCACGTAGGCGGCGATGTTCAGGTACTCGGCGCTGTAAAGGGGAAACATGGTGGCGTACCCCTGGTCGAACTCGGCTTCGGTCAGGGCGCAGCACTCCCCCGAACTGGCGCAACAGGTGGAGGGCACCTGGTCGTAGAGGAGCTGCAGCTGGCTGGAGAGATCTTCGGCGGGCAAGGGTCTGGCTTCCATGTCCAAAAGATGCACATCACCCTTGCCTGGGTCAACCGCATCGCTTGACAGGTCGCAAAACCCACTTTTATACTTCGGGAATGGAACAGAAAAGAAAATTCCTCGGGGTGAATTTCGACTGCTGCCGGGTCTATGCCCGCATCTACATCAACCCCGAGGGCACCGCCTACAAAGGTATGTGTCCGCGCTGCGGCAAACGCCTCGAAATCAAGGTGGGCCCCGGCGGCACCGCCAACAGGTTCTTCAGCGCCCGCTAGCCAACTCCCCCACCAGCCTCGCTGCCGCCGTCCTGATCAGCCCCTCGGATTCCGGCCCGACCATCTGCACACTCGGGTAAACCTTGTAGGCCTCATCCACCTCGTACCCCCCGCGCGGGTATTCATCGGCGGTGGGCACGTAGCCGATGCAGCCATTGGCGTAGCCGCAGAGGATCGCCGGCTGCAGTGGCGCCGCTGGCTCCAGGTCCAGCTGGTAACGGACAAAGATCTCACCCTCCATGCCCAGCAACACAGCCCCGCCCAGCCGCAGGGCCTGGATCTCGAAGGGCTGCACCTGCCCCGCCACCGCCTGCCGGGCCAGGCCGAGCATGGCCTCGGCCCATTCCAGGCGCGCCTGCGGCACACGCTGCGCCCACTCGTCGCCCCCGCCGGCGGCGATGGCGCCGAGCTCTGCCTTCAGCTGCAGACCCAGTTTCTCCAATTCCGCGCGCAGCCGCGCGGGCGGATCCAGCAGCGGCAGTGCCACCCTTTCGCGGCGCCAGGCCAGACCATCCCCCGGCACCGGGTCCGCCGACTCCAGCCCGGCCAGCACGGCTGCGGCCAGTTCGGCTCCGGCCTGGTCCACCTTGTCGAAACCGCCGTGGCCCAGCCGCGGATTGATATCGCCGCAGGCGCCGTTGACGTAAAGGGCCGGCTTGCCCGTGCGGGCCTCGATCAGCCGGGCAGCGGCGCCGGGAAACTCGGCGCTGAGCTGGTGATTGCCATTGCCCAGGATCACCGGATGACAGGCGTGGCTGAACAGGGTGGCCACCCTGCCCACCTCCAGCACATGGGCATAGTCGGCCACCGGCCCCGCGGGGTTGCTGCCGATCACCATCCGCCCCTCGCGCAGCTGCCGGCGGTTGACACCCAGGCGGGCCGGCACCCGGCGGTAGCGCAGCGCTGCGGGTTCCAGTTGGGCCGCAGCCTGCACCCCGGCCGCCACCACTGCCTCCTGCACCCGGGCCACGTAGCCCTGGTCCAGATCCCCCATGCCGCGGAAGGACATGGTCAGGGGCCCAGCGTGGGTATGGGAGCAACAGATCATCGCCGCCCCCGCCGGGACACCGGCGCGGCTTTCCAAGCCGCTGCGGATCTGGGACACCGCCGGGGCGTCCAGCCCAACCAGGTCGAGGGCCACCAAGGCCGCCCGCTGGCCCCCGGAGGCGAATACCAGCACCTTGGCCATCAGTGCGTCGCGGCTACCTGTGGCCCCGGATTTGCGCCCCCAGTATCCGCCCATGTGGATGCCGGCAGGCGGGGTGATCTCGGCACTGGCGCAGCCAGCCAACAGACTTTTCTCGGCCATCGTCATCCTTTCAGCCGATGGTTGGGCAAAATCGGAGCAGGGGGGATTTCAGGAAGGATCGCTTTTTGCGGCGCCGTCGGCAGCGCCGGGTTTGGTTCTGGGTTTCCGGGCGGGGACCTGTTGCTGCAGGTGGCGGGCTTCCTCCTCCATCTGGGACACCTCCTCCCGCATCGGGGAGAGTTTGCCCCGCTGTTCCTCGAGGGCGCCGCGTGCGTTGCCGACCTCATGCTGCAGTTTGCTCTTGGCCTCCTCGAGGCGTCGGATCTTGGGTTCCAGATCCTGCCGGCGCTTGTAATAGTCCGACAACATGTGCAGGATGAACAACAGGCAGCCCAACGCCAACAGCGCAACTACCCATTCCATGGCCGGCCCTCGTCAGGGCGCTGGGCACTCATACCCGCACCTGTTCGTCATCGGGATCTCCGTAGTCGTCGTCGCGGTCGCCGGGCACCTCGTAGATCCAGCCGCAAGAAACACAGAGCGGGTGGTCCGGGTCGCGGCGGGCCGAACACTGGGGGCAGCGCTCGACACGCGGCCAGAGGTATTTGAGGGCCACCACCACCAGCAGAAAGCAGCCAAAAAGCAGGGGCCAGAGCATCGGGGCCGTCGTTGTTCAGTTGGCGGGCGCCATGGAACTGAGGATCACGTTCGAATGGCGCAGCCGTTGGGCCAACACCTTGGCCAGGTTGCGCAGCACCATCACCTGGGTGTCCTCGAATTCCATAAAGAAACGCTCGAGGGCTTCGAGCGAGACCCGCAGCACCACCGCGCCGGCCCCTGCCCGCACCGTGGCCGAACGCGGCCCGTGGTCCACCAGCGACACCTCGCCGAAAAACGTGCCGGGCTGGTCCAGGGTGGCCAGCGGAACGACCCTTCCCTTCTCCCCGACGGCGCTGACCTCCAGCGTCCCCTCGCAGAGCAGAAAGAGCGAATCCCCGGCACTGCCCTGGGCGACGATGGTCTCCCCCGGCTCGAAGCGCAGCTGGTGGGCCAGGTCGACGAGCCGGCGCGCCTCGCGGTCCTCCAAACCAGAAAAGAGGGGTGATTCTCTGAGCAGGGCGGCCAAGTGCTCCATCTCAGCGCCGCTGTCCCGCCAGTTGGCGGCTCAGATCGACGATCCGGTCGTCCGCCTCCCGCAACCGCAGGGACAGGCTGCGGGCGATGTTGAGGATCAGGTTCACCTGCAGGCGGGGCATGCGGGCAAAGATCTCGGCCAGTTTCCGCTTCGGAAAGGCCAGCAGCCGCACCGGCCCCTCGGCGCGCACGTCGGCCGAGCGCGGCAGGATATCGATCAGGGACATCTCGCCGAAGAAATCACCCGCCTCACCCATGGTGGCGATCAACACCGGACCCTCCGGGCTGCCTTTTTCGACCCGCACCTTTCCCTCCTCTAAAAGAAAGAGGCAGTCGCTGGGGGTACCCTCGGCGACGATGCGGTCGGTGGCGGCGTGGAAACGCACCTCCCCAGCTGCCAGCAGATCCCCCAGTTCTTGTTCGGTCATCCCCATACACAGCCCCGAGGAGCGCAATGTCTCGATCCCGTTGCTCATGCCCCACCTATCTCGATAAGGGGAAAGGAGATACGGACCTACCGCCCAATATAAGCACCAAGGGAGGAGCGTCAAGCGCTTTTTAGGCGGCGCTGCAGACCTGCCGCCAGGGGTAAGCCGCACACCAGGCTGCCTGCCCCCTGCAGGAGATTGCCCCAAACGCCGAGCAGGGCCGGAGCAGGACCGTACAGCTGCACCTCCACGAGAAAATACCCCAACACCATCCACACCATGCCCCCAAGGGCGACCGCTGCCCTCAATAGCCACCGCTCCCTGATCCCCGGTCGGTTGCCCAACCAGCCGATCAGCAGCCCCTCGATTCCCTTAATGACTAGGGTAAAGGGCGCCCAGTGGGCGTAACCGCCGTACAGGTCGGCCAGGGCCGACCCCACCCCCCCGGCCAGCCCGCCGACCCGCCCGCCGCCGAGCAGGGCGCCGGCGATGATCAGGGCGTCCCCCAGGTTGATATAGCCCTGGGTAGCGGGAGTGGGGATCTTCAGCGCCAGGGTGGCGGCCGCCACCAGGGCGGTCAGCAGGGCCAGGCGGGCAAGTTGGCCGATGGGCATCTCAGGCGTCCGGTTCGGCGCGGCGGCGCAGCTTTTTCAGCTGGCGCCGGCGACCCCAGCGGCTCTGGGGCAGGCGCCGGCGCCTGCCCAGCGGGGTGTGTATGCCCCCCTCCTCCTCCAACTCCGCCAGCACCCGGTTGAGGCGATCCGGGTAGTTGGTGATCACCCCTTGCACCCCCATCAGCGCCAGGTCGCGCATGACGATTTCGTCGTCCACGGTCCAGGTCCAGACCCCGATGCTGCGCTGGCGCATCTCCTCCAGCAGGGCCGGGGTGAGCGCCGAGTGCCAGATGCCCACCGCGTTGGCCCCTGCTTCCAACACCTCGCGGGCCAGGCGGCGCACCCGGATCCGGGCCGGGGTGGTGGGCAGGGTGCTGACCAGCAGGGCAGTGGGCAGGGCCGGAGCCAGCAGTTTCACCCGGCGAACCGTCTGCGGCAGAAAGGACTGCACCACCACCTGGTCCTCGACCCCCAGGTCCTCGATCACCTGCACCACCCGTTCGGCGATATGGCGGGCCTTGATCTCGACCAGGGTCAGCACCCGGCGGCGCGCCAGCTCCAACACCTCCTCCAACAGGGGCACCCGTTCGCCCCTGAAGCGGGGCGCACACCAGGAGCCGGCATCCCCGCGCCTGATCTCGGCCAGGCTCTTCTCGGCCACCGCCCCGCTCAGGTCCGTTGTGCGGTCCAGAGTGGGATCGTGGATCACCACCAGGCGGCCGTCGCTGCTCTGCTGCACGTCCAGCTCGATGAGGTCAACGCCTAGCTCGATGGCCAGCTCAAAGGCGGCCAGGGTGTTCTCCGGCGCCAGACCCATCCCCGAAGCCCCGCGATGGGCGATGCGCACCGGATGGATCATCAGGCGCCAAACTTTTCCAGCCGGCGGGCATGGGCCAGGGCCAGGGCCATCACCGCCGTCGAGGGCAGTTGTCCCAGGCTGCCCACCCGGCAATGGCGTTCCGAGAACCCCGGCAGGCCGTCGGGCATGGCCACCGGACTCCTGATCACCAACGGCACCGGATGCCAGCTGTGGCTGCGCATGATCGACGGGGTAGAGTGGTCTCCCGTGAGGATAAAGACCTCGGGATTCAGTTCGAGGAAACGCGGCACGTACTGGTCCACCTCTTCGAGCAGCTTCACCTTCAGATCAAAATTCCCGTCCTCGCCGGCGCTGTCGGTTTTTTTTACGTGCAGGTAGGCAAAATCGCAATCCGCCCAGCGGGACCGGAGGGCCGCGAGTTCCTGGTCGAGGTGCCAGTCCGTCGCCACTGTCTGCATACCCACCGCCGAAGCCACGCCCCGGTACATCGGATAACCGGCCACGGCCAGGGCCCTGAGCCCGTAGACCTCGGCCATCTGCGGCAGCACCGGGTAACGCCCGAAACCGCGGATCAGCACCATATTGGCCGGCTCCTCCCCGGCCAGTAGCTGACGGGCCTGATCGAGGAAGGTGTTGGCCACCTGCACCATGCGCGCCGAGCCTTTGCCGCGCGCCTCCAGCGCGTGGGGAGGCACCCCGGTCACCTGCGGGTCCGAATCGCCCACCTCGTCCTCCAGTCCCTCGCCGCGGAACACCACCGCTGCCCGGTACTCCATCTCGGCGGCGATGGACACTTCGATGCCGGGGATGTGGATGGCGGCCAGTTTGGCACACAGCTGCTGGCACTTCTCGGTGGGGATACGCCCGGCGCGCCGGTCGGTCACCCGCCCCTGACTGTCCACGGTGCAGAAATTCAGCCGCGCCGCCACGTCCCCTGCGCTGAATTCCAGGCCCAGGCCCATGGCCGAAAGCGCCCCGCGGCCGATCTGGTGTTTCCAGGGGTCGTAGCCAAACAGGGAAAGATGGGCCGGGCCGCTGCCAGGGGTGAAGCCCGGACCCAGGGGCGAGATCAAGCCGCAACTGCCCGCCGCCGCCAGGGCGTCGAGGTTGGGCAGCTGGGCCGTGTCCAATTCCGACCTGCCGGTCCGCGGGTCGGGAAGCCCACCCAGGCCGTCGACGACCACCATGAGGATCTTGGTATCCCGACCCTGGGCCAGGAGCCCCTGGGTGAACTCGGAACTGATCATGGTCTGCTCTTTTTTAGATAGGTGAGGGGGACAGGTCCTTGAGCACCAGTTGCACCGCGCCCTTGCCGTTGTAGGTGTCTTCTTCCAGTTCAAACGCCGCCGCCAAGGCCTGGCCCACCCCCAGTTGGCCGGCCACTGCTCCCTGGTTCCACCACACCGCGGTGCAGGACTGGCCCCCCACCTCGAATCCCAGCTTGAGGTGGGTGCCCTCCTTGCCAATGCGGTCGCAGCGTTTGAGCCGGCAGTCCCTGAGGGCAAAAACCGGCGCCTGGTTGCCGTTGCCAAAGGGTTCTAGGCGGCCCAGCGCCTCGATGGTCTGCAGCCCCAGGTCGTGGGGCTGGATTACCAGATCCACCTGCAGCCTGGCCTGCAGGTCCTCGGGAGCGAGCTGGGTCTGGGCGTGGTCGATGAGGGCCGCGCGAAAGGCCTCGAAGGCGGCGGGAGCCAGCGAGAACCCCGCCGCCCCGCTGTGCCCGCCGTAGGTGGTCAGGTGCGCGGAGCAGGCGCTGACGGCCGCGCCGATGTCGTACCCGGGGATGCTGCGCGCCGAACCCACGTACAGCCCCTGCTCGCCGTTTTCGGTGCAGACCACCGCCGGCCGGGCGAATTGTTCGGCCAGCTTGCCGGCGATCAGGCCGATCACCCCCAGGTCCCAGGCTTCGCCCAGCACCACCACAATGCGGTCCGTATCCAGGTCCTCGGGACTGACCAGGCCCTCGGCCTCGCGCACCGCCGCGCGCTGCAGCTGTTGCCGCTTCCCGTTGAGGGTGTTGAGTTCGTCCGCCAGCACCATGGCCTCGCTGTCGGTCTTGGCACGCAGCAGGCGCAGGGCCAGTTCCGGGGTGGCCAGGCGGCCAGCCACGTTGATGCGCGGGGCCAGCTGGAAACCCACCACCGAGGTGGTCAGCGGTTTTTCGGCGCAACCGGCGGCCACCTTGAGCTGGCGCAACCCCGGCCTGGAGGTCTGGGCCAGGGCCTTGAGGCCGCGGTGGATCAGGACCCGATTTTCCCCGAGCACCGGCATCACGTCGGCCACCGTGCCCAGGGCCACCAGATCCAGCAGGCCATTCAGGTAGCGGCGGCGCTGGTCGCCGGCCATAAAGGCCTGGCTCAGCGCCTGTACCACCTTGAAGGTGACGCCCACCCCGGCCAAGCCTTTGAAAGGATAGGTGCAGTCGCGCCGGTTGGGGTTGATGATACTATAAGCCGGCGGCAGCTCTTCCTGGGGTTGGTGGTGGTCGATGACCACCACGTCTATACCCAGGCTGCAGGCGCGCTCCAGGGCCTCGAAGGCCGAAACCCCGTTGTCCACCGTGGCGATCACCCTGGCGCCGTTTGCGGCAGCCCGCTCAACCGCGCCGGCCCTGATCCCGTACCCGTCGCGGTGGCGGTCGGGCAGCATATAGGTGCAGTTGGCCCCTGCCGTTTCGAGGAAGTCCAGCAGCAGGGCGGTACTGGTAACCCCGTCGGCGTCGTAATCGCCAAAAACCACGATGTGTTCGCCCTTGCGGATCGCCGTCTCCAGGCGCGCGGCGCCCCGCTCCATGTCGGCGAGCAGTTCAGGGGGATGCAGGTGCTCGGGGTTGATAGCCAGGTCGGCCCAGTTCAGGCCCCGGCTGGACAGCAGCGCGTCTACCAGCGAATCGTAGGGTTGGTCACAGCGGATGTCCCAGACTGGATAACGGCGCATGGGCGGGCACTCTGCAGATGGGCTGGTTGGGCTGCTGGGAGGGGATGGTGCTCAAGTATAGGCCGGCCCCCAGGGCCCGTCAAGACAGCCGGCGGCCTTGCTCGGCAGCCCCCGTCCGACCTAAATTAGTGGCCATCCCTTAGCCGCCAAACTATGAAATTCTGCGATCCCGCCCGGGACCTGGCCCTGCGCCTGCTCTGCCAATTCGAAAACACCGGCGCCCCGCTCGACCAATGCCTGGAGGGTCTGGACCAGCGCTTGCGCGATCCGCGCGATCGCCGGCTCGCCCGCCACCTGGTGCTGGGTGTCACCCGCTGGCAGGCCCAGTTGGACTGGATCCTGGGCTGTTTCACCCGCCGCCCCTTGGCCAGCTGCGACCCGCTGGTCCGCCAGATTCTGCGCCTGGGCGCCTTCCAGATCCTGCACCTCGACAAGGTGCCCCAAAGGGCGGCGGTCCATACCTCGGTGGAGCTGGCCAAACACCGCGCCCGGCGCGGGGTGCCCGAGATGGTCAATGCCGTGCTGCGCCGGGTAACGGCCATTGCCGCAGATCCACCCATGCCCGACCGCAATCTCGACCTCGCCGGCCATCTGGCCGTGCGCCACTCCCATCCCCGCTGGCTGGTGGAACGCTGGCTGGCGCGCTGGGGAACCAGTGCCGCCGAGGCCCTGTTGCAAGCCGACAACCAGCAGCCCCCGCTGTACGTGCGCCGGCACCGGCCCAGCGCCGAACCGCCGCCGGCCGCGGTACCCGCCGGTCCTGTTCCGGACTTTTACGCTCTGGCCGACAGCGAAGCCTTTTTCCAGTCTCCAGCCTTCCGCGCCGGCGATTACCAGGTGCAGGATATCAATGCCGGCCTGCCCGTGCTGCTGCTGCAACCCCAACCGCGCGAACGCGTCCTCGATGCCTGCAGCGCACCGGGAGGCAAGGCCACCCAGATGGCCGCCCAGATGCAGGACCAGGGCCTGGTGGTGGCCGCCGATCTGTCGGCCCGCCGCCTCGGGCGCCTGCGCGAGAATCACACCCGCCTGGGGCTGCACAGCCTCCGCCTGCTGGTCGAAGACGCCCGCAGCGGCCACAGCGGCCCTTTCGACCGCATCCTGGTCGACGCCCCCTGCAGCGCCACCGGTACCCTGGCCCGCCACCCGGACGTGCGCTGGCGCAAACAGCCAGGCCAGCTGCCCGGGCTCAGCGCCACCCAACACGCCATGCTCTGCCGTTCCTTCGACCGCCTGCGCCCAGGCGGGGTGCTGGTCTACAGCACCTGCAGCCTCGAAGATGAGGAGAATGCCCAGGTGGTCGAACGTTTCCTCAGCACCACCCCCAGCGCCCAGCTCGAGCCGGCGAGGGGGTTTTTCCCGGGCCAGCCCTGGGCCGGCGCCTACGTGCAGACCCTGCCGGGCCGCGAATCAGGTGACGGCTGTTTCGCCGCCCGCATCCGCCGGGGAACCCAGTGAACCGCTCCCTGCGCTCGGTGGCCGTCCTCGGCGGGGTGTTGCTGGCGACGCTGGTGGTGTACCTGGCCGCCTTCGACAAGATCCTCATGCCCTACGTCGTCGACGTGGGCAAGGTCCACGTGCCCAAATTGGAGGGCCTCACCGTGGAGCAGGCGCGCCGGCAGCTGCGCCAGCGCGAACTGCGCCTGGGTATCCGCGACAGCGTACACCACGCCACCATCGCCGCCGGCCTGATCGTGGACCAGACCCCTGCCGAACGCCAGCTGGTCAAGAAGGGCCGGCGGGTCTCGGTGGACATCAGCCTCGGCTCCCGGCTCTATTCGGTTCCCGACGTCACTGGGGGCAGCCCGCGCGACGCCCGCCTGCGCCTGGAAAACAGCCACCTGCGCCTCGGGGAGGTGACCTACCTCTCCTCCGACCGCTACCCCGAGGGCGCCGTCATCCTGCAGCAGCCCAAAGCCGGCACCCGCCTGCCCGTTGCGGGGCGGGTGGACCTCAAGGTCAGCAGTGGCCCAGCCTCCCAGCCCAAGCAGGTGCCCGATCTGCGCGGCCTACGCATCGACGCGGTCGAGGATTCGCTCAGGAAATACGAGATGGTCATGGGCCAGATCCAGGACCAGGTGGACAACGGCGTGCCGGCTGGCACCGTGCTCTCCCAGAGCATCACCCCGCCCCGGCGGGCACTGCGCGGCACTCCCATAGACCTGGTGCTGAGTGTTCAACAGGCCGCCGACACCACCCAGATCGATCCCTCGGAGGAGTAAGCTATGTCCACTGCCCTGGTCGCCCCCTCGCTCCTGGCCGCCGACTTCGCCCGTTTGGCCGACGATATCGCCCGGGTCGAGGCAGCCGGGGCCGACCTGCTCCACCTCGACGTGATGGACGGCCATTTTGTGCCCAATCTCAGCTTCGGCATCCCGGTGATCGAGTCGGTGCGCAAGGTGACGCGGCTCAAGCTAGACACCCATCTGATGATCTCCGAGCCCACCCGTTACCTTCAGGCCTTCAGGGACGCCGGCGCCGACGCCCTCACCATCCACCTCGAGGTCTGCCCCGACCCCCGGCCCGTGCTGGACCAGATCCGCAGCCTGGGACTGGAATGCGGTCTGACCATCAACCCGGCCACCCCAGTGGAGGGGCTTTTCCCCTTCCTGGCCCACACCGACCTGCTCCTGATCATGTCGGTGCAGCCCGGTTTCGGCGGCCAGCGCTTCATGCCCGCCTCCCTGGACAAGGTCCGGGCCCTGCGGGCCCGCCTGGACCAGGAGCGTTTGAAAACACCTATCCAGATCGACGGCGGCATCAATCCCCAGAACGCCGCCGAATGCCGGCAGGCCGGGGTGGGCATCATCGTCGCCGGCTCGGCGGTTTTCGGCGCGGCAGACCCGGCCGCCGCCATCCAGCACCTAGCCGGCCGCTGATCCGGCGCTATTGCCGGATTTCCCATTAAAATCTATATTGATATTTTTCGTTTTGACTGGTATTGACCTATGTTCGATCGCCTCTCCGAGCGTTTCGAGGAAGTCTTCCGGAAACTCCGCGGCCAGGGTCGGCTGACCGAGAAGGACATCGACGAGGCCCTGCGCGAGATCCGGCGGACCCTGCTGGAGGCCGACGTCAACTTCAAGGTCGCCAAGGATTTCCTCCAGCGGGTGAAGGAACGCGCCAACGGCCAGGACGTACTCAAGAGCCTGACCCCCGGCCAGCAGGTGGTCAAGGTGGTCTACGAGGAGTTGGTGACCCTGCTGGGCGGGTCGACCAGCCCGTTGAAACTCGCTGATCTGCCGCCCACGGTGATCATGATGGTGGGTTTGCAGGGCTGCGGCAAAACCACCGCTGCCGGCAAACTCGCCCTCCGTTTCAAAGGCCAGGGCCGGCCGCCCCTGCTGGTGGCCGCCGATATGCGCCGCCCCGCAGCGGTGGACCAACTCCAGACCCTGGGGCAGAGCATCGGGGTGCCGGTCTTCTCCAAGCCGGCTGGCGCCGATCCAGTGGCCATCTGCAAAGAGGCGGTTGACGAAGGTCGGCGCACCAACCGCAGCGTGGTGATTCTCGACACGGCCGGGCGCCTGAGCATCGACGACGAGATGATGGAGGAGTTGGCCAGGATCCAGGGCCAGACCAACCCCCACGAGATCCTCTTCGTCGCCGACAGCATGCTGGGCCAGGATGCCGTGGAGACGGCCAGCCGTTTCCACGAGCGCCTCTCCTTCACCGGCTGTCTGCTGACCAAAATGGACAGCGACGCCCGGGGCGGAGCGGCCCTTTCGATACGCCAGGTCACCGGCCAGCCGCTCAAGTTCATCGGCACCGGCG
>SXGU01534797.1_pt1 | contig 32103 bp, 24 predicted proteins | sample 3174531 | NCBI WGS metagenome assembly SXGU01 (sample SAMN11356863, study PRJNA531348) | freshwater metagenome | isolation source: freshwater sample F1-140 | place: China: Fuxian Lake, Yuxi | collected 2017-12-25 | reverse complement strand
GGCTTGAACAATAAAGTCCGAGTGGTGACCAGACGCTCATATGGTTTCCGAACCTATAGGGCAATGGAGGTGGCCCTATATCATAACCTTGGCCATTTGCCCGAACCGGAATGCGCCCATGAATTCTGCTGACCAAGCGCAGAAATATGGTCCCGCCAGGGCGACTCATCGCCAGGGTGAAGCACTCTCCTTTCAATTGCGTGGTTTTCTTCTCTGTGTTCTCTGGGCCTCTGTGGTTCAAGTGCGGTATTTAGCCCGGCTTCCGCAACCTGGCGCAGAAATCGGGTTTCTGCGGCTTGGAAAATCTTCCTACCAACAAAATTTTCCTACCCTGAATCCGGCGGCTCCGCCTATCTGCGTGGCGGCACCGCCTCCAGCAGGAGCGCGAGCGATCGCTTGAACGCCGCGGTCCCCGGTGTGCTGCCCTTGTAATGTCCGATCCGCACCACGACGAGATCGTGCGAGGGGATGATCATCGTCGCCTGGCCGCCGGCGCCGGCCATGAAGAAGACCTCTTTCGGCACGGGATAGGCTCCGTCGCCATTCAGCCAGAAGAACCCGCCGTAGATCGGCCGCTGGTCCGCCTCCCAGGCCGGCGCCAGCGTGCTCACGAATTTCACAAAACCCTCCGGCAGGATGCGCGCTCCGTTCCACACACCGTCCTGCAAATACAGATTGCCCAGCCGCGCCCAGTCCCGGCCCGACGCGAACTCATAACCTTGCGTCAGGAAATTTCCGAATGGATCCGTCTCCAGCACCATCGTCCGGACGCCGATCTGATCGAAGAGCGCCCGCTGCGGGAAGGACAGGTACTCCTGCCGGCGTTTTTCCACGCCGAGCCGCACCAGATAGTTGATGAGCACGGGATCGGTGTTGCGATAACGCCCGACCGTGTTGGGCGGCCACTGCGGCGGCCGCGTCGCGGCATAGTGAAATGAATCCACCCCGCCCGTGTAGAGGTAAAGATGGTCGGGATACGGACCGGTCGGGTCGTATCCAGGATCCTGTGGCGCACGGATTCTGATTCCGCTGGACATGCGCATGATGTCCGCGATGCGAATCCTGGCGCGCGCGTCGCCGGGGCCCTGCCATTCGGGAATCGGCGCCGGCTGCCACAAATCGTAAACCCCTGCCGGATGAGGATGCCCATCAGCGTGGCCGTGACGCTCTTGCCCATCGACCAGCTCTCCAGCGGAGTGCGCGCCGTGATGCCATCGCCATAGCGCTCGCCGATCAGCCGCCCTTGCCATGTCACGACGTAGGCGGCCGTCAGTCCGGTCGCCGGCTCAAAGGCCGCGGCGATCGCCTGTTTTAGTTTTTCCGCGTTGATGGCCGCCGGCAGCGGAGTGTCGGGCAAAACGTCTCCCATCGGCCACGGTTGGCGGGCCGGATCTGGCAGCGTGCTTTTGATCGTGACGGGAGTGAACGCGACCTTGTCGGTGCCACGCGGGAGCGTCACGCACCCCTGTGAGCCCAGATGGACGGCGGTGCGTCTGACGCCGTTGGGCAGCGTCACGTGCACGGCGCGGTTGGCGCGATCGATCACGGGTTTCCCGAGCTTGGCGCGTTCGGAATAGGGGGCGGTGAAGTAGCCGACGTTTTCCGCCGCGAAATCCGGGTCGAGCCCGGTGATGAACACGGCCGAGCAGATGACCTTCGCCAGCCCGGCGGCGTGATGCTCGAGCGGATCGCCCGGCGGCGGCACGTAAGGCGTGTTGAGTTCGAGGGCTTTCGCCCGCTCGATCGGCGCGGTGCGTGGCGCCGCGGTTTGAGCGCAGGCGCCGGAGAAGATCGACGCTCCGGCCAGGAGGATAATCGGGAGGCGTTGGTTGATCATAATGTGGGGTGCGAAGACACAGTCCGCCGGCCGGCCCGTCGTCAACGAGCGAGATCGACACGCTCCGGCGGAACGCCCCAGTATCCGGGCACAATGACTGGACTCCCGCGAACCTTCGGCACCATCGTGGCGGAAGAGCCCTACGATGACATGGGGCGGGAATTCCAAATCGAGTTTGGCGCGTGGATCGACGCCACCTCGGCGAAAAAGGACGCCGCTACGCCGGCCCACTTCCAGGTGCTGGCGTTTCAGATCTTCCAGCGCCGCCTCGCTCTCGCCCAGAAGTACCGCACCTTTTTTGCCACCCAGGTTGTCGCCGGTGCGCGCGAACTCTGGCGCGAGCGCTTTACCGGCGCCACCGACGGCCATTGCTACAGTTTCGCCATTCGGGAACTGCCGCGCACGAAGCGTTTTTTTCAGTGGTGCCTCGCCACCCGGACACCTGCGAACCAGACCCGCGTCTGGGATCCGGCGATCAAGCCGTACCCGTTTCTGCCGCTGGGCCCGCACGAGTTTTTTCCCGTGATGCCGACCTGGGCGCACCAGCATTTTCCGCGGTTCCGCGCCCGGCCCGAGGGGGCATTCTACGTTCGCCGCATCCAGCTGTGCACCGACGTCCATTTGATCGAGCACTTCGACCATCGCTGGGTCCCGAACCTCCGCCAGGAGGCGGCGGAATACTGGTTTCGGGCGAACGATCCGAAGTGGCCGTTGGCGCAGCGCGCCCGCGATCTCGGCGCCTTCGAATGGCTCTGGTTCTGGACCAATCCGTTCGGCCGCGCCGGCGCGCTCACGGGGGATTCCCTGTCGCTCCTGGCGCAAAAACAGATGGTGATCGACGGGTTTCCGGTGCACCTCCGCCCGGGCTATTACCATCAGGACTGCGAGGCGTTTCTCCTCGGTTTCGAAGCGTACGTCGGCAAGAGAGCCCGCGACCTGTTGCACGGCTTCGTGCCGGAGTTTCCGATGTGATCAGAGCCCGGCGGGAATCACGCGGCCCTTCTCCACCCGCCCGGGGCCTTGGGGGCGAGGCCGGGTGTGGCCTCGCGAGGGCGGCTCCGCCGCGACCCAGCGCGGCATTGCCCACGCGGTCGCACCGTGACACGGTGGATTCATGACCGGGAGAACACACAAACTTGTCGGGCAGATCGTCGACCTCCACGCGCGCCGCGTGTTCGCGGGCCGCGTCGAGTGGCGCGCCGGCCGGATCACGCGAATCGTGAGCGACCCGGCCGGGAAGGGCGGACCACTGATCCTGCCGGGCTTCGTCGATGCGCATATCCACATCGAGAGCTCGCTCCTGCCGCCGGCCGAGTTTGCGCGGCTGGCGGTCCTCCACGGCACGGTTGCCACGGTCTCCGATCCGCACGAGATCGCGAACGTGCTCGGGGTGTCCGGGGTGAACTACATGATTCGCGACGGCCGGCGCACGCCGCTGCAGTTCAACTTTGGCGCCCCGTCCTGCGTGCCCGCGACCGCCTTCGAAACCGCGGGCGCGCGGCTCGACGCGCCGACCGTCGCCCGGCTGCTCGCCCGCCCGGAGATTCGCTACCTCAGCGAGGTGATGAATTTTCCCGGCGTGCTCGCGCGCGATCCCTCGCTGCGGGCGATGATCGCGGCGGCCCGGGCGAACGGCAAGCCGGTCGACGGCCACGCCCCGGGGCTGCGCGGAGCACAGGCCGCGCACTACGCGGCCGCCGGGATTACGACCGACCACGAGTGTTTCACCCTCGCTGAGGCCCAGGACAAACTGGCGGCGGGCATGAAAATCCTGATCCGCGAAGGCTCGGCCGCGCGAAACTTCGCCGCCCTCGCGCCGTTGCTGAAATCGCATCCCGACCGTGTCATGTTCTGCTGCGACGACCTGCATCCGGATCTCTTGCTGGGCGGCCATATCGACCGCCACATCCGGCGCGCGCTGGCGACCGGGGCGGATCGCTTCGACATCTTGCGCGTCGCGTCGGTGAATCCAGTCGAGCATTACGGGCTTAGCGTCGGACTGCTGCGCGAAGGCGACCCGGCCGATTTTGTGCTCGTCGACCACTGGCGGAGTTTCCGCGTGCAGCGGACTTATCTGTGCGGAGACCTGGTCGCGGCGAATGGCCGCAGCCGGCTGCCGCGGCTGCGTTCAGCTTCGCCCAACCAATTCAAGGCGACCGCGAGGAAGGCGGCGGAGTTTGCGGTCACCCTCCCGGGCCCGGCGGCGCTGCGCCCCGCCGCCGCGCCGCCGCGACTGAGTGTCATCGAGGCGATCGGCGGCCAGCTCATCACCCGGCATCTGCGCGAAGCGGCGGCCATCGCCGGTGGCTGCGTCGTGGCGGATCCCGCCCGCGACCTGCTGAAAATTGCCGTCGTGAACCGCTACGCCCGGCGCGCGCCGATCGCGGTGGGCTTCATCCGCGGTTTTGGTCTCAAGGCCGGGGCGATCGCGTCGTCCGTCGCGCATGATTCGCACAACATCGTCGCGGTGGGCGTGGATGATGTGGCGCTGGCTGCGGCGGTGAATCTCGTGATCGCGCATCGCGGCGGGCTCAGTGTCGTGGGCCGGGGCCGGCGGGCGGTGCTGCCGCTGCCGATTGCCGGTTTGATGTCGAAGCTCGATGGCCGGACGGTCGCGCGGCGCTACTCGGAGATCGACCGCCAGGCGAAGCGACTCGGCTCGAAGCTCGACGCACCCTTCATGACCTTGTCGTTCATGGCCCTGCTCGTCATCCCCGACCTGAAGCTGAGCGATCGCGGTTTGTTCTCCGCCGCGCAATGGGGTTTGGTGCCATTGGCGGAGCCGTAGTGCCGGTCTCACGCGGTGCGCAGCTCGCGGTTGGCGCCGCGCGTTCTCCTCCCTGGCGGGCAAGGCAAACATGTAACGTATTACGTTACATGTTTACAATTCGGCGGGGGGACGGATGGGGGCGGTCCCGTCCAATGCCTCGGCAGGGTCGATTCAGTCGGAGTGCATGCTCTCTCCGAAAATGAAAACACTGGAAGGTGGAACCCGATGTCCTCATCGGGTTTTGGAAGGTACGCTCTCAGTTCAGCCCGTGGGGGACAACGGGCTCCGCCTCGGAGTGAGTCGTCTGGCTCAGCGTCGCCCGGCGGTCAGTTCCCGGCTCAATCCCTGAATCGCGGCGTGCAGGGCCGGCGCGGTGTCCGGGCCGAGCGAGTTCGTTTCGCCGTAGACGCTTTTGGGGGATCCGTAGAGATAGGGTGGCGCCCGATCCCATTCGCTCCGGGGAATGATGTATCCGATTTCGTCATTCGCGAGGCCGAAGACAAACTTCACCCGGCCCGGCAGGATCGCCCGGATCGGCGGCACTTCGACCGGCTCGACGCCGAAATCGCCGCCCGGGGCGCGCTCGACCCCGCCGTTCACGATTTCCGGATAAATCTCACCCGGCACGCAGGCGATACTGGCGTCGCCGAAACGCAGCACGGCGACCTCGCTGCGCATGTGCATCCAGCGGGAATGGCCGCGGTCGAGCAGGCCCAGCACCGGCGCCAGGAGAAAGAGGGCGTTGTCCAGCGGCAGCTCGATGGTGCGCGCCTGCACGGCCAGCGGAGCGTGCGTCGTGCCGGCCGGCGCGGGCTCACGCAGGCGCGGCAGAATCCGGGCGGCCAGCTGCCGGCCCACGGCGCGGCTCTTGTCGTGACTGGGTTCCTTGAAGTCGCGTCCGAGAAACGGGTCGTGCACCGTTACACTCGGATGCGTGGTCATCAGGCCGCCCACCGCGCCATTGACGTAGCAGTGAATCCCCCCGAGGCCGGGCGCGAGCACCTGGCCGTCGTGCTTGACGCCGTGTTCAAGCGCCTCCCGCAAGGCCCCGCAAAAGTCCGCGGTGATCTCGGTGTTTTTCGACCACGGCGTCTCCGGGTGGTTGCCCCAGGTCACCAGAGTGCCGATGGTCGCGGAGTTGTCGGGCTTGGTGAAATGCATCACGCGCACGTCCGGATCGAAGACGATCGGTTTGCGCGTGTCGGCGACGAGGCCGGCGGGCGGCACCACGATTTCGTGGAACGCCACCCTCGCTGGCGCGAGGGCGGCCACCGCGGCGGTCAGCGCCTTGGCCGCGGCGGCGATCACCAGCTCGCGATAGTCCGCGTCGACGCCGGTCTGCAGGAAATTCGGCCCCCACAAACCCATCAGGTCCGGGGTCGAGTGGTTGTGCGTCGCACACACGATGGTGTAGTCCAGTTTGAGTTCCGATCCGAGGCGGCCCCGCACGGCGATGACGTCGTCGTGGAAGAAACCGATCGCGTCGAGCGCCACCACGCCGACGCGGGTGTAGCCGTCATCGACCACGCACGCCACCGCCCAGAGGTCGTCATGGATCGCGGTGGCCCTCCGGTGCTGGCTGAAGCCGGCGAGCCACACGGGGCGCGCGGAATCGCCGAGGGTGGGATTGATCTTCTCGCGCGCGAAACCGGCGCGGAGCGGGCGCGGGCTGGTTCGCGATGGCTGATCGTCGATGGCGATCCGCAGTTGGTAGCCGGGATGGCGATCGCGGAATGCGTACCACGAACGCAGCACCGCCGCGGCGAGCAGCAGCCCGAAGGCGAGGCCCAGCCACTGGAGGGCGCGGTGCCAGAACGGGCGGCGGATCAGGGGTGCGTTCATGGGGGTGCCGGTGAGGGCATGCCGAGTGGAACGGCGGGCGTGCGCCGCGACAAGCTCGTTGCGTGCCGCCCGGCCGCGCGCGAAGCGGAGATCTCGGGTTGCGTCGCGTGGCGGGATCATTGAAATCGTTCTACGCCCATCGCATGACCGACCAACCACGAGATGACCGGAGACCGAATCCACCGCGACAAAACCCTGATCCCCGCCGCCCGGGTGATCAGCGCGGGCCGCGCCAGGGCGGCGATCAACGTGGTCCGCGGTCAGGTGGCGATCCACGTGGTCCGCGGTCAGGTGGCGATCCACGCGGCCAGCGCCAAGGCGGTGATTTCCGCGGGCCGCGCCAGGGCGGGGATCAACGTGACCCGCGCCAGGGCGGCGATTCCCGCGGTCCGCGCCAAGGTGGCGGCGATCCCCGCGGCCAACGCCAGGGCGGCGGCGATTCCCGCGGCCAGCGAGATCCGCGCGATTATAGTGGCGGAGGGCGGCCCGGTTTCACGACTGCGGCCCCGCGGCCGGTTCCGGTGCCCGCCGCCGTCGTCGAATCCGGCGTGCCGCACGGCGCGCGCGAAGGCGGCTGGCTGCCCGACTGCGTTTACACCGGCGAAAAATTCGAGTTGGGCGTCGCGTTCTTTGCCGACGCCCTGGGGCGCATCACGCGCTTCTCGCGCGAACCGGCGGACCTGACCTCAGCGCGGCGGCTCGCGGGGCAGGCCGTGCTGCCGGGGCTGGTGAATACGCACTCCCATTCGTTTCAGCGCGTGCTCCGGGGGCGGACCGAGCAACGCGGTCGCGGGGAGCCCGGGGCCGGGCGCGAGGCGCAGGCGGCCGTCGAGCACCGCGTCGTGGCGCGGCTGTCGGGGGAAGAGGTGTTCGACGTGGCGCGGATGGCGTTCCTGGAGATGCTGCTCGCAGGTGTCACGTGCGTCGGCGAGTTCCATTATCTGCATCACCAGCCCGATGGTACGCCGTGGCCCGACGCGAATTTTCTCAGCCGCGAAATCATCCGCGCGGCGCACGACGTCGGCATCCGGATCGCGCTGCTCAAAGTGGCGCAGTTGCGGGCGGGCTTTCGCGCTGAAGCCGGTTCGGCGCCGGCCCGCAGCCGGACGGCGGGGGCGGAGCAGTTTGTCCGCGAGCTCGAGGCCCTGCGCCTCGTCGTGGAAAAAGAATTTCCGGCCGACGAGGCCTGGCTGGGGGCGGCGCCCGATTCGCTGGCCGCGGTGCCGCTTGAGGCCTTCAAAGCCATCGCGACCTATGCGCGGGCCCAGCGGATGCGGCTGCACACGCACGGCGCAACCACGGCGGACGAAAGCGCCGCCTGTCTCGCGGAGTTTGGGCGCACGCCGATCGCGCTGCTCGCCGAGCATGGGCTGGTCGACAAGCGCTTCACGGTCGTCGACGCGATCCACGTGACGGACGACGAGGTGAAGTTGCTCGGGGCCGCGCGCGCCGCAGTCTGTGTGTGTCCGCTGAGCGAGTTGAGTGCCGGGCTGGCCGTCGCGCCGGCGGAGAAACTCCTCGCCGCCGGGGCCGGCCTCGCGCTGGGGAGCGACACCAACACGCAGATCGATCTGCTCGCGGAGGCGCGGCTCTTGGAATACCGGCTGCGTGCGCCCGGCCGGACGCGCGCCGCGATCGCCCCGGATGCTGCGACCGCGGTGTTTCACGCGGCGACAGTGACGGGGGCGCGCAGCCTGGGATCCACGGGCGGCGCGCTGGAGGTGGGCCGGCCGGCGGATTTTTTCACCGTGAATCTCGCCGATCCGTCGATTGCGGGCGCGGATGCCGGCTCCCTGCTGGCGAACATCGTTTTTGCGCTCGAGCGGCGCGCGATTCGCGACGTCTGGGTGGGTGCCCGCCAGCGGCTCGCCAACGGCCGCCACGTCAGCCACGGCCCGATCGTCGGCCGGTTCGTCGACTTGCAGAAGCGGTTGTGGGAGGCGTAGCCGGCGGCGGTTTTCCGCGGCAGGGGTCGCGGGCGTGCGACTTCTTCCCTTGTGCGGACCGACGAACTTTTCGCGAAGACCCGCCCCCGTTGCCTGCGCCGGCAATCGCGTCGCCGGCCCGTGCTCCCGGTCGAGGGGCCGGAAGACCGCCAGATTGGCGGCGGTCGAACGTCCGCGAAGACGTCTGCACTCCGGCTGGCTGTTACGTGATATTGCCTCGCCTGGGGCCGATCCGTGTGCCCAATTTCCCTCCACGCCGGCCCACGTCTTTCCCGTGTCGTCGTCGCTCACCCAAATGCATTCCCCGTCATCGTTCTCCCGCGGCCAGTTCCTCATCGCACTCGTCGCACCGGCCTTGGTCCTCGCCGCTCCCGCCCGGGCCGCGACCCCGGCGTTCACCGCCGAAAAAACACCGGCGGGCGTGACCATCAAGCACGCTGGCGCGCCGTTCGCCGAATATGTGATCGGCGAAGCCAACAAGCCGTACGTTTTTCCGGTCCATGGTCCGACCGGGAAACCGATGACGAGGGTTTACCCGATGCGGACAATCGAGGGTGAGCAACATGACCACTACCACCACCGTGGGATCTGGTTTGGGCACGAGAACATCAACGGCACCAACTCCTGGTTGGAGCGCGGCTCCGCGACCGGTGGCGCGCCGGACGACCAGCTCACCGCGAAGCAAAAGACGGCTCTGGCGAAAACCGCGGGCCACCTCGGCGCGATCAAACATCGGGCGTTTCGGGAAATCTCGGCCGATGCCAACCGCGCCGTGATCGTCACCGAGAACGATTACCTCGATGCCCAGGGCAAGAAATACCTCACCGAGGTGCGCCGGCTGACGTTCCGTGTCGAGGGCGGCGCGCGCCTGATCGACTGGGACCAGGAGTTCACCGCCTCCGAGGGCGACGCCACGTTTGGCGACGCCAAGGATGCCGGCGTAAACATCCGGGTGCCGACCTCGATGGCGGTCGACCGCAAGCAAGGCGGCCGGCTGGTCACCAGCACGGGATTCACGGATGCGGCCGCCTGGGGCAAGCGCGCGACCTGGGCCGACTACTCCGGCCCCGTCGGGGGCGAAACGCTCGGCGTGGCGCTCTTCAATCATCCCTCGAGTTTTCGCCACCCGACGAGCTGGCATGCGCGCACCTACGGGCTGCTCACGGCGAATTGCTTCGGCACGCTGGATAAAAACGACCCGAACGGACCCCACACGTTGAAAAAGGGTGAGCGGCTCGTTTTGCGCCACCGTTTTTTCTTTCATCAGGGCGACGAGAAGACCGGCGGCGTGGCGGCCGCCTATGAGCGCTACGCGAAGGAAAAGAAATAGACCCGGCGGTCCGGCCGGCCGGGTGGCTGGGCAGCCGTCGGCCACGGCTCCGGGGCAAGTGCCGCTCCAGATCCTGAGCCGTCAGTATTTCTGGCCGATTTTCCTATACACCATGCTCATCAGCCAGGCTGGGCCGATCAGGAGGAAGACGACGTCCTTGAAGAAGGAGGGTTTCTTGCCCTCGATCTTGTGGCCGATAAACTGGCCGATCCACGCGAGCACAAACGCGATCGCGCTGATCCGCCACACCGGCCACGGGACGGAGAGCTCGAGGAGCACGATCGCCGCGTAGCAGACGGACATGAAGAAAAACAGTCCGGCGCTGAGAGCCGGCGACAGTCGTACGTAAAAAACCATGACGACGGCCATCGCGACCAGCACCCAGTTGAACCAGGGCACCTGATCCTGCCACGCTTCCGGCACCGGGATCGACCAGATGAAGCCGAGCATGCACCCGAAGATCACCGGCACGCAGATCCAGTGAATCAGCTCGTTGGCGTGATGTTGGTGGCTCTCGCCGTATTCGGCGAACCACTGGTCGGCGGATTTCTTGGCGGACATGGGGCGGGGAAGGTGGGGTAAATGAATCGGACCCGGGGCGGTCCGGTCAACGCCGGTCTGGAAAAGTTCCTTGCCTGAAATCACCGGCTCGGCGCGAAATAGGCGTTTTCACCGCTGTCCGCCGAACCATCATCGTCCGCTTCGTCATGCAATCTGGCCTGAACCTCCGCCCCGCCGCGGCCCTCGACTTCGTCTCGCTCGGAGCACTCGTGCACCGACTCGATCCCGGCGTCATCCCCTTCCGCAAGGCGTCCGCCTTTCAGGTTCACGTCAGCGGGGGCGAGTTCAACGTCGCGGCCAATCTCTCCGATTGCTTCCGCCTCAAGACCGGCCTCGCGTCGGCGATGGTCGACTACCCCCTGGGCGATCTGATCGCCGAGCGGGTGCGCGCGATGGGCGTCACGCCGTTCTACAAATACTTCCAGCACGACGGTGTGCACGGCCCGAACATGGCCACGGTTTACAGTGATCGCGGCCAGGGCGTGCGCGCTCCGGTGGTGTTCTACAACCGCTGCAACGAGGCGGCGGCGCAGCTCAAGCCGGGCGATTTCAACTGGCGGGAAATCTTCGCCGGCGGCGTGCGCTGGTTTCACAGCGGGGGGATTTTCGCCGCGCTCTCGTCGACGACCGCCGAGACGATCATCGAGGCGATGCAGGCGGCCAAGGCGGCGGGGGCCGTCACTTCCTTCGATCTCAATTATCGGGCGAAGCTCTGGAACATCGCGGGCGGACCCGAGCGGGCCGTTGCCGTGCTCGACCGCATCATCAAGCACGTCGACGTGCTCGTCGGCAACGAGGAGGACCTGCAACTCGGCCTCGGCATTCCCGGGCCGGACGTGACCGCCCGCTCCAAGTTGGATCCGAGCGCATTTTTCAGCATGATGGGCAACGTCACGCGGAAGCATCCGAACGTCAAAATCGTCGCGACGACGCTCCGCGAAGTGCACTCGACCAACCGCCACTCGTGGGGAGCGGTCGCGTGGATCGACGGTGCGACGTACATCTCGCCCACCTGTGAGCTCGACGTGATCGACCGGGTCGGTGGCGGCGACGGCTATGCGTCCGGTTTTTTCCACGGTCTGTTGACTGGCGAATCACCGCAGGACGCGGTCAATCTCGGCTGGGCGCACGGGGCGTTGCTCACGACGTTTCCGGGCGACACCACCATGGCGACCATGGAGCAAGTGCGGGCGTTTGCCCGGGGCGGCTCCGCCCGGATTCAGCGGTAGCCCCGGCTCACCCGCCCGAAATAGATTCCCGTCGCCAGCGCGCCGAGGAGCCAGGTCGGGAAATTCACCCAGAGCTGATGAAAAGGCACCGGGTAGTGCCGGCACACCCAGATGACGAACACGTGTTTGGCGGCGATCAGGATCCAGCAGACAAGAATCAAACGCTCGACCCGCGGGGCGCGCGGCATGCGATGGTGCACGTGCACGTCCTCGATGAAAGCCTGCTGCGCCACCTCCGGTTCGGGCGGACGACCGGAAATGAGTTGAACGAGATTGGCGAACATGGGCGGGGGTGACGGCAAAGGGCGCACTTCGCGGCCAAAAGCAACTGCGGGAGTGGGAGGTGAACCGCGGTGGGTGCGGCTTTCGGATCGGACCGTTGGAGTGAAGCTGATGTTTGGTGCCGATCGAACCGGCAAGACCGAGGCCCTGCGAAAGCCCTTCGGATCTGCCCATTGAGATGGCGCCGTTGGCGGGCGCGAAAAGGGAGTCGTCTTCGATCGCAAAACGATCTTTTGCTACGGTGCACACCATGCCATCAACGCCCATGCAGTTAAACCTCGCCGGACAGAGTGTGGCCGTCTTTGGCTCGTCGAACGGCATCGGACGCGCTATCGCGGAGGGATTTGTGGCCGAAGGATGCCGCGTGCGGGGCTTCGACCGGGTGGAACAAACCGGTCTTGATACGACCGCGGGGGACGTGACGTCCTACGCTCAGGTGAAGGCGTTTGCGGCCACGTTTGCGGCGATCGACCACGTCGTGTTTTCAGTGGGCGTGGGCTCGGGGAAATTTGGTTTTCCGTTTTGGAATCTGGAGCCCGGCGACTGGGCGCGGGTGCTGGAGATCAATCTCATTGGGGCGGTGAACGCGGCCCAGGCGTTCGCGCCCGGGTTGATGGCGCGGGGGCGCGGCTCGATCCTCCTGCTCGCTTCCGTGGCGGGCCAGATGGGCTCGCAAACGGATCCGCCGTACAGCGCGGCCAAGGCGGGGTTGATCAACTTCATGCAATGCGCCGCCAAGGACTTCGCGCCGCATGGCGTTCGCGTGAACGCGTTGTCGCCCGGCATGGTGCAGACCGGCCTGAACGAAGCCGTGTGGGCGGCGGGCCAGACCAAACTGCCGGAAGCGCAGCGGCGGAGTTATGCGGAGTGGGCCGAGGAGAAGATTCGCAAGGTGTCACCGCTCGGTCGCTGGCAGACGCCGCCGGAGTTCGCGGCGATGGCAGTCTTTCTCGCCTCCGATCACGCCAAGAACATCACCGGCCAGACGCTCAACATCGACGGTGGCCAGATCATGCACTCATGAAAATCATCATCACCGGCGGCGGCGGCTTCCTCGGCTCGCAGCTCGCGCGAAAACTTCTCCAGCGGGGGGAACTCACCGGTCCGTCGGGCGCGCCCGAGCGAATCGAGCAAGTCGTGCTGCTCGATGCCTTTTTTCACCGGCCGGCGGAGGAGGCGCGCGTGCGCCAGATCACAGGCGACATCAGCGACCGGGCGACCGTCTTCGCCGCCATCGGCCGTGACGCCGCCACCGCGATATTTCATCTCGCCTCGATGGTCAGCGGCGAATGCGAGGAGCGTTTCGACGACGCGCTGCGCGTGAATCTCGATGGCGGGCGCAACGTCTTCGAGGCCGCGCGGGCGGCGGCGGGCCGGCCGCGCGTCGTCTTCGCGAGCAGCATCGCCGGCTACGGTGGCGAGGCGATGGAGGATCCGAACACGGATCGCACCAAGCTGACGCCGCGGACGACGTATGGGATGACGAAGGTGATCTGCGAACTGCTGGTGAACGATTACTCCCGCAAGGGCTACTTCGACGGAAGATCCGCGCGCCTGCCCACGGTGATCATTCGCCCCGGCAAACCGAATGCCGCCGCCTCGAGCTGGGCCAGCGGCATGTTTCGCGAGCCGCTCAGCGGCGAGACCTGCGCGCTGCCCGTGCGCCGCACGCAAAGCCACCCGATGACGAGCTATCGCACCGTGATCGATTCGCTGATCGCGTTGCACGAAATTCCGGAGAACCGGCTCGGCGACGATCGCGGATATGTGCTGCCCGCGCATCGGGTGACACCCGACCTAGCGGATGCGGTGCTCCGCCAGGTGGCCGCCGAACGTGGCCTCACGCTCGGCCCGATCGTCGATGCGTTCGATGCGCGAATCCAGGGCATCGTGAGCAACTGGCCGGTGAGCGTCGATGGCGCCCGCGCGATTGCCCTCGGGCTGCCACCACCGCCGGAGCTCAAGGTCATCGTCGAGCAGTACCTTGAAGACTTCGGCCCGGCTGCGCGCTGACGGCGAGCGGCCAAAGAGTGGCTTCGGCCGCCGCCCTACGTGGGCGGCAGCAGGCTGTAGATGTAGTGATCGACCGAATGGTCGTAGAGCCATTCCGCGTTGCGCAGGGTGCTGATCTGCTTGAAGCCGAGTCGCGCGGCGAGCGCCTGACCGCGCAGATTGCCCGTGGCGACCCCGATGACAAGGCGACTCACCTGTAACTGCTGGAAAGCGTGGGCGAAGAATGCCTGGCAGCACTGGGTCATGATGCCCTGGCCCTGCGCCGCCGGCACGAGCCAGTAGCCGGGAAAACCGATGCGATTCGCCCAGTCGATCCGGTTGTGACGAATCAGGCCGACAAACTTCCCGGCCGACCAGATGCCGGCGGCGAACGCGCGCGTCTCCGCCCGTTCGCGCAGCATTTTCGCGATGAATTTCTCGGTGTGCGCGAGCTTCTTCGTGGCATCGACCCAGGGCAGCCATTCGCGCAGTTGCGTGCGATTCGCCTCGATGGCGGCGAACATCGCAGGGGCGTCGGCGGGCTGGAGGAGCCGCAACTCGAGGGCGGGATTGATTTGGTGGCGGAGCATCAGGTGGTCACCGAGGGGCGGACGGGGCCGATTCCCCCTCCACGTTTTTTGCAAATCCGGTGATGCGGTTGTCGCGCAGCGTGATGCCGGCGGTCTCGGGGCCGAGGCGGATCGCGGTGCGCCGGGCGGGGCTGCGGGTCTCGGTGATTTCGTTGCCGACGAACACGATTGCCTCCGTGCCGCCTTGCACATCCACGGCGAAGCCATCGTCGGCGCCGTTGTTCACGAGGCGGTTGTGCTCGATGCGATTGCGGTTGCCCGTGAAATCTCGACTGCGCTCCGGCCGGAACAGCACGCCGACCTTCGTGCTGCCGGTGACGTCGTTGTCGCGCACCGTATTGTCCGTGTCGTGGTGGCCGATGGAGATGCCAATGTCGTTGCCCTCGACGTGGTTTTTCTCCGCGACGCCGTGTCGCACGCCCCAGCAAAAGAAAAGGCCGATGCGGTTTCCGACCAGGCGGTTGTTGCGCATGACGGTGCGCTGCGAACCGGAGCCGGGATGCAGGCCGTACCCCGCGTGGCCTTCGCCCGCGCAATCCTCCACGAGCACGTCGTGGCATACCTGCCAGCTCAGGCCGTCACCGTTGAAATTGCGGGCCGTGAGGCCGCGCATCGTCACGCGGTTGCACTCCAGCAGAAAGACGCAACCGGCGTGGTTGCCGTCGAGGTTCCCGTTGTGCGCGCGATTTCCATCGAGCACGAGGTCTTCGATGACGAGGTCGGAGAGTCTTTCTCCGGAGAGAATCGGAAACAGGGTCGAGACCGTGGTGTCGCCGTGCCGCCAGAAATTCTTCCGCAGCCCCTGGTCGAGCTTGAAGCGATTTCCGGACCGCGCGACGAGCGTGCGTTTCACGGTCTCCGGTTTGCCACTGCCTCCGTCCTTGGTGCGGAGGCAGACGCCATCGCCGATGGCAAAACCGGTTGCGTCGGTGAGCGTGATTTCCTGGTCGAACCAGTCGCTGTCCTCCGCGAGCGTCGTAGTGACGGACGGTTCCTTGACGAGAACCGTCGCAGATCCGCTGCCGAGGATGCGCACCTTGGACTGGAGGTAAACAGCGTTCCGCAGCCGGTAGGTGCCGGGCAGGATTTTCACCGTGCCGCCGCCGAATCGCGCGACGTAGTCCACCGCCGCCTGGATCGCCTTCTCGCCCGTGCCGACGATGTCCGCGGCGGCCGGCCCGACGGTGAGAGTGAGGCGCTGGTCCCAGGCCGGCTCGACGACTGAATCGCCCAGCGTGGCGCGAGGAGATTTCGGCGCGTCTGCCGCGGTGGCTGAATACGCGATGGCGGCCAGGAGCATGGGAAGAGAAAGCGTCTTCGATTTCATTTTCGATTGGGGTGGAGAGATACGAGCACTTTCCGGCGCGGATTACCATCCAGCTTCACGCCACTGGTCGACCGGGGCGCCTCTCCCGGCTGGCGGTGGCGCGATCGCTTCCGACAACCCCATTTTCGGAGGGCTGCGTCCGGACCCCTGAGCCTGTCGAACGGGCTTCGTCGCAGCCGAGCCTGGACCCAAACGCAACGGCGTCGACAAAGCCAAGTCGACAGGCTCAGGGTCCCGGACGGCGCCCTCCGAACAGCTGGCCAATCACCGTCAGTGGACACTGGCACCGATCTTGTTCCTCATCCCATGCGCGGTATTGATTGTCCCCGCGCCCTTCGACACGCTTCGGATCCTCCGTCCATGCCTACTTCTGCACGAATCCTCTCCTCCACCGCGCTGACCGTGCTTCTGACCGCCGGCGCTTTCGCCGCCGCTCCCATGCACAAGGTCATGCTCCTCACCGGCCAGTCGAACAAGTATCACGATTGGACCAAGTGCGCGCCGATGGTGAAAGCCCACCTCGACCAAACCGGCCTCTTCGCCGTCGACGTCGTGACCACGCCCGCCATGGGCGCCGACATGTCCGGCTTCCATCCGAAATTTTCCAACTACGCCGCGGTCGTCGTCGTTTACGAGGGCGACGAGTGGCCCGCCGCGACGAAGGCGGCGTTCGTCGACTACATGAAGAACGGCGGCGGCCTCGTTACGGTCCACGACACCGACAATGCGTTTCCCTATTGGAAAGAGTGGAACGAGATGATCGCGGTCGGCGGCTGGGGATTCAAGGCCGACGGCAACATCGGCGCGCGGGACATCAGCGCGGGCCCGATGATTCGGTGGCGCGACGGCAAGATCGTCCTCGATGCCACCACCCCCGGCGGTGCCACGCATCCGGCCCGGCACGATTTTCCGATCGTCACCCGCGCGCCGGATCACCCGACGATGAAAGGGCTGCCCGCCTCGTGGATGCACGCGAACGATGAAATCTACAGCCGGCTCCGCGGCCCCGCGAAAAATGTCACGGTGCTCGCGACCGCGCTCGCCGACAAGGCGAAGCATCCGACCGCCACCGGCGAACACGAACCGATGCTCATGGCGATTTCCTACGGCAAGGGCCGGGTCTTTCATTCCACGCTGGGCCACGTTAGCACGAAGGACGCCCCGCCGTACTCCTCGATCGCGTGCGTCGGCTTCGTCGTCACCCTGCAGCGCGGCACCGAGTGGGCCGCCACGGGGCGGGTTACCCAAAAGATCCCCGCCGACTTCCCGACGGCGGAGCGGACGTCGCTGCGCTAGCCCGGACTTTTCCTGACGGGGAAACCGCAACCGAGGGGCTTGCGACGATTCCGTCGTGTTCGCTTTCGTAATCGTTCCTCGTGCTCGCACCCTCCGTCGCCAGGCGGTCGAGAGGTGGAGTCTTGGATTACGGTTGCGGTAAGCCGCGTTGGGAAGTGTCCGGGCCAAGTCGTAACGATTCTGTCCGAGGTGGAGCCCGTTGTCCCCAACGGGCTGATTGGAGAGCGTAGGGCTCCAAACCAGATGCGGACATCGGGTTCCACCATTTGGTGGTTTCGTTTTCAGAGGTGGAACGTCGATCCACTGAATTACTACGAGGGCGTCAAAAGAGGTCATTCGGAGGGCGCCGCTTGGTCGGCGACGCCAGCGCGTGGTGGCCCGGTACAACATTTCGATCCGTTCACCGATGGCTGGCAGGCGCGGGCAACGAGATCCGTACAACGTGCAGCCTGCGTCGGCGCCGCGCATGAAGAAACGGCTGCGACGAAGCGCAGCCCTCCGAAAAATCTTCCGACCAACAAGATCTTTTCCGCCCTATTTCAGCCGGCTGGTTTCGCGCGCCAGCGAGGTGAGGGCGGCGACGATGAGGTCCTGTGCTTCGGAGGTGAACTGGCCCACGGTGTCGCCGCGGTCGAGGCCGCGGGTTTCGTATCCGCCCTCCTGCAGGATGCGCGCGCTGGGCACGTAGCCGAAGACGTCGTGGCAATACCCCGCGACCCAGAGCCGCGTCGGTCCGAGGGCGTTTTCGAGGAGATGCACGTAGTCGTTGACCGGTCGAATCCTCGAGGGCGAGGGCCTTGGCGAAAAGATCGCTGGCCACGCCCTGGTGCGGATCGTTGCGTCCACCGTAACCGTACATCAGCACGGGTTCCTCCGGGGTGATCTTCACGGCGGCCAGGCCGATTCGCCATGGGGTGTCGGCGGCGGGAAGGGGAACGAGCAGGGCGAGGAACAGCGAGGCAGCGGGGAGGAGTCGTTTCATCGTGGCGGAAGGTGGTCCGTAATGAGCCGCAGCTTCGGCGAACGCAACAAGTCGGGATTCAGCGACAAAACGTAATAAATGCCGTTGAGGTTCGCGATCGTGTCCCGGAGAAATTCCGTCATCCCGGCGCCGGACCAGGGGACTGGTCGCCGCCGCCGCATACGGAAGTGCGAAAGGCGGACGGTTCACGTTATTCGACGCAGGCCGTCGCGACGAGGCCTTTACATGGGGGGTCGGTCCGGATAACGAAACAGGCAACCGCGGCAGTTCGCCGATCCAGCGACACGCGGAGTGAGTGCCGCCTGCAAGCATCTGTCATGAACTCCACCTCCTCCAAGCTGATCCGTCGCACGCACATGTATCTGGCGCTGTTTCTGACGCCGTGGATGATTGTCTACGCGCTGAGCGGACTGGTGCTGAATCATGGGCCGGCCGTGCGCGGCTTTTACGGCGCGAAGTTCACCCAGTTTGAAAAAATCGGGGAGCGCGACTACTCCGCCGCGTTTTCCGCCGACGCGGACGCGCGCATGATCGGCGCCCAAATCCTCGAACACCTCGACCTGGCTGGGACATTCAACGTCCAGGGGAAGGCGGACCAGCCGAAGCTGGTCATCAACCGCAACGGCGCTTTCGCCGCGCATCGCATCACCTACTTGCGCCAGGAAAACCGCCTGTTGATCGAGAAGCAGCAATTTGTCGCGCCGGTGTTTCTGAACCGTGCGCACTTCCGGAGTGGCTTCGAGCAGCCGTTTCTGGCGGCGTGGATCTGGGCCGTGCTTGTGGACTTGGTAATCGTGGGGATGCTGTTCTGGGTGGGGTCGGGCATCTGGATGTGGTGGGAGATCAAACCGGCGCGAGGCTGGGGCGCCGCCTTTGCACTCACGGGTTTCGGCCTGTTCGGGATCATGCTGGCGACCCTCTAGCCCATGAAAAACTGGAACCTCCTCTTTCGCCGGACGCATCTCTACCTGGGCATGCTGCTGATTCCGTGGCTGCTGGTGTACGCGCTGTCCACCGTCCTGTTCAACCATGGTCATTACTTCCGGCAGTTTCGGGTGTTGGACCGGCAGTGGCTGCCGCTTTGGGAAAAGGATTACGCCCTCGATGTGCCAACCGGCAACGAAGGCCTGCGTGAGACGGCCCAGCGGGTTCTGCGGGAGCAGGGCTGGAGCGGGGCGTTCGGCGTGCAGCGCCAGGGCCAGCGGCTGAACATCATCGTGCAGAATTTCTGGCAACCGAAGCGTCTGACGTACGATCACGAACGGAAGAAACTGCGGGCCGAAGCGAGGCGATCTTCGTGGGTCGAAGTGTTCGTCCGCCTGCATGAGCGCACCGGCTACGGGCAGCCGGGCGTGCTCAACAACGTCTGGGCTTTCATGGTGGACGTGTACTGCGTCACCTCGCTGGTCTGGATTGGCACGGGAATCTATCTATGGTGGAAGCTGGCGGCCACGCGCCGGTGGGGATTCGTCGCGCTGGGCGGTGGCATGGTCAGCATCGTGATCTTGCTGGCGACGCTGTGAGTTGACCGGGCGGATAATTCGGGCGCGAATTACGAACGGTGGATTGCGGCCCGCGTTTGTTGCCGGGCTCCGGTCTTTCCTGACGGTTTTCGCCGCCCCGGGGCGGCGCGAACCGGGCGTTATTTCCCGACGTATTTCAGTCGATACACCTTGTGGCCGAAATCGTCGCTGAACAGGATGGAACCATCCGGAGCCTGCGTGCAATCGGCGGGACGGCCCAGAATCTCGGTTCCGCCCTTGAGGAAGTTAACCATCTTCAACTCGCCGTACGGGTGCCCGTTCTCAAATAGAATCCGGGACAGGCAATAGCCCACCTTGGCGGTGGCGTTCCACCCTCCTTTCTGGGCCACGAAGATGTCGCCGTGCGCGTGCGGGATCTTGTCGCCGCGGTAGAAGGTCAGCGCATTGGCCGAACAATGGGCCGGCATCAGCCATTCCGGCACGGTGGCCATGCGGGCGTATTCGATTAATTTTGGCTCGCTGAGGAAATTCAGATTCGGCTGGTTCTTCCCCACGATCCACGGGTGCCCGTAGAAACCGCCCTCGACATAGTGATTGAGTTCCGCCGAAGGATTGTGGTCGGTGATCGGCTGGCCGAGTTGCTTGTCGACCTCCAGCTTCGCGGCCATCGTGTCGACGTCGTGATCGACGCCCCAGATTTCGTCGCTGCCCGGCCGCACGGCCAGTTTCTCGGTGTTGCGGATGCCCGAGGCGAACAGCTTCTTGCCCGAACCATCCAGCGCGAAGCTCCAGATCTTCCGGCGCTCGGAGGCGTCGATTGGTTCGTCGGTGGCGTTCGTCTGGTCGCCTACGTGGGTGTAGATTCGGTCCCGGTGGATCAGCAGCGCGCGCCACATGTGCCCGCCCCGCGCTCCGGTCGGTAGCTGGTCGGGACCCAGGATCTGCACCTCCTCATCCGCCTTGCCGTCGCCGTCGAGGTCGCGGGCCTTGGACACGGAATTAAGTTGGGCGAACCAGAGCCAGCCGTCGTGCCACTGCATGCCTTGCAGGATGGTGGCGGGCAGTTTTCCAGAGACAAAGGGCGTCTGCGTTTCGTAGCTGCCGTCACCGTCCCGGTCCCGGCAGGCGACGATCTTCCCTTCCTTCGGCACACTGACAAAGAGCGTGTGGTCCGGGCCGAGCGCGAGGAAACGCGGTATCTTGATCCCGTCCACGGCGATCGACAGCTCGTAGCCCTCGCGCACCCACACTCCCGTCGGGAGGGTGGCGGCCCGGGCGAGGGGCGGGCCGGTCAGCGAAAACGCGATTACACCGGCGGCGAACGTGGAGAAAAAACAGCGGGGCTTCATAGGCGGGGCAACAAGGGTTGGAAGGCGGAGCGACCGGGAGTTAGGTTCGAAACCGACGCGAGACAACTCAAACGATCGCCGATGGAAAAAAAGAGCGGCGCTTCCGCCTTCCCGTCGATCGAATCTGTCGCCTGGTGCTGCCCGCCTGATTGAGCGTGGTGACCCCCGGGTTGGCGCCGGCGTTTACCTCCTCCGCGCGCGGAATTACTCCGACGGGGATCCGGTGTTGCCCGTGGCGGCGTGGTGGTCAGCCGGCGCGATTCGGATCGATTTGGGATGGTGGGCGGCTGATGTTTTTTGCGACGGCAACCAAGACCGACCGGCCACGGCCCGGGCTGATCGTCAGACTGTCGCTGCCGGTCGATCCAAGATTCTTAGGATCGTCTTCGACGCGATCGATCAGAACGTGCCTTTGACGCCGAAGCTCCAGAGCGAGCCGTATTCGATCCGTCCGCGGAAACGCGCGACGGCGGGCGTGCTCGGGCCGTAGACCTTGATGTCGTCGGGGGCGTCGCCGATGTTGCGGATGCTGGCGAAGAGCGCGAAGCGTTTCCACACGGTGTATTCGGCGTTGAGATCGAGGTAGAGCCGCTTCGACCACCACGTGAATGTGCCCGGCTCGATGCTGTTGCCAGCCGCGATGGCGGCGCGGCGCTGCAAGCTGCGGTAATTCCAGTTGGCGCGCAGGCTGTAGCGCTCGCGGTTGAGGCTCAGGCCCCAACTCGTCGTGCGCGGGATGAAGCCCGGGAAGTTTGAGGAACCCTGCGGCCCGATCAGTCGCTGCGTGGCGGCGTTGGCGAACACCTGCAACCCGCGCGCCCAGCGCGGCAGGAACGTAAGGGCCTGCTTGTAGCTGAAATTGATGCCCTCCATCCGCACCGTGCTGTCGATGTTGTATTGGGTGGCGACGGGGTAGCGGCCGTAGACATTGGGATCCAGGCTGTAGAGCTCGAGGAACTCGGGGGTCGCAGGAAGAGTTGTGCTGCCGAAGAAGTCAGCGAATTCGCGGCGGAACGCGGCGAGCGAAAGCTGACCCACGCCCTGCAGATAATATTCGAGCCGCACGTTGACGGTGCGCGCGCTCCACGGCTTGATGCTGACATTGCTCAGGGTGATCTGGTCGTTGGGGGTCGGATTTTCCGGGTCCGGCAGGGTGACGCCGCCGGCATATTGGTTGTAATCGGGCCGGCCGACGGAGGTGTACCAGGCGGCGCGCAGGATGAGATCCTCGCGCAGGTTGTAGCTGGCATTGAGGCTGGGGAACCAGCGCAGGTATTCCTTGTCCGCGTGCGCGGCGCGGTCGAGGAACGTGAGCTTGGAGACGCCGAGGGCGTCCGTCGCGGGCAGAAGCGCGAGGGGCCGGCCGTTGGCGCCGAGGATGGGGCGGCCCTGCGCGTCGCGCTGGATGTTGCGCGTCGGATCGGAGAGCGGGCCCTCGGCGGCGACGTTGGTCTGCTCGACGCGCAGGCCGGTGACAATTTTCAGGCGATTGGAAAGAAGCTGCAGGTCTCCGCGGAGGTAGGCACCGGAAACGAGTTCCGCGGCGAATTTCGAATTGGTGACCTGGTTGCGGTAAAGGGTGTTGGCGTTGATCGTGAAGTAGCCCGGATTGGCGACGTAGTGGTTGTGGAACAACTCGCTGCTGACGCCTTGGAATTTCGGGAAGCCGTAGTTGGGCTGCCGGTCGGAGAAGCTCGGATCAAGAAAAGGCAGGGCGAGGTCGTCGCTGGCGGCCGTGAGGGTGGTGCTGGCGGCGCCGTCGCGGCCGACGTAGGTGTAGTTCGGCACGCTGAAGTGCTGGTCGCGTTCCGACTGACGGAAGTCGACGCCCGCGCGCAACGAGAGCGGCACGCGCCCAAAAAAATCGCGCCGCACGTTGGCGTAAAGGGTGCGCTTGTAGTCGTCGGTGCTGCGCGAGTTGCCGGTGGCGGCCGTGAGGACGTAGCTGCTCAACGCGTAGGGGTTGACCGGCGCGCCGGCAGCATCGGTCACGGTGATGACGTTCGGGCGCAGATAGAAGAGGTCGGAGTATGACACCGTCACGCCGGTGCGCCGGGAGGTCGTGGTGTCGAAGAACCCGGATTCGGTGTTGCGGTTGCGGTTGGCCGCCCGCGAATACCCGAAACCCGCGTCATACTTCCACCCCGGGCCGTCGTGCCGCCAGACGATTGACGGCATGACGGTCCAGTTGCTGCGGGTGGCCCCGGTGGTGGCGAGGTTCAGAATGCCCTGGCCGGCGGCGCCGCGCGTCTGGGTCAGGCTGAAGTCGCCCGGGTTCACGCGGCCGACTTCGAACGTGAGCTCGTTGTGATTGATGCGCACGTCGAAGGTGGAGTACTGCACGGAGAGCGAGAGGCGGTCGTGGGCGGTGAGCTTGTAGTCCGTGGTGACGCCGAACGAGCTGCGGTTCGTGTCCTTGCCGCTGTTGCGGATGAGCACGGAGGTCAGGTACGGCCGGTCGAATGTGGTATTTGGATACGCGTTGCCGTTGGTCGCCGCCTGGGCGCCGCGCCAGGTGTTTTGAACCTGGGGCTCGCCGGAGTACTGGCGGTTGGCACCGGCGGAGAGAGTGAACCCGAAGCGCTGGCTCACCGGCACGAGGTAGGAGAGATCGAAGCCGGGATGAATCTTGCGGGTGGGACGGCGCGGTGCGGGCGTCTTGCCCCATGACTTGAGGTCGTCGCGCAGCATGAAGTAGGTGCTGAAGTTGAGCGCGGGCCGCGTGCGCTCGAACGAACTGCGCGGGACCATGTTCACGGAGCCGGCGAGGGCGTTGCCCTGGGAGTCGGGTGTCGGCGAAAAAGAGACCTCGATGCGGGAGAGGTTGTTGATCGAAACCTGATCGAGGCCGATGCCGCGGGAGGTGCCGCCGCCACCGCCGCCCACGGCGCTGGCGAGACCGAACCCATCGAGCGTGACCGGAACGTAGATCGAGGGCACGCCATTGAGCGAGATGTCGCGGGCGTTGCCGCCGGCGTAGTCGATGTTTACGCCGGGCAGGAATTTCAGGAACTCGGCGACGTTGCCTTCCGCGATGTCGCCGAACTCGTCGGTGGCGACGACATTTTTCATGTTGGCGGCGAACCGCTGCTCGTTGATGGCGAGAGCGGCGCCGCTCATTTCGCGGGAAGTGGCGACGACGAATTCATCCAGCTTGATTGGCGCCGCGTCCGGCGCGGCGCGGCGGGAGGTGAGCGGGGAAAGCTGAAAGTCGCGCTGCACGATCTGGCCCGCGGTGACGGTGACCGCGAGGGTGGCGGACGGAAAGCCGCTGAAGAAGGCCCGCACCCGCACCGGGCCGGCCGGGACGCCGCTCAGGCGGTAGTAGCCGTCGGCGTCGGTGAAGGTTTCGTGCGTGGTCCCTTCAACGGTGAGGCGCGCGCGTTCGACGATGCTGCCGGTGGCGGGGTTGGTGACGCGGCCCTCGATGGTGCCGGTGGCGGATTGCGCGAAGAGCACCGCGCCCAGTTGCAGGACGATCCCGGCGGTTGCGAATATCCGGAGCAGATCGCGGGAACAGGTCAGCGGGGTGTTCATGGCGGGGAATGGGGTGCGCGGTCAGGCAGTCTGCGAAAAGGCGCGCACCGATTGCCAGTCAGCGTTTCTGGTTCCGGCGCGACGGGGTGCGTTTCCGAGTTGACGCCGCGAATTAGAGTGCGGGCTCAAGGAGGGGCGCTTGCCCAAGCGCCCATGGTAGTTGCGGCAGGGCGGCGGTTGGGCGACCGCCGATCCGTCGGCCGCGCATTGACCGGCGTCCACGCGGAGATGCACCCGGGGCGATGAGGATGACGCCGGAGGCCGGCCGGGGCCTTCGGCGCAATTTTCGAGTTCGTGCCGGGCGCGCCTGCGCGAAACTCACCTCGACGTCGTTGGGCTGTTTCGCGCCGGGTGTGCTGCGGCCTTCGGCGATCGTGCGCTCGAGCAAGGCGGTGAGGCGGGCGAGGATGGCGGGATTTTCCGCCTGCACGTTTTTCGTTTCCCCGAGGTCGGCACCAAGATCGTAGAGCTGCACGGCCGGCAGGCCCTGGGCGAAGGCTTCTTCGTCGCCGGGCTTTCCCCAGCCGCCAGAGCCCGGGCAGAATTCGAGTTTCCACGATCCCTGACGGATCGAGAACATCCCCTGGATGGAGTGGTGCACGACGGCTTCGCGCAACGGAGCGCGGTCGGTGCCGAGCAGCGCGGGCAAGATGCTCACGCTGTCCTCGGCGGCGTTGGCGGGAAGTGGGGCGCCGAGGAGGTCCGCGCAGGTCGCCATGAGATCAACGTGACAGATGATCTGCGCGCTTTGCGTCCCGGCTTTGATCTTGCCCGGCCAGCGGGCGAAGAACGGCACGCGATGGCCGCCGTCCCAGATGTCGGCCTTGTAGCCGCGAAATTGCGCGCTCGCGAAGTGACCCTGTTCTTCGAGTTTGGGGGTGCCGGCGGCGGGGGAGCATCCGTTGTCGGCGGTGAAGAGGACGAGCGTGCTGTCGGCCAGGCCGTGTTGCTCCAGCGCGGCGAGCACGTCGCCGACGATGGCGTCGGTCTGCATCACGAAGTCGCCATAGGCGCCGAGGCCGCTTTTGCCCTGCCACTCGGCGGTCGGCACAATCGGTGTGTGCGGCGAGGTGAGCGGCACGTAGAGGAAGAACGGCCGGCCGGCCTTCGCGGCGGCGGCGTGGTCGGCGATGTAACCGACCGCCTGCCGGCCGAGCCGCGGGAGCATGGCGATGGGTGCGAGGTCCTCGATCACCCGATCGTTTTCGATCAGGCCCGACATTGTGCGGGCGTTGGAGCAGCCCCAGAAATAATCGAAGCCGCGGGTGATCGGCCCACCGATGATGCGCGCGCCGACGGGCAGCCCGCCCCGGCCCGTCTTGCCCTTTCCTTTTTCAACGGGGTTGACGTTGGGCGGCAGTTCGCTGGTGAAACCGAGATGCCATTTGCCGATCGCGGCCGTGGCGTAGCCGTATTGCCGGAGCAAGGCCGGCACGGTCAGGCGTTTCGCGGCGATCAGCGGCGGGTCGTCGCTGCCGTCGAGGACGCCGCGCTGCAGCCGCGTGCGCCAGGCGTAGCGGCCCGTGAGCAGGCCGTAGCGCGTGGGTGTGCAGACGGATGAGCCGCTGTGCGCGTCGGTGAACGTCATCCCCTGCGACGCGAGTCGGTCAAGGTGGGGAGTCTTGATCTTGCCGCGCGTCGGGTTGAGCGCCTGCACATCCCCGTAGCCCAGGTCGTCGGCGAGGAGATAGACGATGTTGGGGCGGGCCGGCGGGCGCGGCTCGCCGGCTGTCAGGATTGCGCCGCCGAGGGCGAGAGTGGCGGCGAGCACCGCCCGGGAGAGCGCGCGGCGGTTCCGGCTCATGGTTCGAGACCGATTTTCTTGAGCAAGGCCTGGAAGCGCGGATCGGAACGGACGCGGTCCCAGATCGGATCCACCCTGAGCCAGACACACGCCGGGTCACGTTCGCCGTAGGTTTTTTCCAACAGCTCGAACATCCGCTCCTTCTCGCCCAAGAACTGGTGGATCCCGGCGGGGTACAGCGCCGAGACAAACCGCGACTCGGACAGTTCAGTCAGCTCTCCGATGGCCCGCCGCGCTTCGACCGACCTGCCGGCCAGCGCGTCGCAGCAGCCGACGCTCCAGATGGTCCACGGATTCTTCTCCAGGGTCACCGCCAGCTGCAACTCAAGTCGCGCCTCGGCCAACTTTCCCTGCATGGCATACGCCCAGCCGACCGAGCCGTGCGCGGTCACGAAGTTCTCGTCGAGTGCGATGGCCTTGCGCCCATGGGCGATGGCCAGGTCATATTTCCTGGCGGTGTAGTAGGCATTGCCGAGATCGGCCATCATGGCCGGAGAAGTGGGGTCGAGATCCACGGCTTTTTTCATTTCGACAATCGCTTCCTCGAAACGACCCATCGCCATCAGAAAATTTCCGTAGTTGTTCCGGGCTGTCGGCAGGCTGGGCTTCAGCGCGATGGCGCGTTTGAATCCCGTTTCCGCGGCGGCCCAATTCCACTCGAACCAACACTTGACTCCAGCCATCGCGAGATGGGCCTCGGCCAGGTTGTCGTCCAACTCCAGCGCTTTGTGGGCCGCCTTTTCGATTTCAGGCCAGATTTCCCGCGGGACCGACTTCGGAGTCCCGGTGTCGGTGAACCCACAGTAGGCGAGGGCATAATTCGGGTCGATGGAGAGAGCCTGCTTGAAGTATTCGCGCGCCTTGGCCGCATCTTCCGGGGTGGATTGGAACTGGTGGAAGCGACCCTTCAGATACAACTGGTAGGCGGCGATGTTGGCCGTCGGGTCTTTCTTCAGCCGCTGCACCTCGGAGCCGAGCAACTCGACCTTCAGCTCCTCGGCCACCCGCTCGGCGACGTCGCTCTGCATCTTGAACACGTCATCGAACTTCGTGTTGTAATCGTGTGACCACACCTGTCGCTGGGTCGCCACGTCGATCAATTGCACCGAGATGCGCAACTGCTCGCCCGCTTTGCGCAGGCTGCCGGCCAGCAGCGTGCCCACCTTCAGCTCGTTGCCGATCTCGGACGTACTCTTGCCGGATTTCTTCAACCGGTCGGACGAGAGGCTGGTGACGACCTGCAGGCCGCTGATTTTAGCGAGGCAGGAGGTCAGTTCCACCGTCATGCCACTTGCAAGATATTCGTCGTTGGCGTCAGGACTGAAATTGTCCAACGGCAACACGGCGATCCGCCGAGTGTCCAGCGTGGCCACGGCGGGCTTGGTTTCGGTCGGGGCCGGGGCGGAGGTTGGCTCCGTCTTCCGCGACTCCAGGAACACGAACACGCCAACCGCCACCACCGCCACGACGGCGCCCCACACCCAGCCGGGCATGTGGGGTTTGGCCGGGGAGGCGACCTCCCCTGTGTGGATGGGGGGACGTGAGCGGCCCGCCTCTTTGGCGGCCGGCGCGGCCTTGCGCGGAGAATCGAGGAGGCGCTTCACCTGTTCGACGAACTGCGGGGTGGGCACACCGTGCGCCAGATGCGTCCACTGATAGCTCAGAAACTCCTCCGGCACCGCCGCGTCGTGCTGGGAGGTGTCGTCGATCACGACGGGCACGATGAACGCGATCCCATCCGCCATGTCGTGCGTGCGCTCGACCGCAAGTTTCCATTCACGGCGGAAATAGCCTTCGCTGCGCGCCTGCGTGCGCTCCGACACGAGCGGCACAAACAGCGTGCACTCCCGGATTTGTTTCCGGATCTTCCCGTCCCATTGGTCGCCCCCGCGCAATTCGTTCTGATCAAACCAGACCTCGACCCCGAAGGCGCGCAGGGCGTCGGCGATCCGCCGCGCCGCGCCCGAATCCTCGCGGGCGTAGCTGAGAAAGATGGCGTTGGTGGTGGGCGATGTGGGTGCGTCGGACACGGAGCAGACTGAATCGCAGCCAAGGTACTCGCGTTGCCGTGAGTGACGAGGAGAAACACATTGGCCATGGTGGAGTGAAAACGCCGGCCACCGCCGCCCGTCGTGCCGCCGGCGAACTACCTTCCAATCTCGCTTTTCGGCGCGGCGGGCGTGGCCGCTTCCAAGGCGGCGAGTTTTGCCTTCCACGCGGCGGCCCTTTCCGGCTGGCCCCAGCCGGTGTATAACTGCACGAGGCGTTCGAGGGCCTCCCGCAGGCGTGCCTGGCTGGTCGCGGGCAGCGTCGCGTTGGGCAGCTGCATGCCCTCGTAGCCGGACACGAGCAGCGGTTCGGCCTCGGAGTATTTCTTCTGACCGGACAGCGCCGCGCCGAGCAGGCTCCGGGTGCTGTAGGTCAGCCAGTCGTCCGGCAGGGTCTTTTCCCGGACGGTCAGGGTGGCGCGCAGCAGGGGTTCGGCGTCAGCGTGCTTGCCCTGGACGCGATAGACGCCAGCCAGATTCACCAGGGACGTAAGGGTGTCGGGATGCTCTGCGCCGAGCACCCGCCGTTTCCTTTCCAGCGCCTCGAGGTGAAGTTTTTCCGCCTCGGCGTAGCGCTCGAATCTTTGATGGATGGACGCGAGATTGTTTATCGCCATGAGCGTGCCGGGGTGATCGTCACCCAGCACCCGCCGTCGGGCCTCGAGCACCCGGACCGCGAGCGGTTCGGCCTCCTTGTAACGTTCCTGTATGTAATACAGCCCTTGCAGATTGTTGAGGGAAGCCAGCGTGTCCGGATGTTCACCGCCCAACACGCGGCTTTGTACGTCCAGAATCTTCAGCGAAAGGCGCTCCGCTTCGTCCCAGCGTTTCAGACGCATATACAGACTCGCGAGATCCCAGTTGGCTTTCAGGGTGGCGGCGTGTTCTTCGCCCAAGACGCGCGTTCGCCGTTGGACAAGGTCTCGGTAAAGCACCTCTGCTTCCTGGTATTTTTTCAGATACCAGTACACGTCGCCCAACAGGTTGGCAGTCGCCATCGTCTCCACACTATCGTCGCCGAGTGTCCGGCGCTGGCTTTGGAGCGCCCGGTCCAAAATGAGTTGGGCGTCCGCGTAGAGGCCCAGTCCCACGTAGACCTCGCCAATCGTCGCTTCCAGTCGGGCCTGCACGCCGGGTTGATTGCGAAGACCGCTTTCAATCTTCCGCGCCCCGTTGGACAAAATTTCACGTGCCGTCAGGGTCTTGCCACGCGCCTCACTTGGATTCGATACCTTGAAAAGGCCGACCAGAAAATCGGACACCTGCCTGGCCGCCGTCGCTTCCTGGTTGGCGCGATCGCGCTCGTGGGCAATACGCCTGGCCTGGATTGCCGTCACGACTGCAAAGGCCGCGAGGAGCGCGACCAAACCCGCCCCGGCCAAGACGCCCAGGCGATGCCGGCGAACGAACTTTCGCGCTCGGTACGCGGCGGTCGGGGGACCGGCCGAAACCGGCGCATGGCTGAGGTGGCGCCCGATGTCGTTGGCGAGTCCGGTGGCGGTCTCGTAGCGGCGGGCGCGGTCCTTTTCGAGGCAGCGCATCACGATCCAGTCGAGTTCCCCGCGGAGGAGACCGATCAATTTGGGCGGCGTGCTCTGGCGGTGATGTGCCATCGCGCTGATCGCCTCGCCATCCAGAGTCCGCAGTCGCGTGGAAGGCCGCAGTGGCTCAACCTCACGAATGTGCCGGCGCATCTCGTCGAGCCCGGTCTTGAGCAGTTCCGCGGTGTCGAACGGCGTCCGGCCCGTGAGCAGTTCGTAGAGCAGGACACCGAGCGAATAGATGTCGGACCGGGTATCGACATCGAGGACGCTCAGCTGCGCCTGCTCCGGACTCATGTAGGCGGGGGTGCCGATGAACTGTTCCACCGCCGTAAAGACCGTCTGATCGGTCAGCCGGCCCGCCGTGGCCTTGGCGATGCCGAAGTCGATCACCTTGGGCACCGGGGCGTCATCGAGCAGCGCAACCAGAATGTTCGACGGCTTGAGATCGCGGTGGATGATGCCTTTTTGATGCGCGTGCTGCACCGCGTGGCAGACCTTGGCGAAAAGTTCCAGGCGGGCCGGCGTGGAGAGATTCTGATCGTCGCAAAATTTCGTGATGGGCACGCCGCGGACCAGCTCCATCACAAAAAAAGGCCGGCCGCTGGCGGTGGTGCCGGCGTCGAAGACCTTTGCGATGTTCGGATGCTCCATCATCGCGACGACCTGGCGCTCGGCCTCGAAGCGGGCAATGACCTCCTTGGTGTCCATGCCGAGCTTGATGACCTTGAGCGCGACCCGACGCCGGACCGGCTCCGACTGTTCGGCCAGATAAACGACGCCGCAGCCGCCCTCGCCGAGCTGCTGCAGGAGCTTGTAGCGACCAATTAGGTCGCCGATTCCCTCATCCGTCCGCGATGGCGCTGGCATCGCTCGGGTGGCGTTGGGCTGGATCGCATCGTCGCCGGACGAGAGATTATTCATGGATCATGATTCGGGCAGCCGCATCCCGGGCGGAACGGCCGGAAGAAACGAATTGGTGGCTGCGGACAAAAGTGGGGCGGGGTGAAGTCGGGTGCTGTTTGGGTGGAGGGTTTGGCCGGCGGGACGGCAATCCCACTTAGGCAGACGACCTGCGACGAGGCAAACCCGCATTCCCGACCATTGGCCCGGCGTCGGCAGATGGGGGACGGCGGCTTCCTGCTCAGGCACGCCTCCGGCCACCTGCCCGGCCAGAGCGAAATCGACGTGCCGCTGACGGCCCGCTTGAAGGACTTTGGCGCGGTGCGGGCGCCGCACCTCCTGGAAGTTCAGCGAAACGCGCGAGACGCCCCGGTCTCAAGGCGGGGGCCGATCCGTGGTTGAATAAACCGGTTTTCTGGAACTGAATTGGTTCGCAGGTTGCAGCCGAAGAACGGCTGCAACGCCCTCCTCCCCGTGTTCTCCTCATGAAAAAAATCCTCACCACCCTTGCCACCCTGCTCGTCGCGACCAGTGCTTTTGCTGCGGCCGACGACGACAAGCCCTCGCCCCTCGGCTATGCCGATACGCCCCTCATCCCGGGCACGAAATGGAAGGTGCATGACATCGATCGTCCCGCTCCGCCGGTGGTGAAGCCCGGCGCCCGGCTCGGTGACGCGCCGGCCGACGCGATCATCCTGTTCAACGGCCAGGACACGGCGCAGTTTTTCAGCCGGAAGAAAGACGACCCCGCAAAATACCCCTCCCCGTGGGCAATCGAGAATGGCGAGCTAATCGTGAACGGCGGCGACTGTTGGTCGAAACTCGAGTTTGCGAGCTGCCAGTTGCATCTCGAGTGGATGAGCCACCCGGCGACAAAGGGCAATTCGCAGAAGAAGGGAAATGGCGGGGTGTTCTTCATGGACCGCTATGAGAGCCAGATGCTCGATTGCGACAACAACCCGACCTATTCCGACGGCATGGCTGGCTCGGTGTACGGCCAGACTCCGCCGCTGGTCAACGCGGTGCGGCGCGCCGGCGAGTGGCAGGTCTACGACATCGTCTTTACCGCCCCGAAGCTGGCCAACGGCAAGGTCGTGGAGCCCGCGCGCATCACGACTTTTCTCAACGGGGTCTGCGTGCAGCCCAACACCGCGATCATGGGGCCGACGATGCACAAGAAGACCACCGACTACAGCGGCGACTTCCCGGCGAAAGCCTCACTCCGTTTTCAGGACCACAAGAATTCGCCCCCCGTTCGCATGCGCAATATCTGGGTTCGGCCGCTGCCGTAATCACGCCGTTTGCCGGGCGGTGCTAGCCCTGCGCTTGCCCCTAAAAAAATGACGGGACTTTTCTTCGGCGTTCTGCTACACAGCGGGGAAGATGCCAGCGGCCCCGCCGATCAAACAAACGCTTGAACTGCCCGAGAACGCGATCCTCGTGCGACAACTGC
>SXGU01085295.1_pt1 | contig 32154 bp, 28 predicted proteins | sample 3174531 | NCBI WGS metagenome assembly SXGU01 (sample SAMN11356863, study PRJNA531348) | freshwater metagenome | isolation source: freshwater sample F1-140 | place: China: Fuxian Lake, Yuxi | collected 2017-12-25 | reverse complement strand
CCCATCACCCACTCGGCCTTGATATCCCCCTGCACAAAGAGCTGGAAGTCGACGCAATGGGTGCCGGTGTTCATCATGCCGCCGGTCACTGCCGACCACAGCCGCCGGGGTTCACCGATGGCCCCGTCGAGCAGCAGGCGGCGGGCCTCCTGCCAGGCCGAATAGAAGCGGCGCTGGTGGCCGATGGCTAGCTTCACGTTGTTGCGCTGGGCGGCGATGATCATTTGTTCGGCCTCGCCCAGAGAGGCGGCCATGGGTTTCTCGCTGAGCACGGCCAGGGGTTTGCGGGCACAGGCGGCGATGGCCATCTCGGCGTGCTGGGGGTCCCAGGAGCAAACGCTGACGATGTCGAGGTCTTCCTTGTCGAGCATCTCGCGGTAGTCGAGGTAGCGTTTGCTGGCCGGCACCTTGAAGTCCTCGCCGTAGGTGCGCAGGGACTCGGGATGGATATCGCCGAGGGCGACGATCTGGGTGTGCTCACACTCGCTCCAGCCGCGGCCGTGTTCGCGGGCGATGCGCCCGCTGGCAATGACCCCGACGCGGTACTTTTTCTTGATCTTGGTTGTCTTTGCCATCATTGACCTCTCGTTTATTGGTTGAGGTTTTTAAGGTACTCCATACTCAATCGCGCTGCGTCTCTGATCTCTGCATTGCGGTACACCTTTATTGAGGCGAAGCCTTGGTAGTGGATCTGATCTAAGGCTCGCAGCACGGCAGCGAAATCGAGGTGGCCGCTGCCCAAGAGACTGCCGTTGCTCTCGCACAGGTGTACGTGGCGCAGCAGGGAGCCGCAGTCGAGGATGGGCTGGGTGAGGGAACGCTCCTCGATGTTCATATGTACGGTATCCACCATGGGCCGCAGATTGGGCGAACCCACCCGCTCGACCAACCGGCACACCTCGCCCACTGAATTGTTGAAGCCCACCTGCAGGTGGTTAACCGGCTCGATGACCATATCGACGCCCAGGGGCTCGGCCCGGTCCATGACCTGGCGCAGGCAGCCGGCGATGCGCTCGTTGGCTTTCTCCGGATTGGGTTCGTCCTTGCGGAACCCCTGCAGCAGGCCCACCACCAGCAGGCTGTTGAAGCGTTTGGCAACCTCCAGGCAGCGGACCAGATGTTCGACGCTGCGCTGGCGCACCCCGGTGTCTGGCGAACTGAGGCAGAGGCCGCGGTTGTACGCCCCGCCGGTGAGAAAGGAGGGGATCACCAGCCCAGCCTCCCCCACCCAGCGTTCCAGTTGGCTGAAAGGCACTGCCGGCGGCAGGTCGAGGTTCAGCTCGATGCCCTGGTACCCGCACTGCTTAACCAAGGCCAGCAGTTGGCGCACTTCATTCTCGTCGCCGAGGGTGTTGAGCGCCTCGATGACCATGAAGCTGTAGTGGATCATGCGCCGCTCCCGGCCCAGACATCGTTGTAGAGGGTGTCCCCGAACCCGCCGATGATCCACAGCCGCTCGCCGAAAACCAGGCACCCTGGCTCGTGGCGGATCGGCCAGGCCGTCTGCTCCTCGGTCCAGGTGCGCCCGTCGCGCGAGGACCACACGTCGTTGCGATTCCCCTGATGGTACCCGCCCAGCACCCACATCTTGTGGTACTCACCATCGGCGAAGACCGCGGCGCAGTAGAAGCGCCGCGCCACCCATCCGGCCTCGGGGGTCACCTGCTCCCAGTGCACCCCGTCCTCGGAGCGCCACACATCGCTGTAGTCGGCGATGGTGTTGAGGGGGTGGCGATCATCGTAGATCCCCCCGCCCAGCACCCACATCCACCTGCCGTACACCAGGCAGGCGTGCATGGCCCGGGGTCCCCAGGGCGCATGGGTGGCCAGGGTCCAGTCCGCCCCATTCTCCGAGCACCACACCTCGTCGCTGTGGGAAAAGTCGCGGCCATCGAAGCCGCCCATCACCCACATCTTGTCGTTAAAGACCACCGCCCCGGCAGCCCCGCGCGCACTCCAGGGGGCCTGGGCCACCAGGGTCCAGTCTGCCCCGTTGGCCGAACTCCACACATCGTGGTACGCCGGGAAACGGTTGGTGGCCTCGTCCTTGGGAGCAAAGCCGCCCATCAGCCACATGCGGCCTCCATACACCAGAGCACAGGGAAGGTTGCGGCCACCCCAGGGCGCCGCCGGGGTGATCTGTTCCCAGTTCACCCCATCTGCCGAGCACCACACATCGTTGATGCGGGTGGGGGTGTACCCGCCAAAAATCCACATCTTCCCGTCGTGGACCACTTCGCCCATAGAGTCACGGCGGCACCAGGGTGCCTCCGTCACTACGCTCTCCCAGTGAATCATCCTGCACCTCCTGGTTCTTCGCCGAAATCGGGGATTTCCATCAGCACCCCGCCCTGGAGCGCCGATTGGTGGGCCACCAGCCCAGGCAGCAGATAACGGGCCGCCTGCCACACGTCGTTGGGCGGCGCTTCACCCAAGGCACAGGCCCGCACAAAGTCGTCGACCAGGAACTGATGCGCTCCGTTGTGCCCGTTGGGCAGGCCGACGAACTCCGCGGGCAGGCGCTCCACTGGATGCACCCGCGAAACCCCGCGATGGGTGCCGTCGCTGCCGGTGACCTGGGCCATCTGCCCTTCGGTGGCCGGCAGGCCGGCACAGGCCAGTTGCTCGCGCAGGTCCACGCAGGTGGCCCGGTCCTTGGTCACCCAGGTCTGGGCGTTCACCTGCTCCTCGTACGAAGCTTCGGTGCCGTACAGGCGCATGCCCACCGTGCCAGGGTGGCCAACGCGGCGGAACTCGCTGATACGGGCCATGCTGCCGTCCGACATCTTGCACAACATGGTCTCATTGCTGAAGGGGTTCTTCCAGACGTTGTCCGGGCGGGCGTAGAGGTTGTCCGGGTGGCGATCCACAAACCCCATGCCGCTGACCTGGGTGACGTGCGCCCCGGTCACTGAGACCACCATGCTGGTGGAGTGGGTGGGGTAGAAGAAGGGCGGCATACCGAAGTACTTCTCCCACTCGGCCCCGTGCCGCCACTGGGCCACTGCGTACATGCCGTGGGTGTAGTCGTGGTAGTACTCGGCCTCGGCGTAGACCACGTGGCCAAAGTCCCCTCGGCGAAAGCGCTCGCGGCAATAAATGGTGCAGGGGTAGTAATAGCTGGTCTCGCCCAGCATGTACACGCGGCCGCTCTGCTCCACAGCGCGGACCAGGGCAGTCATCTCCTCGATGGAGATGGCCGAGGGCACCGCCGAGTACACGTGTTTGCCGCTCTGGAGGGCCTGGACCGCCTGGGGGCCGTGCAGGTGGTGCTGGGTGATGATGGCGATGGCATCGACCGAGGACTGACACAACAGGTCGAGGGAGGAGCAGGTGTCGCTGATCCCGAACTTCTCCGCCTTGGCCTTGAGCTTCTCCGCGTCCAGGTCGCAGAGCACCACCCGATCCACCAGCGGATGGGCCTTGAAGAGGGGGATAAAACTCTCGGCAAAAGCCCCGGCCCCGCAGATGCCCAGTTCGATGCCCATGGTTTACCTCAGCCGGCGGCGATGGCGGCCCACTGCACGCGACCCAGCTTCTTGATCTGGCTGTCCGGCCATTTCTCCAGGGGTTTGTAGGAGGGGTGACCGGCCCTGTCGTCGCAGGGGTTGTGCCGGGTATTGTAGCAGCAGATCAGGCTCCAGCGCGGGTCCTCGCTCTCGTTGGGGTCGGAGCGGTGGAGCAGGTTGGCGTGGAAGAAGAGCGCGTCTCCGGGGTCCATCTCGCAGTAAACCAGGTCCAGGTGTTTGGCGGCCAGGGCCACCCGTTCGGGGTTGGCGCCCACCTGGGTGCCGAACTTGCCGTGTTCGATGCGGCCCAGCCGGTGTGAACCCTTCAGCACCTGCAGACAACCATTGCCTTTATGGGCGCGGTCCACGGCGATATAACAACTGGCCATATCGGGATACAGGCAGTTGTTGTTGTACCAATAACCGTAGTCCTGGTGCCATTCCCAGGCCCCGCCCACCCGAGGCTCCTTGACCATCATCTTGTAGTGGTAGAGGTAGACCTCGTCGTCCATGAGTTTCTCCATGGCATCGACGATGCGCCGGCCATGGCAGAAGCCGTTGTAGATGTCCTGACGCTCGATGTCGGAGGTCAGCCAAATCTTGCTCTCGCGGCCTTCGGCGTCGATGGCGGCGTGGACCAGTTCGGCCTTTTCCTGGTCGGCCTTGCCGATCTTGAGCAGCAACTCCATCTCCTCGGTGTCGTAGAGCTGCCGCACCAGGATGAAACCATCCTGGGCGAATTGCGCTGCCAAGTCTTTGGTGATTTTGAACATAGTATGACCTCTCTCCCTTACATCAATCCCAGAAATTTCCTGATATGCCTGCCGAGTGCATCGTCGATTTCTGTATGGCGCGGGACTGGTTGTTTCTTCCCAGTGGCAGGGTTGAAGTAGATATCGTGTCTGGCCCCGTGGCGCAAGAGAATACATCCTTCCCGCAGCAACTGGCGGATGAATTCTCTCCGCTTCACAGAGTGATTTCTTTCATCCGGTGCCCTTCCGGAACCTCCTCCATTGCCATCAGGAGAAAGGCGTCCTTCAGGTTTTCTTCCAATTCCTTGAGCGTCCTGCCCTGAGTCATGATCTCTGGGTGTTCGAGTAACTTCCCCAGCCAGAACTTATTCGACTTCCAGTAGATCATGTTCATCTTCGTCTGCACGGGGGTTCCTCCTCTCAGGCGCTCATCCGGGCCAAACATTCCTCGTACCTGGCAAAGCGCTCCTGCTCCCGTTCCTCCGGGTCCACGTACTTGAGCCACAGGGCGCTGCCCGGTTTCTTGCCGGCGAATTGCCGATGGCTCTGGATATGGGAGGGGTCCGGCCCGTGCCAGGCCACCTCGCCGTCCTGCATGTAGATGAAATCGCCTCGGTACCGGTCGATCATCGCCCGCTGCTGGTCGCGGTAGAAGAGCCCCTGCTCGCAGGCGGTCTGCCTGCAGGTGGCCATCACCTCGGGTGGATCGTATTCGACGGAGTCGAACTCGGCCAGCGGGCCTTTGACCTCGCTCTGAAAGTCGATCTCGTTGAGGTCCACCGTGCCAAAACCGCCCTGGGCCGCCATCAGCAGGTGGTTGCGGTCGCGGCGGAAGGGCGGGGTGGGCCAGTCCGAGGCCGGGTCGTGGCCCATCAGGTGGGCGGCGCAGGCGTCGGTGGCGGTGATCTGGTCGCCGGCGATCAGTGTATCGCCGATGCGACCCTCTCCCCCCCACTCACACCCGTACTGCCCCACCAGCGCGTCGATGATATTGAGACAGGGGTTGGTGATCATCGCCAGATCCGGCAACACATAGGAGAGGCGGATGGCGTGGTGAAAGTAGGTGCGCACCCGGCCCAGGGGCGGGATGGGCGGGGTGAGGCCGAAGAGGTTCTTCATACACAGGGTGACACCCATGAAATGGTGGTTCTTCATCTTGGCCACCGAAATCACCTCGTCGGCGTCGGCAAAGCAGGAACTGAGGGTGTAGTGCCCGAACATCCGCCCCCCGCCGGGCACCTCGTAGGTGGCAAAGGGCGGCTGGTTCGAGTCCACAAACTCCACCCCAAACGCTTCCAAATGGGGCTGGAAGTAGTTGAACTGCCCGGTGGGCTTGCCTTCCTGGTCGTAGCCGAAGGTGTCGGTGGCCACCAGCTTGGCCGTGGTGCGCTCGCGCAAGAGGCGCAGCACCGCCTGGCACACCGCGTCATCCACCAACTCGCGGCGCCGGCCCGCGAAATAGGCCACCTCCTGCTGGAACATCATATTGAACTTGAGTACAATTTTGCGGGCCTTTTCCAGGCGCGCCCACGAGCGCTCCAACGGGTCGGTGACCCGCTTCAGGGTCTGGTACACCTCTTCGCTGGTGACGCGGTGGTCGCAGTGGGCCGCGCGGACCCGGTAGGCCTTGCTCATGCAGCTTCTCCTCTCATTCTATCACCGACCCTTGCTGTGCCCGCTCCCACCGCCGCGCAAACTCGGCGGTGCCGTCGTCGTAGACAAAGTCCAGGTCGGCGAGGTGGTCGTAGCCCTCGCCCAGGCCGGGCAGGAATTTCTCGTGGAGGCGCAGCGCGTCGCGCCGGCCCCGGGGCGGCAGGCCGTAGATGGTGGGCCCGCCGCTGATCTTGACCCGGATCAGCGCCTTGGGCAGAGGCGGCGGGGCGGCGCGTTGGTACCGCTCCAGGGCCTCGCGGTCCAGGTGGACCCCCAGCCCCGGCTCCTGGGGCACCTGGATGGTACCGGCCACGGCCTCGAACTGCGGGCGCACCACGTCGTCGGCCCACTGAAAGGTGTCGGTGCAGTGGTGCAGGGTGGCCATCTCGAAGGAGGCGGCCATGTGCAGCACCAGGGACCGGGTGATGTTGCCGCCCACGTTCTGCAGCGCGAAGGGCACGTTGGCAGCCTCAAAGACCCCGGCGCGGCGAATCACCATGCCCACGGGCGCGTGGCCCAGGATGTACCCGTCGGCCAGGCCCAGCAGCGCCTCGCGGCCCCCCAGGGGCAGATGGTGAAAGACGATGGGCAGGGGGCATTTCTGCCGCAAAAGCTTGTGCCCCTCGACGTCGAAGGTGCGCAGTGGGTCCTCGATCAGGCCGGCGACGGGGAAGCGGGCCAGTTGCCCGGCCAGATCCAGTACGTGGTCCACGGTGTTGTCGAAGTTCAAGTCATAATGGACCTTGAAGCCGGGCGGAGCTACCTCCTGCATGGCCCGGGTTTGCTCAACGGCGTTGTGGCAATAGTCGGTGTGGTATTTGAGCCAGGTGTAGCCCAGGGACACGGCGTGTTTGACCTCCTCGGCCATCTTGGCCGGGGTGCGCGAGATGGTCCAGTACCCCATGGGCACCCAGGAGCGCACCGGTGGGCCGAAGAGCTGGTAGGCCGGCACCTCGTTGTACTTGCCCACCAGGTCGTAGATGGCCGGCGCCAGCCAGATGGGCAGCTCGGGATGGGCCAGCCAGGCGGCCGGGTTGGTGTCCTTCAGCCGCTCCAGCCAGGATTTCACCTGCTCGGTGAGCGGGCTGGTCATCTCCCCCAGCCCCTCCAAGCCATTGTCGGTGCGCAACACGATGATGGTGCGGGTGTCGTACGCCGGTCCTAGATAGAGCCGCACCTCCTCGCCGTTGAAGGGTGCGAAAGGCGGGTGGATCTCGTGGGTTTCGATCTCGACTATCTTCATGGACTTTTCACTATTCAGGCAAAACGCTCGGCATCGTCCTCGGGGGCGTAGCCCAGCAGCTGCCGGGCGTTCTGGGTGTCCCAGTACGCCCGCTTGTTCCCCGAAATCCCGTAGAAGATCCCGAAGTTCACCACCTCGGCCTCGATGCCCCGCCACACCAGTTGGGCGCAGTCGCGCGGGCTCAACCAGGTGGAGAGGATGCGATCCCCGCGCCGGTTTTTCACCGCCTCCTCGGGCTGGAAGGAGCCGATACGCAGGCAGATCACCGCCATGTCGTGTTCGTCCACGAAGAAGCGGCCCAGGTCTTCGCCAAAGGCCTTGCTCACCCCGTAGAGGCTGTCCGGGCGTTCCTTCATCTCGGGGGTGGTGTAGATGCCCTCGAACTCGTAAAACCCGGTGACGTGGTTGGTGCTGGCAAAGACGATGCGCTTCACCCCCTGCCGGCGCGCTGCCTCGAACAGGTTATAGGTTCCTTTGATGTTGTCCTCCAACAGCCTTTCCCACCCCGCTCCGCCGCTGGGATCGCCGGCCAGGTGGACCACCGCGTCCATGCCGGCACAGGCCCGCTCCAGCCCCGCCAGGTCCCCCAGGTCGCAGACCAGGGCCTCGCCCTCGGGTTCCGGCACGGGCCGGCGGTCCAGCAGGCGCAGGGTGTAGCGATCCTTGAGCCGGGCGCGTATCTGGGTGCCGATCCTGCCTGCGGCCCCGGTGATCAGTACCTTTTTGGTCGCCATGTCTCCCTTCCTCCGCTGCTAGGCCTTCTTGGCCTGGTCCGGGGTCTTGCTCTCGTCCACTACCACCGCGGCCATGGTCTTCCATCCCAGGTATTTGCACACCTCGAACTGGAGGTGGCCGGCGACGATATGGTACCGGCCCGCCTCGGTGTCGTGCGCCACCACGATGGGCTGCTTCATCCACTGGGGCGACATACTCTTGGCCGCCGCCTCGATCTCCTCCATGTCCTCGGGCTGCAACAGGGACTTGATGCGGTCCATCTCGATCTCGCGCACCTCCTGGGAGGGTGGCGCCACCGAGGGTTCGGGCTCCTTGCGCTCGGCCGAACCGCGCCGGTAGGAGTAGACAAAAGGGATGGCCAGATCCACGGTCTGCAGGTGCTGCACGCCTTCGAAGATCTCCTTGGTGATGCGGTAGGAGATCTCGGCCCGGTCCTGGACCCGGGTCTGGTAGCGCAGGCGCAGGTACACGCCGTAGTCGTACATGTCCGAGCGGATATAGGGCTGCACCCCGGTGGCCTGGATGATATCGTCGGTGATCTTGTGGGCCGCGCTGAGCAGCACCTGCTCCGCCGCCTCCCAGTTGGAGTCGAAGGTGATACGCACCAGCACCTCGTCGAGCATGTACGGGCTTTCCTGCAGCACGGTATAATTAATGACCACCTGGCTGAAGAGCATAGCATTGGGCACCAGGATATAGCGGCCGACCGCTTCCTCGCTGCCGATGGTACCGCCCACCTGGTTGAGGTAGGTGTACATGGGGGTGGTGTCGGCCACGTCGCCGGTCAGGCCCAGGTTGGGGAACTGCACCCGGTCCCCGGGGCGGAAGGGCCGCTTGAGGGAGATCAGGATCCAGGCGGCAAAACCGCTCACCGGCGCCTGCAGCGACCAGCCCAGCAGCATACCGCCGAAGAGGGAGAAGAAGGTGCCGAAAGCCGCCAGTTTGCCGAAGCCATAGGCCACCGCCAGGCCGATGCTCAGCACCGCCACCAGCCGGTAGATCCGCCCCACCATCGCCCCTTCGACCGGGGGTCTTTTCTTGAAGGCCAGGTAAAAGTGGGTGAAGAGGGTCGCCAGTTCGCCCAGGCCCAGCAGCGCGGCCAACATGCCCAGCATGGCCAGCACACTCATGCCCGAGGCCAGGGCCAGGAAATCGGGGTTCAGATGGTCGAGGCCCAAAAAAGCGGCGCTGACCGCCGCCCAGATGCCCAGGGAGGTGAAGGTGGTCCGTTGGTAGGGGCTGAGTTTCATCAGGCAACCTTGCCCGGCACAATGGCCGGCTGGGGTTCCGGTGCGGAGGCATTGCCCCCGTACTTGAGCGCCGCGCAGGGTGTGCCGAAGCGGGGCTGGGCAAAGGGCAGGTGGGTGGCCCCGCGCGCCAGGATGTGCTGGTAATTGGCGGCTTCGCCCTCGTACGGGTGGCCGTGGTTCCAGGGCACCCAGGAGCGGGCGTTGCAGTAGTGGCTGACAAAGGCCCGCCGCCAGCGGCTGAGGCTGCGGTTGGTATGGGAGCGGTGCAGCAGGTGGGAATGGAAGAAGACCACGTCGCCCGGCGCCACTGGCACCGGCACCGGCGGCGGGTACTTGGCCACCACCCTGGAGAGGGTGTTGAGCTGGTCGTCCATGTTGCTGGTCTGCTCGACGAGCTGCAGATCGGCAAAAGCCCCTTCGGTGTGGATGAGGCTGCCGCGCCCCGCGTCGGGGTAGATGGGCTCGTGGTTGGAGCCGGGCACCACCCACAGGCAGCCGTTCTCCTCGTCGGCCCGGTCCAGGGCCAGCCAGGCCCCGATCAGGGTTTCGGGGTAGGTGGTGATGTAGTAGGCATCCTGATGCCAGCCCTGGCCGCCCGTGCCCGGCGCGTTGTAGAAGAGCATGGTCTGCAGGCTCAGCACGTCGGGACCGATGAGCACCTCCAACACGTCGAGCACGCGGGGATGCAGCAGAAAGCGCTCGCTGGCCTGGTCGTGGCGGTGAAGCTGATGCACGCGGGTGAAGCGCTTGAGCAACTGATCCAGGGTGGCATCAGGGGGTGGGGGTTCCACTCCGGGCACCGGGACCTTGCCGTGCAGGATGTCCATCCCGTGCTGGGTCAGGGACTCGACCTCTCCGGCGGAAACCAGGCCGGGCACCACCAGAAACCCCTGCGTTTGGTAGGACACATACTCGGCCACCGACAGCTTGTAGCGATCGGGGCGCTCCTCTGCCACTGACTTATAGGACATATACACTCCCGGTGAAATCTGCCTGGACCCCAGAAATGAAGGGACAAGCCCCCTGCAAGTCAATGATCACCCCACTAGCGCAGCGGGAGATGCCCTGAAGGCCTTTATCGGGGAATGATCGGGGAGGGAAGTCCGCGTGGCGCAGCACCATGTAAATGGTGCTGCGGGGGAATGGTCTTGGGGAGGGCAGCGAGTGTTGCGCTGCACCCCATACGTTGGGGTGCGGCGGGACGCGCCTTGATAGAGGCCGTAATGGGTACCCCCGCTGCGCCCGGCAAGTACCGTAGCCGGTCAGACACAGTACTGTGGCCAAAGGGAAGCAATCAGACCCCTTTACGCTGTCGCTCCATCCCATCCTCCCGCAATCCATCCCCTCGCTCCGCAGCCATTTAACTCCCGCACACCACCGCCGGCACACCCCTTGCTCTCCCTGCCTGCAGCACTGGAGGAGTGCGATGCCGCCAACGATCGTAAATCCACCGGCCCTGGGGCCGGCCCACCTACGCTTCACCCGCCGCTTCCTGCTCGCGCTGTTGGGTGGGGCCGGGGTCCTGGCCCTGGCCGCCGGCTGGCTGAGTTGGCTGCTGGGCATGGAGCTAAGTGTGGAAGCCCAGGGGGTGCTCGAACCCCAGCAGCGGCATCTGATCAAGACCAGTGTGGGGGGCCTGCTCCGCCACCTGGCCGTGCGCCAGGGGCAGCGGGTACAGGCCGGCGACCTGTTGGCCACCCTGGAGGACCGGGAATGGCAGGCCGAACTGCTCAAAGTGGAAAAAGACCTGGAGATGACCCGCACCCGCCGCCGCGCGGTGGAGGAGCGCCTGGGCCAGGAACTGGAGCTGGGGTCGACCGAGGTGGCGCGCGCCCAGCTGGCCGCCGACCGCGCCGAACTGCAGCTGGAACAGGCCCGCACCGAAGCCCAACTGGACGTCGAGATGGCCCGGGGCCTGGCCTCCCTGCGCCAGCCCACCGCCGAGCGCTGGTCTGTGCGCTACGCCCGCGCCGAACTGGTCCAGCGCCAGCTCGAACTCACCCTGGCCAGGCAGCGCCTGGAGGGGCTGGGCGTGGGCCGCCACGAGTTGGCCACCCTGGACCAGACCGGTGAAAAACTCACCCAGGACCGCGCCCTGCTGATCCGCCGCCTCGGCCAGGCCCTCATTTGCGCCCCAGTGGCAGGCACCGTACTCACCGCCGGCCTAGAACGCCGGCCCGGCGACTATCTGCAAGCCGGCGAACCCCTGCTCGAACTGGCCCAGGACGGCCGCTGGCAGGCCCTGGTCCAGGTGCGCGAAGAGGATTTGCCCAAGGTGCATCCCGGCCAACGGGCCAGGCTCTATCTGCGCGCCTTTCCCCACCTGGAGCACCGCATCTTCCCCGGCCAGGTGCACAGTATCGCCGCCCTGCCCGCTCTGCCGGGGAACAGTTACGAGGTGCGGGTGCAGCTCGATACCCACGACTATCCCCTGGCCTGCGGCATGAGCGCCCACGCCCTCATCCAGGTGGAAAAGGGCCGGATCGCCGCGCTGCTCTGGCATCGCCTGCTACAGCAACTAGGCCGGCGCCCGGGTCCGGGGTTCTACCTGCAAGGCACAGGGGGCTGAGCCGTGGCGCCGCTCTGGCAGACCGCCCTGTTGCTGCGCCCCTACTGGGGCTTCGTGGCCCAATCCCTGGTGGTGGGGGTGATGGTGACCTTGCTCAGCCTGCCGGGCCCGTACCTGACCAAGATCCTCGTCGACCAGGTCCATCCCCACGCCGACTTTGGGCTGCTCTACTTTGTCCTTGCACTTGGGGCGGGGCTCTCCACCTTTCTGGGGCTCACTGGCAGCCTGCACGGGTATTTCGCCCAGCAGGTGAATACCCTCATGCATTTCGATTTTCAGGGGCGCCTGTACCGCCATCTGCAGGGACTCGACTTCCCTTTCTACGACCAGCGCGAAACCGGCGAGGTGCTCTCTCGCTTCGGCGATATGCAGGCGGCGGTGGACGGGGTCATCGGCGCGCTCACCTCGGCGCTGCTCAACAGCCTCCAGTTGTTGATCTTTCCCGCCCTGCTCTTCTGTCTGCACTGGCAACTGGCCCTGCTCAGCATCGCCATCCTGCCCCTCGACGCCCTGCTCGCCTGGCTGACGGGCCGGCCCTATCGCCGCTACGCCCAGCAGTTAGCCGAGGAGGGTGCCCAGCTCTCGGCCAGGACCTATGAGTCCCTGGCCGCCATCCGCACCGTGCAGGCCCTGGGGGTGGAGGCCCACTTTGCCGCCGGCCAGCACAACCTCTTCCAACGCCTCGGCGATCTGCAGTTCCGCAGCGCCCGGATACAGGGTTGGGCCGGTTTCCTGGCCGTGTTGATAAAAACTGCCGGCATCCTGCTCTACGGCTGGTACGGGTGGACCCAGGTGCTGCAGGGGCATCTCTCGTTGGGCACCTACCTGGCCTTCTCGGGGTACGCCGGGTACCTGTACGGCCCCCTGGAACAACTCATCGGCCTGTGGCCGCGGCTCCAGGCCACCCTGGTACATGCCCGCCGTTTCTTCGAAGTCTACGAGCGGCAGCCAGAGATCAGCGAGAACCCCACCCTCCCGGCATTGGGCCGGGTGCGCGGGGAGATCGCCTTCCGCGGGGTGTATTTCGGGTACCAGGGCGCCCCTATCCTCGACGGGGTAGATCTACAGATCCCGGCCGGCACCAGCCTGGCAATCGTCGGCCGCAGCGGGGCCGGCAAGTCCACCCTCGCCCGCCTGGTGCCCCGTTTCTACGACCCGGACCAGGGCCGGGTGACCCTCGATGGCCGCGACCTGCGCCAGTGCCGCCTCGGAGATCTGCGCCGGCAGGTGGGCATCGTCATGCAGGGGAGCAGCATCTTCCGGGGGAGTGTGCGCGAGAACCTGCAACTGGGCCGCCCCTGCCCCCTGGAGCAGATGGAAAATGCCGCGCGCATCGCCGGCCTGCACGAATTTGTGAGCTCGCTGCCCATAGGTTATGATACGGCCGTGGGCGAAGGGGGGATGGGGCTCTCGGAAGGGCAGCGGCAGCGCCTGGCACTGGCCCGCGCCCTGCTGCTGGACCCACCGGTGCTGATCCTCGACGAGGCCACTGCGGCCCTGGACGCCGAGACCGAGCGCCAGGTCCTGACGGCGCTGATGGCCGCCCGAACTGGCCGCACCACCCTCATTATCGCCCACTCCCTGGCCGCCATCCGCTGCGCCGATGAAGTCGCCGTGCTGGACGGGGGCCGTATCGCCGAGCAGGGGCCCCATGAACTGCTGGTGTTGCAGGGAGGGCTCTATGCCTCCCTATATACCCAGCTCTCAGGTGCCGAGACCCCCTCGCCCCTCACCTCAGCCCAAGGAGATGTGTGATGAGCGACACCCCGGAAACCACTGTGTCTCAGCCACCCCCTGAGCGGGTCTTTCCGCCGTGGTCGGCGGGAAGGATTGTGTTCTGGATTGCGGTGGGGGTGGTGTTATCGATTGTGATCGGGGCGCTGATCGGCGTTGCGGTTGCAACATTGAGCATCTGGATCACGGGGGGAATCGACTCGGACTTTGGCCAGGTGACAGGGTCCGTTGCGGCACTACTTCAGGGGTCCATGATATTCGCACTGATCTGGTTCCTCCTCAACCGAAAAGGCTATTCGCTTGCGGATGCTTGGGGCTCATTTTCGATCGAGTGGAGGCAACTGGGGCTCGTCACCCTCGCCGGGGTGGCCTTTATTTCGGCCGCCGATCTTGTCATCAGGGTACTCCATCTGGATTCTCCATTTACCCTTCCCGCGTGGGATTGGAGGATCCTGTGGGCCAATGAGATCCTCATCACATGCCTTACGGTACCCTTCGCCGAGGAACTGCTATTTAGGGGTCTGCTTTTTCGCGCCTTTCGCCTGCGCTTCTCAAGCCTACATTCCGCGTTCTTTTCTTCTCTCATCTTCGCCATAGCCCATACTCATTATCTGACCACCCCACCAAGATTAGTGACAGTTTTTTTGATGGGTCTTGTGTGCGCATACCTAGTGGAGCGAACGAGATCACTTACCCCGGGGGTTGTGTTTCACTTCGTTGCCAATTTCTCAGCAGCCACTATCTATTTCCTCGCCCATTACTCGCCGTGACGCAGAGAGTCCCGGATACCTCAATCCAAAGGAGATTATCTATGACGAGGCTAATCAAGAAACGGATGTGCTCTTATCTCCACCCGACGGGGATGGGGGTGCGAGGCTACCTAGGCGATACCCCAGGATCTCCATTTCCACCTCCCCCGAGTCCGAATCCGCCGGCCTCTCCACCGGCAGATAGCAGCAATTCGGTTCATGTAAACGCTGCAACTCAGGTCGCCATTGACATGTTCAAAGGTGCCTTAGTCGGTGCAATCAGCGGATCTGCCGGAGGCCCCCCAGGAGCTGTGAGAGGAGCCATCATCGGTGGAGTGACCAAAGGTGCCGATTCCGCTGGGACCAACTGCGTGAACTGCCACCAACAGAAAAAGTAGCCCGAACCACCTCAACCACGAATACCCCGGACTCTCTGCCCGCAAAGCCGGCCCCACGCCGGCTTTGCGTTTGCCTGGTATGAGGACTATGCCATGAACCCAGACCTCAGACTCGACCTCGCATCCCTCACCGGCCAAGGTGTCAAGGTCGGCGTGGTGGACAGCGGTATCGATCCCGCCCACCCTCAACTCGGCCCGCTGGCCGGCAGTGTCGAATTCGCCTTCGATCCCCAGGGAGGGGTCGTCTGCCGCGCGGCCAGCGGCGACCTGGCCGGCCACGGCACCGCCTGCGCCGGCCTCATCCGCCGCGTCGCCCCCGGTGTTGACCTCTACAGCCTGCGCGTCCTCGACGCCTCGCTACAGGCCAAAGTGTCCCTGCTGGCTGCTGCCATCCGCTGGGCCACTGCTCAACAACTGGACCTGCTCAACCTGAGCCTGGGCACCATTCAGTCCGAGGGTCTCGCCGAGCTGCAGGCCGCCTGCCGCGAAGCCACTGAGGCTGGCCTCCTCCTGGTGGCCGCCGCCCACCAAGAGGGCCTCACCAGCTATCCGGCCGCCCTCCCCGAGGTGATCGGGGTGCGGAGCGGGGTCCTCGGTGCGGGTTATCACTACCGCGCCGGCGAAACCTGTGAATGTGTGGCCCCCGGCGAATTCCAGCGGCTGTGCTGGCCGGGCGGGCGCCAGGTGCTGGCGGGGGGAAACAGTTTCGCCGCAGCCCGGATGAGCGGCGTCGCTGCCCAAGTGCTCCAGGCCCTGCCCCGCGCCCCGCTCGCCACCGTGCGGCTAGCACTCAAGGCCAATGCCCTGCCCGAGACCTCCCGGCTCCCTGCCCGGGCAGCCGCACCACCAGGGGAAAAACCCTTTGCCTGGCTCCGCCGCGCCGCCCTCTACCCATTCGGCAAGGAGATGCACGCCCTGGTGCGCTTTGCCGATCTGCTGCCCTTCCAGATCGCCGGCATCGCCGATCCGGCTGGCCGGGGCCTGGCCGGCAAGGACGCGGGGGAGACCCTGGGCCTGGCCCCTTGCGGCCTGCGCATCGCCCCGCGTCTGGAGACGGTCTGCCGGGACGCCGATACCCTGATCCTGGGACACGTGGACCTGCTGGGGCAGATGCAGCGGCGGGACCTGCTGCGCGAGAGCATCGAACTGGCTTTGGCAAGGAGGATGAACGTGTTCAGTTTTGGTCCAGTGCAGGAGGAGCGCTACGAGGATCTACACGAGCAGGCTCAGGCTGCCGGCCTGCGCCTGTACTACCCCGATGCCACCCGGGAGACGGTGGCGCAGACCCTGGCCCAGGAGGTGAAACCCCCTCCCGTCGGCGTGCCGGTGCTGGGGGTCTTCGGCACCAGCTCCTCCCAGGGGAAATTCACCGTGCAGTTGATCCTGCGGCGCAAGCTGCTGGAGCGGGGTTATGAGGTGGGCCAACTGGGCACCGAACCCCACGCCGAACTCTTCGGCATGGACCTGGTTTTCCCGTCGGGTTACGACTCTCCGCTGATGTTGCATTTACAAGATTACGCCCCGTACCTCGACACCAGGCTGCGCCAACTGTGCCAGCTCAAGCACCCCGACCTCATCTTGGTCGGCTCACAGTCGGGCACCATCCCCTACGATCCCGAGGAATCCAACACCCATTCCCTGACCTCCCTGGCTTTTCTGTGCGGCACCCGCCCGGACGCCTGCGTGCTGGTGGTCAACAGCATCGACCCCGAGGAGTACATCGCCGACACCCTGGAGGGCCTGCGGGTGGTGGGCCGGGCCCCGGCCATCCTGCTGGCCATGAGCGACCAGGAGAAGCAGTGGCGCCAGGCCTGGGGACGCGGCTGGATCGGCCAGCGGCGCATGGATCCCACCCAGATCGAGGCCCACCTGCACCGCCTGGAGGACCGCTTCGGCCTGCCGGCCATCTCCATCCTCTCCGCCGAAGGGCAGGCGCGGATGGTGGAAACCATCCTGGCTCATTTTGCCCCGGAGGCCCCGTGAATCCCCTTGCCAGACAGGAGGAGCCTGTAACCCAGCGGGTGAAGCAGACGATTGTCCGCGCCCTGGGTCTGGCCGTCGAGCCCGAGGAGCTGGCCGATCACGAGGTGCTCTTCGGCAGCGGGCTGGGCGCCGACTCGGTGGCCACCCTGGAGGTGGTCTTTGCCCTCGAAGCCGAGTTCGGCATCGAGGTGGAGGACGAGGAGCTGCGCGTCGAACTCTTCGCCACCATCCAGTCCCTGGTGGACTACGTGGAGGGCAAAATCAGGGCTCGATGACCACCTTCATCGCCGTCTCGCCGCCGGTGATGTCCAGCCCTTCGGCGATCCTGGCCAGGGGCAGGCGGTGGGTGATGAAGCGGTCGAGCGGAGCGCGGGTGTTCTTGAGGAAGGAGAGGGCGGTCCTGAACTGCATACCCGGGTACGCCCACATCCCGCGTATATCGAGATCCTTGAAGCAGATGATATTGGGCCGGATCTCCACCCCGCCCGGGTCAGTGAAGTGCCCCACCTCGACAACGATGCCGCCCCGCCGCACAAAGTCCAGGGACTCCTTGAAGACGATGGGCACCCCGGCGGTCTCGATGACGATATCCGGGCCCACCCCGCTGGTGAAGGCTTTCACCTCATCCACCCGCTCAGCGATGGGCCGTTTGTCCACCTGCACAGTGCGGGTGGCGCCCATGGCCCGGGCCAGCTCCAGGCGCTTGGTGCTAATGTCCGCGGCGATGATCTGATCCACCCCTAGATGGGCTAGGGTCGCGATCACCAACTGCCCGATGGGGCCGGCCCCCAGCACCATCACCGACTTGTCCATACCCAGCCCCTCGCCGATATGGGGGATGCCCGGACCCAGGGCCCGCTCCACTGCGCGGGTGGCCACCGCCGCCGGCTCGGTGAGCACCGCATATTCGCTTTTCAGGTCGTCGGGGATCCTGAAGAGCCAGGAATTGGCCGTCAGGTGCAGATACTCGGAAAAACCGCCGCGCGGAGCGGGGGCAATGCCTGAAGAGACAAAACCGTACACGAAGCGGTTGGTACACAGGGTGGGCCGGTGCGGCATATGCAGGCAGTAATAACACCGCCCACAGGCCAGCGAACTGGGTGTGGTGGTCACCCGGTCTCCCTCCTTCACCGGTCCGCCGACAATGGCCAACTTCTCCGCGGCCTTGGCGCCCATCTCGGCGACGGTGCCTACCAATTCGTGGCCGGGGATCACCGGGAACTTGAGGGCCATGTGGCCGGCGTACATGTGTTTGTCACTGCCGCAGATCCCGGTGCGCTCCACCTTGATCAACACTTCCTCGGGGCCAATCTGCGGCTTAGGAAATTCGCGCAACTCGATCTTCCCTGGTTCGGTCATCACTGCTGCCTGTATCGTGGCCATGTAACTCTCCTTATCGAATTTTCAGCTATTAAAGGTTCCTGGCTCAGCGAAGCGGCGGGGAGATGACCCCGCAGGGCTTTCCCTGGGGGGTGGTTGGGAAGGGAAGTCCGCGTGGCGGGGGGCCGGGTAGCGGAGCGATGAGCGAGCGATGGGCGCAACGCCCCAACGTATGGGGCGTTGCGGGGGAGAGGCGGCTGGGTGGGGCAACGGACGCGCCTTGGGAAAGGCCGGAGTGGGTCGCTCACCGACGCGCCCCACTCACCGCCCCTTACCCCGCCCAGCCACCGGCCAGATGGCCTCCAGCTTGCCCGCGCGGATGGCGTAGAGCGAGTCGTACAGATTGACCGTGGTGCAGCCGTGGCCGGGGATGAACTCCAGCACCTCGCCCACCGGCAGCGGGCTGGTCCCCTGCAGGGTGCGCAGCCGGCCGTGTTCCTCGGAAAGGGCGTGGCATTCCAACTCGGGATGATCCTTCACCACCGGCAACCCGTGCTCCGGGGTCAGGGCCTTGAGCCCCGCGTCGGTGATCACCCGCTCTGGGCTGGGCCGGCTGATCACCGTGGTCAGCACCGTCAGGGCGTGCTCGAAGCCCAGGCCCAGTTTGCCGTACGCCACGTCCATCAACGCGTACGAACCGGCCTGCACCTCGGTGATGCCCGCGTAGGTGGTGCTCAGATAATAATCGCCAGTGCCCGAGGCGCTGCAGATCTCCACCGGGATGCCCGCCTTCTCTACTGCGGCGCGGGTGTCCACCAGGCGCTGCAGGCACTCGTGTGCCCCGCCTTCGCGGGCTGCCTTGTCCTCCAGATCCACCACGTGGCCCTCGTACCCCATCATCCCACAAAAACGCAGGTGCCGACAGCCCGCCGCCGCCTTTGCCAGCTCCACCGCCGCCGCTGAACCCGCCGCCACCCCGCAGCGGTTGTGGCCGATATTGATCTCCAGCAGGATGCGCGGCTTCACCCCGGCCCGACCGGCAGCCTCTTCCAACTGGGCCAGGTTCTGGGGATTGTCCACTGCCACCATGATGTCGCAGCGGCGGGCCAACGCCATCAGCCGGGCGATCTTCTTGGCCCCGATCACCTCGTTGGCCACCAGGAGGTCCTGGATGCCGGCGTCGGCCATGGCCTCTGCTTCTCCCAGCTTGGCGCAGGTAATGCCGATGGCCCCGGCTTCCAACTGCTTGAGGGCGATGGCCGGGGTCTTGTGGGATTTGCTGTGGGGCCGCAGATATTTGCCGGCCTCGCGGAAATGCCGCGCCAACTTGTCGATATTGGCCTCCAGGGCCTCCAGGTCGACCAGCAGCACCGGGGTGTCGATCTCCTCCACGGGCATGCCCAGGTATTCGTATCTCGGGTCCGTCATCTTCTGCTCCAGTTCAGAAAGGCAGCAGGTCGCCCTTGGCGTCGAAGGCCATCGCTGCGGGGGCCTGGAGCACCTCCAGGTCGCTGCGTTTCTCGATCAGCGGCAGGTACGCCTCCGAGGCCAGGAGCTCGCCCACGTGCAGGGTGTTGTGGATACGCACCACCCTGGCCTGGGGCCCCTCGACCAGCCCCACGGTCCTGAGCGCTGCCTCCATCACCTTGCGGTCGGTGTCGTAGTAGATGGGGATGGCTGCGGCCGAGGGGTGGTTGCCGGTCATGCAGTTGATGTAGGTGAACTCGCGGTCCATCTTGTCCACCACCCGCTGATGGGTGTACTCCGCAATGCCGATCCCCGAAGCATTGCCGTGGGTTTCCTCGGTCAGATCTCGTACGAAGATGCGGGTGATCTTGGGGAACTCCTTCTCCAACGCGGCGTGGTCGTTGAACTTGCGGCCGATGACGTTGGTATCCATACCCGCCCCGCTGATGTTCTTGCCGATGGCGTCGACGATCAGGAGGTCGATCTGCTCCAGCAAGAGGCGCGGCATCCATTTGCGAGCCAGGATCAGCAATTCCTTCTCGCGCTCGACGAATTCCTCGGGTCCCACGCCCTTGACCAGCGCGGTCTGGTCGTAGGGGTTCTCGACGATGCCCAGGCCCATCAGCACCTTGCATTTCTCGATCACCGTCTGGCCCACCGAGCGGATGATGCGGTCGAAGCTGTAGTGGACAATGGCCTGGTGGTACAGGGTGGCGCCCCGGTGTTTGCCCAGGCCGATGAGCATCATCTTGTGCAGACCGCTTTCGATCTCGCCGACAAAATCGGTGTGTGGCTTGACCCTTCCCACCACCACCACGTGGTCGGCCTCGTACGCGTGTTTGTCGAAAAACACCGGCACCCCGTCCTCGGTAGTGCCCACCTGCACGGTGTCCATGCTGGCCCGGATCGGCGCCCCGGTGTACGCCTCGGTGACCCCGTAGCCCTCGATGATGCCGCGCTGGTTCTCGGCGATACCACCCCCGTGGCTGCCCATGGCCGGCACCAGGAAGGGTTTGCCGCCCCGCGCCTTCAGCTCCTCGACCAAGGTCTTGATAATCAGGGCGATATTGGCAACCCCGCGGCTGCCCACGCTGATGGCCACGCTCTGGCCGGCCTTGAGGCGCGACAGGTCGAGCCCAGCCACCTCCTGGCGGATGGCGGCGGGGATATCCTTGAGGGTGGGCGCGTCAAAGTGCTGGCGCACCTTCATCATGCGGGGAAAAGCCATGGTGTACCTCCGTTTTTAGCCGGCCAGCCAACCCCCCTCCACGGGGAAGAGCTGACCGGTGATGTAATTGGCGACAGCCGAGGCACTGGACGCTAGCCTCCAGGCGGCATATTCGTACAACTCACGCCGTCGCGGCGCGACATTTTACCCTGCTTGCACCAATGCCTTTTTCAGTGTAATTTGTGTGTGTTATAGGATAAATAGCGCGGCATCTTGGTGCAACGGCATGGTTGCCAACCCGACGAAAACAGTTTCGCGACGCACCCTGCTACAATGACAGGATCCCTATGAAAGTACTCGTCGTAGATGATTCACCCACCATGCGCCGCATCGTGGTGCAGATGCTCAAGAAGATCGGCTACAGCGATATTTCAGAAGCCGAAAACGGCCAGGCCGCGCTGGCGCGCCTGCATGCGGAGGGCAATTTTGAGCTCTTGCTCACCGACTGGAACATGCCGGTGATGACCGGATTGGAGCTTACCCAGGCGGTGCGTGCCGATGCCAAGCTGAGCTCGATTCCCATCCTGATGGTGACCACCCGCAACATGAAGCAGGACATCGTCATCGCCATGAAAGCCGGAGTCAACAACTACGTGACCAAACCCTTCGATCCCAAGACCATCAAAGAAAAAATCGACCGCGTGCTGCTCAAGCAGTGACCGCTGTGGCGATCAATGAGAAGAACAGCGCGCTGGAGCAACTGAAGTCCCGCATCCTGACCCAAAACGGCACGGTGCTCGAACGCGTCGAGGGCGAGGTCGAACTCAATGACGTGGACCAGCGAGGAAAGCCGCGCCGGGGACCGGTGCTGGTGCTGCGCAGCATCGAGGAAGGCGCCCGGTTGCGCCTGGGCCAGCCGCGGCTGGTCACGGTGTTGGGTTCGCTGAGTGGGCAGGTCTTTGGGGCCTACAAGGTCAGGGCTGGAAATCTGTTGAGCGGCCGTCTCGAAGGGGCCCGCCATGTGGAGATCGTCCACAATCTAGGCAGCAAAGGCGAATCCAACGTCGATTCCTGGATCGTCTTCGAGGTCACCAGCGACCCGGGATTCTTCGCTCAGGCCGAGCAGGGGTTGGAGAAGCTGCGCGAACTGGAGGGCAGCCAGCAGCCACAGCGCGAGGATACGGCCCGACAACTGCTGCTGCGCGCCCTCAAGGAAATCCCGTACAATATCCGGGTTTTCGCCACGGTGGGCCGGCAGTCAAAGATCGTGTTCTCCCTCTACCCCACCCGCCGGGGCCGCGAGGTCGAGTTGGACCTCAAAACCCTGCTCCGCCATCTCGTCTTCGCGTTGGGCCAGGAAGAGGACCTCGCCAAAGGCGACCAGGTCAATCGTTTCAAGGAACTCCTCCGCGAAACGCTGCTCGCCAGCCTGCGCCAGGCCAATAGCGGTGGCATCGGCGCGGCGCTCAGAAAGCAGCGGGGCGAGGAGGCATACCAGATTGCCGTGGATGCGCTCTACGACTACCTGTTCCCCAAGTTGATCCAGGCTTGGTATCGGATCACCGAAAAGTTCGCCCAGACGGTGGTGGACCGCCTCTGCGAGGCGCCTATGGTCCTGAGTGTAGAAGGTCAAATGGCCCCTTTTTTTCAGATCGAGTACCCGCGCTGGAGAGTCCACGTCACCGGCAGCAAGATCGTCCCCGAGAAGGTCGCCGACTGCAACCTGGCCTGCCAACTGGGCAGCGACAAGGACCACATGAGCCTGACTTATACCTATGTAGGCGACGAAGACTGGATCACCCAGACCCGCGAACTCGAACTGGCCCAGACCAAGAAGTGTAAGTTCCTGCTCAGGGACGGGCACATCTATCTCAACGACATCAGCAACTGCCTCTTTGGGCCCTCCCTGGAACAGAAAGCGCCCGAATAACCGCTCCCGCCAAACCCAGAAAAAGGCCCTGACCTCCGCCGGAGACCAGGGCCTTGCATTTAGGTACCTCAACGACACCAACAACTGCTTCTTTGGGTCTTCCCTCGCTCCCTATCCTGCTATTTTTGGTTCTCCTTTTAAACAGCCCCCGCAGGAGGAACAGGGTCGGCAGTAGCTTGGGGTAAAGCGATATCCAACCCCTGGATCTGGCTGAACTCCCGGGTCAGCAGAGAAGTGCTGGCCGAGATCGCCCGCTCGGTCTGGCGCATGTTTTTCATTAGCCCCAGCGTAGAGTCGATGATGGCGGCGAACTCCTTGACCTCCTTGTCTGCCTCGTCGGCCTCTTTCATCACCCCCTCGAAGATGCTCCTGAAGGCGGCACCCTCCGCAGTCCTAGAGGATTCCACCTGACCGAGGAGCTGGATGAAATGCAGGGTGCGGACAAATGAGCGCAGGCGGTCGGTCATTCCCTTGATCTTGGCCAGCTCCGCCTGCAGGCGCTGGATCGAGGGCAAGGTCTGCCCGATCCGCTCGTTGAAGGCGTGGAGCAGCAGCTCCACCTGCGGAGCCAATAATGGGGGGATAGACGCGCCCTGGCCGGCTCCTTCCTCCTGCCGGTCCGTCGGCAGTTCCTCGGCGAAGCGCGCGAGCATCTCGATCTGCAGTTTGGAGGTAACGATATTAAAGAGGAGTTGCCCCAGGGGTGTAGTGAGGGCGGTGATGCCCCGGTTCATCTCGGTGAGCAGGCTGGTATTCTTCTCGGTGTGCTGACCGATGCGTTCGGCGACTGCCGCCAGTGTCCGGCCGGATTCCTCGCTCAGCCGGCTGGCCGCGATGGAGGCATTGAGCGAGAGCAACTGGATCGAGCCGGCCAGCCTGAGCACGAACTGGGATTTTGGCAGCAGCTTCTCGCTGAGCAGCACCAGTTGGTCGATGCTGGCAAAAGCCTGCCGAAGATCAGCGTCGATTCCCGAGCAGTGCTGGTGGAACAGCGCTAGTGGTCGGCGTTCGGCCGGCAGGTTCGGGGCCGCTCCCTCAGCCGCTCGAACCTCGCTGCCCGGCTGCCCCAGATCCAGGGAGCGCAGTGTTTCCTCGCGAGTGGCCATCTCGGTGCGCAGCGCCGCCCACATAAAATCGCCGTACGAGGAAAAGCCCCTGGCCTTGAGCAGTTCGTCCAGCCGCTCCCCCCCTGCCCGGATGGACTCCCGGCGCCGCGTCTCCTGGGATTCAATCAAGCCTCCCCCGCCCCTGATCGCCCAGTCGCACGGGGCCTCCATCATCGGCACTACCTTGATCGACGACAACCAGACCTTGTTGATGATCGATGTGGAGAAGATTGCCGCCGAGATCCGCGGCCAGCCCCCGGAAGAGCAGATCGACTCCTTGCTCATCAACCCGGTGCAGCAGCACCAGGGCCAGGTGCTGATCGTCGACGACTCGGCGGTGGCCCGCAAGCAACTCTCCCATCTGCTCAACCGGGCCGGCTTCCGCGTGATCGAGGCCAGCGACGGCCAGGATGCCATCGACAAGATGGTCCATCTCAAGGCCCAGGCCCCCGGACAACAGCTCACCGCCGTGCTGCAGATGGTGATCACCGACGTGGAGATGCCCCGGATGGACGGCTATCTGCTCACTAGCCGCATCAAGTCCGATCCGCAACTGCAGGCGATGCCGGTGCTCATGCACTCCTCCCTCAGCGGCCAGGCCAATATCGACAAGGGCAAGCAGGCCGGTTGCGACGAGTACATGGTCAAGCTCGACCCCCAGAGCTTGCTCGAAGTGGTGAGCCGCTACGTCCGCTGATTTCCCGTTGGCCCGCTGGTGCCCTTTGCCGGGATCGCTGTGGGGTTGACCTGGCGGGGGAGGACGTTTACGTTCACGAAACCAAGTTATTGAAGAAACCACGGGCAACCCCTGGCGGCCGGCGCTGCGCAGGGGGTCCTCTGCTCGGCCTCGCCACAGCCGAGTTTGGTGTCAGACGCTTATTCCCCCGACCGTACGGACAAGCCGATGCCCCCTCCTATCCGCCTGATGATTGTGGATGACTCCCTGTTTACCCGCAAGCTGCTGCAGCAGATGGTGGAAGGTGATCCGGGCATCGAGGTAGTGGCCCTGGCCAGCAACGGCGCGGAAGCCGTGGAAAAAGCGCGCCAGCTCAAACCCGACCTCATTACCCTCGACGGGATCATGCCGGTCATGGACGGCCTGGAGGCGCTCAAACACATCATGCGCGAGTCTCCCACCCAGGTGCTGATGATCTCGGGGGTCACCACCGAAGGCGCCGAGATCACCTTGGATGCATTGGCGCTGGGGGCCGCAGATTTTCTGGCTAAACCCACCAGCGGCAACCCGGCGGAACTGGGCAAGCTGCGCGTGGAGCTGTTGGGGAAGATCCACGCTATCGCCGGGCAACGGTTGCGCGTTCCCGCCCCTGCCGCTGCTCCCGCCACAGCGGCGAAGCACGCGGCCGCAGCCCCCCCGCCGATGGCTGCCTCCCCCAAACCAGGGCGCGCACCCAAAAAGAGATCGTGCTTATCGGCACCTCGACCGGCGGGCCCAACGCCCTGCAGGTGGTCATCTCCAAGCTCCCCGGAGACCTGCCGGTGGGGGTGCTGATCGTCCAGCACATGCCCGCCACCTTCACCCAGCCCTTGGCTGCCCGCCTGGACCGACTCAGTGCCCTGCAGGTGAAGGAAGCCCAGGAAGGAGACCCCGTCCTCCCCGGGCAGGTGCTCCTGGCCCCTGGCCACAGCCACCTAGTCTTGCGCGAACGCGGTCACGTGGGCCTGGATCAGCAACCCTCGAATCTGCCGCACCGGCCGGCCGTGGATGTGCTGATGGCCTCTGCTGCCAAGGTTTACGGGGCATCGGCGCTGGGGGTGATTATGACGGGGATGGGTCAGGATGGCAAAGAGGGCATGACCCAGCTTAAGTCCAAGGGTGGCACTATCATCGCTCAGGACGAACGCAGCTGCGTGGTCTACGGCATGCCCAGGGCCGTGGTCGAGGCCGGGCTGGCAGACGCGATCTGTCCGCTGGAAGAGATCGCGACCACCATCCTCCATCACCTAAAATAATCAGCCGAAAAGAGCGTCGATGTCCTCCTGGGACATGGGCTTCTCGGCGCTTACCCCTTCCTTCTCCTCGTCCTTAGGGATCATGTTCTGGTCGTAGACCTGGGTCTTGACCCGCAGGTCCGGCGCTGCGGGATCCCCGGCGAAGAGATGGTCTGAAAACTCCTGCAATACCACGCGCAGGGCCTCGATCTTCTGATAGCTGCGGTCCCCCACCTGGAGCAGGGTCAGCAAACGCATGAGATGCCGGCTGGCGTCGGCAATGGTGGAGCGGGTCTGGCGGTTCAACTCCTGGGCCTTGCCGAGTTGATCGGTGCCGGCGGAGAGTTCTTCCAAACATTCCACGGCCCGGGTCAGGGTGCTTTGCAGGTCCTGGTCGATGTCGCGCAGGCCGCTGTCCAGACGCGTTATATAGCGCCGCGCCTTGAGACTGGCGGCAAAATTCCGTTTTTCAGGGGCGGATTCCGCAGCGGCGCTCTTGATTGCCACTGCTTTTTTCATGTTGGCGACAGCGGGAGCGGCTAGGGCCGGTTTATTGGCCACTGCGGACTGCTCGGCGGCGCGCTGGTAGAAATTGTAAGCCGAATGCGGGGTGCGCTGGAATTCGGTGTTCAGCCCCATCAGCGAATCAGAGGGCCCCAGCACCAGGTACCCCCCGGGCCTGAGCGCCCACCACAGGGCGTCGAGCACCTTTTTCTTGGTGGGCGCATCGAAGTAGATGAGCACATTGCGGCAGAAAATGACGTCCATGTCCTGCCAGGCCTGGTTCTTGTCCAGCAGGTTGTGCACCTCGAACTTGACCATGCGCGCGATCTGGGGGTGCAGCACCACCAGGTACGGGTCGGTCGGGTCGGGCTGGAAGTGCTGGGCATAGCTATCGGGCAGGCTGCGGATGTTGCGGGCGCTGTACCGGGCCTCCCTGGCCTTCTCGACGGTCCCGCTGCTGATATCGGTGCCCAGAATCGAGAGGTTCCACCCCTTGCCCTCGCCCAGCAACTGGCGGAGCACTATGGCCATGGTATAGGGCTCCTCGCCCGAGGAGCAGGCCGCGGACCAGAGGCGCAGACTCTGATTCCCTTGTTCCTGGCGGGCGGCGATCAGGTCGGACATCAGTTGCTGAAAGATATCGATCTGCTGCTGATGGCGGAGGAAACTGGTCTCATGGATGGAGACCTGATCGATGAGTTGCTCGATCTCCTGTTTGCTCTTGGGATTGTGCTTGAGAAAGTTGAGGTAGGCCATGCCCTCGGCCAGGCCGACCTGAGCGGCGCGGTGCCGGACCCGCATATCGAGCAACTGGCGTTTGGTGTCGGTGTACTGGATGCCAGTGAGTTCGAAGATATAGGTCTGAAAAGCCTTGAAGGCCTGGTCGTCCAGGAAGAAACTGTTGCCAGTCACGGTTGGGGCTCCTCTGCGGGGCTGTTGTAGCGCACCACCCGCCACAACATCTCCTGGGAATCGGGGGTCAGCTCTATGAATTTGATCCCCACCCCGCCCAGCCCGCTCTCTGGATCGCGCCCCTGCCACACCACCTGGCCGTTGGCGCTGATGAGCATCTTCTCCTCCCCGGAGGACAAGACCATCTCCACCTGACACTCAGTCCCCAGGGGCAGGGGGTTCTCCTGGGCGACAAAGATCCCCTGCATATTGATGTCCCTGGTCTGGGACTTGGAGGTGTACTCCCCGGCGCGCACCTCTACCTCGACGGCAAAAGGCAGGCGCACCAGGCGGCGTTTGTCGGAAAATTCGGTCATGAGCCTTTCCCCTGGCTGAGGTTCTTGCGCATCTCCTCGGTGAACTTGCGGATGGTGGGCGCCAGCACCTTACCTTGGCCAGGTCTATCAGCTCTTCTACCTGCACCACGAGGGCTTCGGTCAGCCCGGTAGGCAGAAAGTGTTCGAGCGCCTCGCGGGTACCAACTGGATAGGGCAGCGCCTGATCGGCGACCGGGGCTGCAGGGGCACCAGGAGCCGCCGGCGAGGCCTCCTCAGCCGGAGGCGGTGGGGCCACCGAGCGGGCCGGCGATTTGGCTGCCGTCAGTCCGGGCAGCAGCCGGGCCAGGGGATAGGCCGACTTCAGCGGATAAGGGTAGATACCCCCGGCCAGGAAATTGGCCAGGGCCACCAACTGGGAGAACCGGTCGTCCGGGGCTGGGCGATGATGGGTTTCGATGACTCTGGTCATCTCCTCCCCCAGCTTCCATGAATCGGCCAGGATGCAGCCCACGTAGCCATGCTGGGCGCCGCCGGCCACCGTCTCTTCAGCCGAGAGCATAGTCGTATTCCAGCCCTGCACGTCTAGGTGTGCGACGAAGAGGGGGAAGAGGCCCGGGTAGGCATGGGCCAGGGCCACCTTGCCGATATCGTGCATCATGCCGCCGATGAAGGGGTCCTGGCTGGCCCCCAGGTGCAGGCGGTCGTAGAAGTTCAGCCGCTTGAGCATATCAATGGCCTCGGGTGGCAGGGCCAATTCCTCCAACTCGCGCCGCTGGCCAGGGCTCTGGCGGGTCGGGTCGAGTTGGCAGGCCAGGATACGCGCCGCCAGGGCGGTGGCCACGCTGTGCAGCCAGAAATCCTCCACCGGCACCTGCTCCTTGTCCACCTCCTCGAAGGAGCGCTGCAGCGCGCTCGAAACCACCAGTTCCTTAATGGCGTTCTTGCCCATCAGGATGACGGCCTTGCCCACATCATTGATCTCGCCGCGAAATCCGTACATGGGGGAGCGCGCCCGGCGGATGATCTGGGCCTGGCAGAGGGGGTCGAGGTTAATGGCCTTGATCCACTCCTGGATGTCGCTGTCGCGGTCCCGGTCTAGCGCCACGATCCGGTGATAGATGCCCGGCAGCACCGGCAGTTTGACCATGTTGCGGATGTCGTTGTCCAGACGTCCCCGGATCTCCTCGGGCGGCGGCAATTCGCCGCGTAGACCCTGCCGAGCCGGGGTGAAGGCAAACTCGTTGAGGATCTGTTCCAACTCCTCGGTTTTGAGCTTGTGGCGTTCGATCAGGGAGATGCCCAGCCGGTCCAGGCCAAAACGCTCCTTGCTGCTCAACTCGCTGATATTGTCGCACAGCACCACGACCTTCATGCCGGCGCGGCTGTTGATGCTGGCCAAGCGCGCCAGGGTGACCCCGCCGCCCGGCAAGCGCGTGGACAGCATCAGCAGCTTGATGCGGCTGCCCAGGGCCCGCAGGCGCTTGGTGATGATATTGCTGCTCGACTCAAGACCGTAGCCCACCTTAGCCTCGGGAAAACGGCCCTTGAGGAGGCTGTAGCTGATCATGGCCTGGGAGAGAAACCGGACGATATCGTTCCTGCCGGGTTGGGCCAGTTGTTCGAGGGTGTTGGCCTCTTCGCCAAAAAGGATCAGCGCGTGGTCCTCCTGGCGGTCCAGGGGATCCTTGCCCCTGAGGATCTGACCGATCTGGTTCTGCTGGCGCCGGCCGACGATGGCATTGATCTTGGCCTCCAGTTGCTGGGGGGTGAAGGGCTTGGCGATATAGCCGTCCACCCCGCTCTTAACCGCGGCGATCACGTCTTCCTTGGCAGCGCGGGCAGTGAACATCAGGATGGGCAATTGATCGTATGCCGGGGTTTGGCGCACCTTCTCAACCAATTCCAGGCCGCTCATGATCGGCATATTCCAGTCGGTCAGCAACAAGTCCACACTGCGGGAACGCAGGGTGGACCAGGCCTCGCCGCCGTGTTTGGCTTCGAGGATCTCTTCGTACCCCAGCTTGGTGAGCATAGCGACGACGATCTTTCGCATGCCCATGGAATCTTCGGCAACCAGAACTCGGCGTGGCAAGGGACAGATCCTGAAGAGAGGGTAAGCCTGAAAGGAGAGCAGAACTAAGAATAAAGGAATTTACAGCGCCAAAATCAAGGCGGTGTCAGGGCGAAACGAGGGCTTACTGGCTTTTGCCTGTTGCCATTCGGAGACGGCGGGCATATCTCTGAGGGTGGGCGGGTCGAAATGCTGGCGCACACGCATCATGGGGGAAAAAACGGGGGAGACCTCCGTTTTTAGCCGGCCAGCCAGCCCCCGTCTACGGGGAAGAGTTGGCCGGTGATGTAATTGGCCGCGTCCGAAGCCAGGAACACGTACATGCCCGCCAGGTCCTCGGGTGTGCCCCAGCGTTTCATCGGGATGCGGCTGAGCACCCAGGCGTTGCGCTCCACATCTTGTTGCAAAGACTCGGTGAGCGGTGTGGCGATGTACCCAGGGCTGACCGCGTTGACCGTGATCTGGTGCGGGGCCCACTCCACGGCCATCACCCGCGTCAGTTGGGCCACCCCGCCCTTGCTGGCCGCATAGGCCGCCAGCCCCTGGATGCCTATATGGCTCGACAGCGAGGTGGTATTGATGATGCGGCCGCCCCCATCCTGACCCGCTGGCTGGAGCTCACCAACACCAGCGGGCGGGCAGCAGCGCTGGGCGCCCTGTGGGTCTGGTCCGGCCGGGTCTTTCCGATACAGGCCGGCGACCGCGAATGGACCAACGTCCCCTTCTTCACCACCGTACACAGCCCCTATTCGCTGGGGTATTTCGCCAAGAATCGCGGCTTCATGGAGGGCGATTTCCAGTGGCGGCCCCTGGGCGCCGAGACCGTCGAGATCGGGCAGGATGTCGGGCGCAGCGGCTGGGGGCATCCGCTGGCCTACCTGCGCGACGAGGCTGCCGGCCAGATGTTTTTCGTGCAGTTGGCCTGGTCTGGCAACTGGGCGATCCGGGTCGTGCCACGGGAGGCCGACCGGCCGGGACAGCCGCAACTGTACGTGCAGGCAGGGCCGGTCGCGCCAGGCCCGATGCGGGTGCTCGATCCGGGCGAAAGCATCCTTACCCCTGCCGTTCATTTTGGTTGCCTGAACGGCGACCTGACCGATATGGTTCAGGCCCTGCATCAGCATCAGCGGCGCAGCGTGGTGCTGATGCCGCCGGTGGGCAAGAAATGCCTGATCAGCCTCAACCACGCCGGCCATGACATCGAGGAAAACCTGTCCGAGGTGAACCTGCGCAAACAGATCGAGGTGGCGGCGGAGATCGGCGCGGAGGTCTTCACCATCGACGCCTGCTGGAACGGCGAGCCCGGACAGCACTGGGGACTGACCACCGGTGACTGGCGGCCGGGCGGCCGTTTGCCAAACGGGTTGGAGCCCATCTTTGCCTATGCACGCAGCAAGGGGCTCAAATGCGGCCTGTGGTGCTGGATCGAGGCGGCCCACGAAAAGAGCCAGTTGATCGGGGATCACCCGGACTGGCTGCTGCAGCGCGACGGCAAGCAGATGAACAACCAGCTGGACCTGTCCAAACCCGAAGTCGCCGAGTGGATGGAAAGCGAAATCGTCCGGCTCGTGGACCGCTACCAGCTGGATCTCTTCCGGATCGACTATAACGCCTCGCCGGGCGAGGGCGGGTACCATCTCCGCCACGGCTTCACCGAGAACACCATCTGGCGGCATTACGAGGCCCTCTATGCCATCTGGGAACGCGTGAGGCAGCGCTTCCCGGATCTGCTCATCGAGAACTGTGCCGGCGGGGGGGGAAGGACCGATCTGGGCATGATGTCGCGCACCCATTATACCTGGATCAGCGACTACAACGTCATGCCGCGCTCCGCCCGGACGCTGAGCACGATGATGTTTGCGCTGGCGCCAGAGTTGACCGTGCGCCTCGCCGGCACCGCCATGGATTCGCATGTCGGCGGGAGCCTCGATCTGCAGCTGCGGGTCGCCATTCTCAGCGGCAATCCGGTGATTACCGGCCTGTGGGTAGACCAGGACGAGATGTCGGTGGAACTACGGGACCGGATACGGCATGCGCTGGCCCTTTTCCGCCGCCATGTCCGCCCGCTTATCGCCGACTGCCGGGTCTATCACCACACCCCGATCCCCGCCGGGGACCAACCCGAGGGGTGGTGTGTGCTGGAGTATGCCGCGCCGGATCGGGCACGGGCGGTAGCCGGCCTGTTCCGCCTGGCCGGCCCGGCGGATGCCGACTGGACCTTGCGCTTCCGCGGACTGTGCCGAACCCGGAATTACCGGGTGCGGTACGACAACAGCGGCGAGGAGATGTTGCGTTCTGGGATGGACCTGATGGAGCGCGGCGTCGTGGTGAGGTTGTCACATCCGATGAGCAGCGAACTGCTGCTCATCGAGGAATCGAATTGATTATACGCGCTGGTGCCGATGGCGGCCGGTGATACCCGTGCCACCAGTCGCCGTCGGGTTCCAGTAGGTATGGTTAGGCCGCCGGCCTTGAATTCGGCCTGGACCTGCGCACCGCCGCCCACCCTTGGGGCGCACGAGATCCGTCTGCCTTTGCTCCTGCGGACGAGCGCAACAACCCTGGTCAGGTGGCCTTGCTCGTCCGCCAGCGGCTGCGCGCCGCCTGGTCCCCCATCCTGCAGGGGAGCGCTGAGAGCGGATCGCGCGCCCTTTTCATCGCCCTTGGCTATATGTGGGAGTGAGATCTCGATGGGTCTCCATCCTTGGGGAACACCCAAGGATGATGAATTGCCAGCACCAATCTAGCACAAAAGAAAAAGGAGTTACGAGCCTAAGCTCATAACTCCTTTTTTCTGGTGCACCCAAAGGGAGTCGAACCCCTAACCTTCTGAT
>SXGU01521584.1_pt1 | contig 32200 bp, 22 predicted proteins | sample 3174531 | NCBI WGS metagenome assembly SXGU01 (sample SAMN11356863, study PRJNA531348) | freshwater metagenome | isolation source: freshwater sample F1-140 | place: China: Fuxian Lake, Yuxi | collected 2017-12-25 | reverse complement strand
GCGCTCTTCATCCTCACCACGATCGACACCGGCACCCGTGTGGCGCGTTTCCTCGTGCAGGAGTTCCTCGGGCACGCCCACCCGAAGCTCGGCCAGGTGGACTGGATGCCCGGGACGGTGTTTGCCACCGGTCTGGTGGTGGCTGGCTGGAGTTACTTCATCCTCACCGGCAACATCAGCACGATCTGGCCGATGTTCGGCATCGCAAACCAGCTGCTCGCCGCCGTGGCGCTGTGCGTGGGCACGACAGTCATCGTCAACAGCGGCCGGGCCCGCTACGCCTGGGTGACGCTCCTACCCTTCGCCTTCGTGGCGACCACCACGCTGACCGCGGGCTGGCAGGCGGCGACGCGCAAGTTCCTGCCGATGGCCAACTTCCAGGGCTACCTCAACGCCTCGCTCATCTTCCTGATGATGATCGCCGTGGCGGTGGTCAGCGGCGAGACCGCAACTCGACTCTACCGCGCTACTGTTGAACGAAAAGCAGGACCCCGCCCGGCACCCGGCCAGTAGAGATCGCGAGGTCGACGTCGCCGTCGTTGTCGATGTCCTCGCCGAGCGCACTGACACCGAGCTGGTGACTGCTGCTCTGGGTGGTGAAGCTCGGCGTGGCCCGCACGGGCGCCTGCTCACCCCCGAGTGCGAGGGCCGCCATCGAGGAGAAGTAGAGCTCACTCGGGCCCGGAGCGCCGAGTAGTAGATCTTCGATGCCGTCGCCGTCGATGTCGGCGACGCCGCTCGCCCGGAGCGCAGCGCTGTCGACCCCCCCGGAGATGGTGGTGGTCGCCGCGGCGAGAAGGTCGGTGGTGACGCCGTCGAAGGCGCTCCCGGGGACGAGGTACACGCGCCCGTCACCCGTCGCGACCGCGCTGGCTCCCGGGGTGCTGAGCGCCACCTCGTCGTAGCCGTCACCGTCGATATCGGGCAGGGCGAGCATCATCGTGACCGCGTCGAGCCCGGCTCCCTCGTACGCGTCGAAGTCGCCGAGCTCACCCGCGCCGCCCTCGCCAACGCCCGCCGACGGGATCGCCGCGAGCGCAACGCCCCGATCACCTCGGTCGACCAGCACCCCGATGTCATCCGCGCCGTCGCCGTCCACGTCACCGAGCAAGCCGCTGGCCAGGCAGGTGACGAGGTCGGACTGCACAGAGAACGGGGCGCTGCCGATGCCTTGTCGACCCGCTGGGACGGCGTCCCAGGCACTCAGGGTTGTGGTCAACGCGCCTGCGGTGCAGCCGAGCACGAGCGTGCCGTCACGCGTCTCGGCGAGCGTGCCGCCCGCCTCGGCGTGCGCGATGGTCGACACGGCGAAGTCCAAGTTGATGGCGGCAGGCCCCCCGGTGAAGCCCGCCGGATCCAGGAGGTAGACAGCGCCGGTGTCGGCCCCGAAGGCCGGCGCGCCCACCGCGAGCGTGCCACCACCTGCGCTCGCATGGAGCAACGAAGTCCCGAGGTAGCTGGCCGCGCCCCCATCAGCGACCGCGAGCCCCTCGAGCGAGGCGGTGATGTTGCCATCCTCCGTCGGCAAAATCCAGACGCGACCAGCGTATTCGCCGGTCTGGGGGGCGCCGATCGCCATCTCCATGCGACCGTCGCCATCGACGTCGGGGACGAAAGCAAGCGCGACGCCGAACATGCCCTCGCCATCGCCGCTGTCGCCCACCGCCTCCATCGTGCGGACCGCGTCGGACATGCCATCGACGCTGCCCTCGCAGTCGTCGTCGATCCCGTTCCACAGCTCGGTGGCGGCCGAGTTGACCCCCGCGTCGAGATCGTCACAGTCGGTGCCGCCGTATTCGATGGCCTGCTCCTCGTCGTGATCCTGGTCGTAGTCGTCGTCGCCCTCGCAGTCAGCGTCGACGCCGTCGTACCAAGTGTCCACCTGCTCGGGATGCACGTCGGGGTTCTCGTCGTCGCAGTCGTGGCCGCGCTCCCAGCCATCGCCATCGCAGTCGTTGCCGCCCTCCCAGCCGTCGCAATTGTCGTCGAGCTCGTTGTAGCAAACCTCGGGCGCGCCGGGGTTGACCGTCGGGTTGCTGTCGTCGCAGTCGTCACCACCCTCCATGCTGTCGCCATCGAACCCGTCGCCGTCGACATCGGTGAGGTCGGCGCCGTCGCAGTCGTCGTCGCGACCGTTGTAGGGAATCTCGGCGTGACCGGGGTAGACGTTGTTGTCGTCGGGCGCGCAGTCCGCCTCGTCCGGCACTCCGTCGCCGTCGCGATCTCCGTCGTCGACGACGCTGGTGTCGTCGGTGTCCGCGACGCTGTCCTTGCTGTCTTCTTCGGGGGCGCAGGCGAGGAGGAACAACCACATGCGCGGACCTTATCCGCCGTCGCGACCCAGCCGCTTCACGAGCTCCGGCAGGTACTTCAGCGCGGCGTAGACCTTCATCGCCTCTCGCACCGGTCGTGCCGGTTCGCCGAGCCAAGTTTCTCCCGCAGGAATGTCCGTGTGTACCGCCGTCCGCGCCCCGAGTCGTGCGCCATCGCCGATGTTGCGGTGGTCGGCCACGCCCACCTGTCCCGCAAGGATGGCCCCCGCGCCCACCCGCACCGAGCCCGACAGTCCGACCTGCGACACCAGCACGGCGTGCGGGCCGATCACGCAGTTGTGGCCAACCTGGACGAGGTTGTCGATCTTCGCGCCCGGTCCGATCACCGTGTCGCCGAGCAGGCCGCGATCAACGCAGGTATTGGCCCCGATCTCGGCGCCATCGCCGACCACCACGCCGCCGACGTGCGGGATGCGGCGAAGCCCCGTCGCCGTGGGCTCGTAGCGAAAGCCGTCGGCCCCGAGCACGGCGTTGGCGTGCACGCGAACGAATCGACCGATCCGCACCCGGGGATAGAGCACGACCCCGGGAAATAGAACACTTCCTTCACCCACTTCACACTCGGCGCCGATGCTCACGTTGGGATGAAGCAATGCCGCGGGATGGACCCGGGCGGTGGGGTGAATGGCGCCGCCGGGGAGAGCCTCGGGGAACCAGCCCCCGAGCAGCTCGGCGAGCCCGAGGATGGGCGACGGCACGATGATGGTCGTGCGGCCTTCGAAGGGCTTACGACACAAGAGTACCCCGGCGGCGCCGGGATCACCCTTGTCGAGAAAGGCGATGTCGCTCGAGGTGGCTTCGTCGCGTGTCGCCACGCCGTGCACCTCGCGGTCGACGCCGTGCAGCTCGGCACCGAGCCGATGCGCGATGGTCGAGGCGAGCTCGGGCGACGGGAGGGTGCGCACCTAGACCTTCCGGGCCAGTAGTTTCTGCACGGCGCGCATCACCGAGTCGTCGGACTCCACGGCCGACACCTCCTCCAGGGGTACCCACCGTGCGGCGAGGGCGTCGGTGCCCGCCACCAACTCGCGTGAGCGCGCACGAAAGCAGACGCGCGCATCGAAATGGCGATGAGCGGGATCGCCCTTGCGCGCGGGGATCTCGTGCACATCGACGTCGAACAGGCCGTCGCCGAGCGCCTCGATATCGGAGAGACCTGTTTCTTCCTCGATCTCGCGGCGGGCGGCTGCCACGATGTCGGTGTCGCCGGGCTCCACGTGACCGCCGGGCTGCAGCCAGCGGCGGAACTTCTCGTGGAAGATCAGCAAGACGTCGGCCTCGTCGGGCGACAAGACAAAAGCGCTGGCGGTGAAGTGACCCGGCGTCCAGTGGTCGCGTGCGAAGGGATCGCCGTCGATCCCAGCGAGCAGAAGGCAGTCCTTCACGTGCCGGGCCTCGGTCGCATCGGCCACCTGGAGCGACTGGAGCAGGCGACGCAGGTGCGCGAGGCGCGTCAAGGGGTGAGCCGGTCGATCGTGCGCGGGAAAGGCACCGTCTCACGGATGTGGGGGATGCCGCACATCCAGGTGACGAAGCGCTCCAACCCGAGCCCGAAGCCACCATGCGGCACCGAGCCGTACCGGCGCAGGTCGAGGTACCACTCGAAACTCGACATCGGGAGCTTGTGCTCGTCGATCTTGCGGAGGAGCACGTCGATCCGGTCCTCGCGCTCGCCGCCGCCAATGATCTCGCCGTAGCCCTCGGGTGCGAGCACATCGACGCCGAGCGCGCGCACGGGGTTGGCTGGGTCTTCTTTCATGTAGAAGGCCTTCACCGCCGTGGGGTAGCGGTGAACCATGATCGGGCGATCATAGCGCTTGGTGAGCTCCGTCTCGTGGGGGCTCCCGAAGTCGTCTTCCGGGTCGACCGGGTGGCCGATCTCCGCGAGGATCTTGCAGGCGTCGTCGTAGCTCATGCGCGGGAAAGGCTTGCGCACGTTCTCGAGGATGGAAATGTCACGTTCGAGCTCCTGCAACGCGCCCCGTCCGTGCTCAACCACGTGGCCCGTGCACTCCACGAGGAAGTCCTCGGCGAGATCCATGATCTCCTCGAGCTCTGCCCAGGCGATCTCGGGCTCCACCATCCAGAACTCGGTGAGATGCCGACGGGTGCCCGACTTCTCGGCGCGGAAGGTGGGACCGAAGACGTAGACCTTGCCGAGCGCGAAGGCCCCGGCCTCTCCGTAGAGCTGGCCCGACTGCGACAGGTACGCGGGCCGACCGAAGTAGTCGGTCTCGAAAAGCGTGCTCGTGCCCTCACAGGCATTGGGCGTGAAGATCGGCGCGTCGAACAACGTGAAGCCGTGGCCGTCGAAGTAGTTGCGGATGGCCTGCACCGCGAGGTGGCGCACCCTCAGAATCGCCGCCTGGCGTCGCGACCGCACCCATAGGTGCCGGTGGTCGTGGAGGAAGGCGGGACCGTGCTCCTTGGGGGTGATCGGGTAGCCGGTAGCCGGGGTGACGATGCGCGCCGTGCTCACGTGCAGCTCGAAGCCAAGCTTGCTCCGGGTGTCGGCCCGGACGGTGCCCTCGACGATGAGGCTCGACTCCTGGCCGAGGTGCTTGAGCGCTTCGAAGAGCTCGTCGCCGAGCTCAGCCTTGTTGCAGACACACTGCACGATGCCGCTGCCGTCGCGCAGCTGGATGAAGAGGATCTTGCCCTTCCCCGCGGAGTTGTAGAGCCAACCCCGGAGGGTGACGAGCTGGCCCTCGTGGGCGGATAGTGCGGCGATGGTGGTGACGGGGGCGGGCATGGCACTGTCTCCGGAGAGCGGCGGCTAACCTGCACACCGCGCGGCCGTCCGCCCGCTCGCGAAGCCGCGCTACTGCAGCATCCTCTCCAGCGACTTCACCCGATCGCGCAGCTCGGCGGCACGCTCGAAATCCAGCTGTGCCGCCGCTTGTTTCATCTCGGCACGCAGGCGCGCGACGGTGAGCGGAACGGTTTCCAGCACCATCTCCGGCAATTGCTTGGCCTCCTCGTCGTCCTTCGGAACCTTGAGGTAGTCGGCGTCGAGGATCGCGGCGAGGGGGCTCTCCACCGCCTTGACGATGGTGCGGGGAGTGATGCCATGCACCTCGTTGTAGGCGACTTGTTTCGCGCGCCGACGTTCGGTCTCCGACATGGCGTCCCGCATCGCGCCGGTGACGTGGTCGGCGTAGAGGATCACGCGCCCCTCGGCGTTTCGGGCGGCGCGCCCGATGGTCTGGATGAGGGAAGTGCCGCTACGTAGGAAACCCTCCTTGTCGGCGTCCATCACGCAGACCAGCGCTACTTCCGGCAGGTCGAGCCCTTCGCGCAGGAGGTTGATGCCCACGAGCACGTCGAACTCGCCCTGGCGAAGCTCGCGCAGGATCTGCATGCGCTCGAGCGTGTCGATGTCGCTGTGCAGGTACTTCACACGCAGCCCGATCTCCCGGTAGTAATCGGTGAGTTCCTGAGCCATCCGCTTGGTCAGCGTGGTGACGAGCACGCGCCAGCCCCGAGCAATCGTGGCCCGGATCTCGCCGAGGGCGTCGTCGACCTGCGACTGCGCCGGGCGCACCTCGACCACCGGATCCAACAACCCCGTGGGCCGAATCACCTGCTCCGCCACCACGCCCATCGCCTTCTGCAGCTCGTAGGCCGCTGGCGTGGCCGACACGTAGATGGCGCGACACACCTTGGACTCGAACTCCGCGAAGGTCAGCGGCCGGTTGTCGAGCGCCGAGGGGAGTCGAAACCCGTACTTGACGAGCACCTCCTTGCGGGCACGGTCGCCGTGAAACATGCCGCCCACCTGTGGAATGGTGGCATGGCACTCGTCGATGACGACCAGCCAGTCGTCGGGGAAGTACTCCAAGAGCGTGGGCGGGGCCTCGCCCGGCGGGCGCTGGGTGAGGTGCCGAGAGTAGTTCTCGATCCCGTTGCAGAACCCCATCTGCTCGATCATCTCGAGGTCGAAGCTCGTGCGCTGCTCTAGACGCTGCGCCTCCAACAAGAGGCCTTGATCGCGGAACTCCTGCAGGCGCCAGAGCAGCTCGTCTCGGATGCTCTGCACCGCGTGATCGATCTTCTCGCGCGGCGTGACGTAGTGGCTCGCCGGGTAGAGGCACACCTTGTCGAGCGACTCGAGGCGCGTGCCCTTGAAGGGGTCGATCACGCGGAGCGCCTCCACCTCGTCGCCGAAGAGCTCGATCCGAATGGCACGCTCCGTGTCGTGCGCCGGCACCACCTCGATCACGTCGCCACGGGCGCGGAAACAGCCGCGGTGGAGGTCGGTGTCGTTGCGCTGGTACTGGAGCTCCACCAGCCGGGCCAGCAAGTCCTTCCGGCGGATGGTTTGCCCAGGCTCGATCTGCAGGATCATGTTGTCGTAGGCCTCGGGTGAACCCAGGCCGTAGATGCAGGACACGCTGGCCACGATGATCACGTCGTTGCGCTCGAGCAGGCTGCGGGTTGCGGCGTGCCGCAGCTTGTCGATGTGGTCGTTGATGAGGCTATCTTTCTCGATGTAGGTGTCGGACGACGCGATGTAGGCCTCAGGCTGGTAGTAGTCGAAGTAGCTGACAAAGTATTCGACGGCGTTCTTGGGGAAGAAGGACTTGAACTCTGCGTAAAGTTGGGCGGCGAGAGTCTTGTTGTGGGAGATGACGAGCGTGGGCCGCTGAATCTGCTGGATGACGTTGGCGATGGTGTAGGTCTTGCCGGAGCCGGTAACGCCGAGAAGGACTTGATGCTTGGCTCCAGCCTGCACGCTTGCGACGAGCTTCTCGATGGCCTGCGGCTGGTCGCCAGCGGGGGAGTAAGGCGCGATGAGGTCGAACATGATTCCGTAGCAACGGAGTTGCGAGACACAGTAGCCGACGGCGTGAGCCGTGGGGAAGTCGAGAAACCAAGCGAGCCGCAGCGCGGCGGCAGAAGGCTGGAGTCGAAGGTTCTTCCGCTCCTACGGAGCTTGAGACCTTTGCAACTTCACCCACGGCTAACGCCGTGGGCTACTTTCGGACGCTGCTCTGCAGCTATCGCAAAGTCGGCCAACGCACATGAACAATTTCCTCCAGCCGTGCGATGGACTGGGGCGAGAAGATTACTTTGCAGCCCATGCTTTCACCAAGTTGCGGACTTGGTTGCTGGGCACTCCCTGTCCTGCATCGAACTGGCTGGCAGCCCGATCGAGCGGGGTTGGCAAGGCGACCTCCTCCTGGGCAGACATCGGCGCGTCCTCAAATGACGAGAGCCATGCCGACAAGTCTCGCTGCTCGCCAGCGGGAAGCTCTTCGATGGGCGATTGGATTTCCACCATGGTGCTTATATGGCCGAAACTAAAGGTCGGCTCCGAAGGTGTCAAACGGAGCCGCCGCGCGACTCGGCCACGAGCCGGTCCACCGCGCCGATGAGGTCGTCGGCGCGAAATGGCTTGGAGAGGAAATGGTCGGTCTTGACCTCATGTTTGGCGAGTGTCTCGGGCTTCGCGGTGCCGCTGAGAAGAAGCGTCTTGAGGCGAGGAAACTTCGTCCGCACCTGGTTGATGAGGTCGAGGCCGTTGATGTCGCCAATCTCGAAGTCGGTCACAAGAATCACCGGGGGCGAAGCGGCGGCGAGCAGCGCCTCGCGGGCGGGCAAACCCTGATGGAACAACTCGGTCTCGTAACCGGCACCAGCGATAAGCTGCCGCGTGATCTCGCCGAGAAGCTGGTTGTCGTCCACGACGAACACGAGCGTGCCATTCGGTGGCGCCGGTTGGGGCTGGTTGGCACTCATGGGTTCTTGGGCGGTTGAGGGGGCACGATAGGGAGCGGGTGGCAGCCGGTCAAACCAGCCACCATAGGTAAATTCCGGAGCAGCGGCCACGAGGCGCCGATTCCTCCTCGCCCAATGCTGCGGCCCGTGCATAGTCCGCGCGTCCTGCTGATGAACGCCACGCGCGACAAGGCATACATACTCCGACTGGCTCCGCCAGCCCTCGCCCGTCTCCTCGGGCTGGCCGCCGCGCTGCTGGTGCCGTTCGCCGCGCACGCTGCTGAACCCGCCGCCAACCTCCGCAGCAAAATTCTGGCGGGCGAGGCCATCTCCTTCACCTCCAACCAGCCCGAGGGCGAACGCACAGTCCCCGCCGGCTGGCTCGCCGAGGCCGCGCGAAAGGGAGCGGCGGTCAACCTCAGCCGCGCGGTCATCACCGAACCACTGGACCTGCGGCACGCCGCCGTGACCAACCGCTTCCGGCTGGACCAGTGTGTGATCAAGGCCGCCGCCGACTGCTCCTTCGCCGTCTTCGAGCAGGGCTTTGATTTCACCGACAGCCAGTTTGTGGCGAGCGCTGATTTCACCGGGGCGGTGGCGCGGCGCGCGGGGTTGCTGAGGGGGACGACTTTTTCCGGCAACGCCATTTTCACGGACGCGACGGCGGAGGATGTCTTCCTCGTGCAAGGCGCGGCGTTTCTCGGCAAGGAATCCAGGTTCAACCGCGCGTCCTTCCTCAAGACTGCGGGCTTCGGCCCTGGGCCCGGCCAGCCCGCCGCGTCGTTCAGCGGCAACGTCACCTTCGAGCTGGCGCGCTTCGCTGGCGCGGTGAATTTCAACCGCGTGCGTTTCGGAGGCAGCACGAACAGCCAGGCCCTCTTCAAGAATGTCCGCTGCGAACGCGTCACCACCTTTCACGGGGCGGAGTTTCGCGGGGCGAGCGCGTTCGGCAACGCGGTGTTTCTCGGGAGCGTCGCGTTTGGACCGGAGGGCGAAGGCCCGACGGCCCTGCCGCCCGCGCGCTTTGTCGGCCCGGCGGACTTCGCCAGCGCGCAGTTCGGCGGCGAGGCTGACTTCACTCAAGTGCAGTTCCTTCAGCCCGCGCCGGTGAGCTTCGACGGCTGCGCGTTCAAGGACTACGCGAGATTCAGTCAGGTCCTGTTCGCAGGCGGCGCGTTGTTCTCGCAGGCGAAGTTCGAGGCGATGGCGGATTTTGAAAAAATCCGGTTCGAGGGTGCGGAGGCGAGCTTTCAAGACAGCACCATCGCGGGCCGGGCGAAATTCACGAGCAGCCAGTTCGCCGAGGCTGGCGACTTTCGCAACGTGCGCTTCGGCGGTGAGGCCTTCTTCAACGGTGCGGTCTTCGCAGCCGAGGCGCTCTTCACCTACGCCAAGTTCGACCGCGTGGTTTCCTTTGCCGAGGTCGGCGGGGAGCAAAAAGTGCCGGGCGCGAGCTTTGCGCACTTGGCGGTGTTCAACGGCGCGCTGTTTGCCTCGGACGCCTCCTTCGAGGGCACGCAATTCACCGCGACCAACCGGACGGTGTCCTTCTCGGCGGTCGTGTTCGGCGGCGAGACGGCCTTTGACAACGTCAAGTTCTCCGGCCAGGCAAACTTCGTGCGCGCGCAGTTTCTCTCGGCGGCAACTTTCATCGGCGCCGCCTTTCTCCATCCCGAGCAGACCGCGCAGTTCAACTCCATCAAGGCCGCCAAGACGCTCAACTTCACGGGCGCGCGGTTCGCCGGGGCGCTCGACTTCGTCGCGGCGGAGGCGGTGGGGCCGGTGCAGTTCGCGAGCGTCGTGTTTGGCGGCGACGCCTCGTTCAACGCGATGGCTGTCGAGCGCCATGCCGCCTTTGGGCCGTTCGGCACCAACCCACCGACGCACTTCAAGAAGTCGGCGGACTTCATCGCGGCGAAGATTGGCGCGCAGCTCGACCTCGCGGCAGCGCGCTTCGACGGCGAGGCATTGTTCCGTGGCGCGAACCTCCAGCGCGGATTGATCCTGAGCTGGAAGCCCGACGGCACCGGCGCGGTCCACGCCGCTGAGTTCCGCGCGCGCGCGGACTTCCGCAACCTCCAGGCGGCGGAACGCGTGCAGATGGCGGGCGTCACCTTCCATGACGAGGCGGCGTTCGACTCGACGAAGTGGGACGTGCCGATGGCCTTCGAGGAAGTGCGCTTCCGCAAAGGCGCAACCATGACGCGCGCAGCGTTCCCGCAAGGCGCGGACTTCAGCAGCGCACGGTTCAAAGGCACGCTGGACCTCACCGACTCCACCTTCCGCACGCTGCGCCTGACCAGCGAGTCCCAATGGACCGACGGCCCCATCGAGCTGCGCGGCAGCACCTACGAGGAATTCAGCGGCAACGTGAACGCCCTGCTGGAGGCGTTCACCCGCGCCGACCGCCCCGTCCTCACGCGGCTCGAGCGCTCGTTGCGGCAAGTGGGCCGCGACGACGAGGCCGACGCCGTCTATCTACAGAACCAGCACCGCGAACGCCGCCAGACCTGGATCGAGCACAAATACGGCGAGTGGTTTTTCCGGTCGCTTTACGGCGCGCTCGGCAACTACGGCGTCCGCCCCTACCGGCTGCTGCTCTTCTCCGCCGTCCTCGTCTGGCTGGGCGCGCTCGTCTTCAAGCTCCCCGGCGCGGTGAAGCACCGAGACAAGGCGGCCCAGGCAATACCGCTCACCACATTTGACGCCGTGGCGTTGAGCATCTGCTACTTCCTGCCCGTCGAGTTCCCGCTCGAGGAGGAATGGATCGCGGCCACCAGCCCGCTGACCTACCGCCTGCCCTTGGTGAACAAGACAATCCAAGTCCGCCCCGCCGCGATGGCGAACTTCGTCCTCCGCCTCTCCGGCTGGATCGTGGTGCCACTTTCCCTCGCGGCGGTGACGGGGTTGTTGAAGACGAATAATTAGCACTTCCTCTCCCTCTCTCGATAGGTGGGGAGATTGCCTGCCGTGGCTCGTGGGTCGCACTGCGCACTGCCTCGTCTCACCCATCCTCACACACCTTGTCTTCCCAGGTGACGCTGCTTAACCTCCCTCCATGCAAAAGTTTCTCCACCTCGCCGCCCTCGCCGGCCCGCTTGCCATCGCTTCCGCCGACGAACTCCAGCTTCGCGACAAATCCTCGATCACAGGCCGCATCCTCGCCGAGAAGACCGACCAGGTCTTCGTTGACCTCGGCTACACCGTCATCGCCGTTCCGCGCACCCAGATCACCAACATCCTCCGCACCAGCGACAAATCCACCTCCGCCAAGAAAACCACCGACCCCGTCGCCAAGGCCTCCGTTCCTCCCGCAGCCGCCACCGACACTAAAAACCTTTTCACCGTCAACACCACCCCGCCGCCCGAGCGCTCCGTCCGCGAGCTGATGGCCCAGCTTGGACAAGCGGTCGTCCAAGTCCGCACACCCGGAGGCCTTGGCTCCGGCTTCATCATCAGCGACGAAGGCTATCTCATCACCAACTTCCACGTCATCGAGGGCGAGACGCAGATTTCCATCGAAGTCTTTCACCAGCTCAAGGGCCAGTTGGAGCGCAAGGCCTACAAGCAAGTTCGGATCATCGCCATGCACAAGTTCGCAGACCTCGCCCTGCTCAAGATCGAGGACCCCGGCGCGCCGAAGTTCTCCCGCGTCCCTCTCGGCGATGCTGACCTGCTTTCCGTCGGCGAGCGCGTCTTTGCCATCGGCAGCCCGCTCGGTCTGGAACGCACCGTCACCGAAGGCATCCTCAGCACCAAGACCCGGCAGATGCAGGGCAGCCTCTACCTTCAGACCACGACCCAGATCAACCCCGGCAACTCCGGCGGCCCGCTGTTCAACCTCCGTGGTGAAGTCGTCGGCGTCACCAACATGAAGATCACGTTCGGTGAGGGCCTCGGCTTTGCCATACCCATCGAGCAGGTGAAGCACTTCCTCTCCCACCGCGACGCCTACGCCTACGACGCCGACAATCCCAGCAACGCCTACCGCTACCTTCCCCCGCCCAGCCGTGGCCCGAAGGCCAGTGCCAAGTGACTCCGTGAACACGAGTGTTCCGTGTTCAGAAATCAGTGGCCAAGGGAGAGAACCCACGAGCTGCCAAGGTCTGCGGTTTCAGCCCCTGAAACCGTGGCCGCTGTAGCGGCGCTCTGTGAGCGCCGTGCTTTGGCTGGCGATCGGCGAAGGACAAAACGCTCGGCGGTCACAGACCGCCGCTACAGGTTCAGCGGTCGGGAGGAAAAGACACCGCTTGCTTGCGAACGCAGCCAGTCCATTTCAGGAGTGTTTTTCGGGACACGCCGTCTAACCTGCCGCTATGAAATTGCTGCTGGCTGTCGCCACTTTTCTCTCCGTCGCCGGTTCCCTCCTCGCGGCTCAACTGCCGCCTAATTATCCCGCACAGCGGGCGGAGGCGGAGAAGTTGTCTGCCGAGAAATCCTTCCTCAAGGCGAACGAGATTTACCGTGCGGTGAATGTCACCAACCTCCCGCCCGCCGAGCAGCGCTGGGTGTTGTTCCGGCGCGCGGACACGCTGTGGCGGTCGGAGGCGAGCACGCAGCGGGCGGACAACACGAAGTTCAATCAGGCGAGGCAGGAGCTGAACGTCCTCGTGCGCGATGTGCAGCGCGAGGAGGAGAAGGACCGCGGGTGGGTCGAGATTCAGGAGTCGCTCGGGGACTCGTATTGGACGCCGCGCAACCAGCGCAACTGGGGCGGCGCGTGGCAGCATTATTCACAGGTGCTCGACTGGTGGGCTGGCCAGCGTGCGTCGGACGAGTCGCGGGCGCGCTACCTCGACATCGTGTGGCGTTCCGCCAAGCCGCCGGGGGCGGAGCCTTATTATCGCTACGGGAACTACGGGAATGTGATGCCGCTCAACATCCTGGAGAACGCGCTGAAGATTGCCACGACGCCGAACGACAAGGCCCACGCGCATTATCTCCTCGCGGTGTCGTTCAACTACCACGGCGGTGATTGGGACGCCCGCGCTCGCGTGCCGGAGCATTACGAGGCGGCGCTGAAGCCGGGCAAGGGGACGGATTGGTATGACGACGCGCTGTATCACTACGCCGAGTGGATGATGAACCAGGGCCGCGCGGTGCCGCTCAAGGACGGCAACTGGACGCAGGAGCAGGATTACGTGAAGGCGCTCGCGCTGTTCCGGCGGCTGGTCGCGGAGTTCAACAAGGGCGAGACGCGGTTCTGGGAGCAGGCGCAGGCGCAGATTCGCAACATCACGCAGGTCAACCTCGGCGTCGGTGTGTCACACGTCTTCCTGCCGGACTCGGAGGTTCAGTATCATCTCAACTGGCGGAACCTGAAGCGCGTGGAGCTGGCGCTCTATCCCGTGGACCTCACGAAGGACGTGAACCTCACCCAGCTCGACGACAAGAAGCGCACGGACTGGCTGCGCTCGATTGAACTGGCCGGGCGCGAGAAGGCGAAGTCTTGGGAGCACGACACAAAGGACAAGGGTGACCACCGTCCCGGCAACGCGCAGTTGCGACTCGACGGCAAGCTGCGCCCCGGCGCTTACGTGCTCGAAGCGCAGGGCGGCGGGCAGTCCGTGCGCGACCTCGTGCTGGTGACGGATGCGGCGCTGGTGTTGAAAACTTCCGGCAAAACCGCGCTCGTCTTCGTCACGGACGCGCTCTCCGGCAAGCCACTGGCGAACGCGAAAACCCGCCTGTGGGAGCGCTGGCACGTGGGGAACAACAAGTGGGAAGCGCGTTCGCAGGACAAGGTCACGGACAAGGACGGCCTCGCGGTCTTTGAAGTCACGCGGGTGGTGAACAACAACGTCGAGGTGTTCGCCGCCGCCATCGCGGGGGATAAGCAGGCCTTCAGCCCCGGCAACACTTACCATCAGCGCGACCCGCACGAGTCGTGGCGCATCTACGCCTTCACCGACCGCCCGGCGTATCGCCCGAAGGAGAAGGTCGAGTGGAAGGCGATTGTCCGGCGTTACAATGGCTCGGTTTATTCCACGCCGGCGAACGCGACGATTACTTACACCATCACCGGCCCGGACGGCGCGAAGGTGAAGGAGAGCGACCTCACGCTGAACGAGTTTGGCACCGGCTGGGCGTCGCTCGAACTCACGGAGTCGCAGCGGCTCGGCGAGTATCACGTGCAGTTCCGCGACCAGGCCAGCAACGCACACATCGGCAGCGCGACGCTCTTCCGGCTGGAGGAATACAAGCTGCCGGAGTTCAAGGTGGCCGTGCAGACGCCGGAGGAAAGCGGCCGCAAGAAAGCCTTCCGCACCGGCGACCGCGTGGAGGTGAACGTGCAGGCGGACTATTACTTCGGCGGGCCGGTGGCGAACGCGACGGTCGAGGTCATCGTTCACCAGAACCCGTATCACTTCGCGTGGAAGGAGCCGCGCGAGTTCGGCTGGTTCTACGAGGAGAATCAGAGCTTCGGACGCGGTCGTGGTTTTCGCGGTGGTGGCGGCGGGCAGATTCTGAAGCGCGAGACGCTCAAGACCGACGCGACGGGCAAGGCGCGGCTGGAGTTCGAGTCGCCGAAGGATTACGGGCAGGACTTCGAGTTCCGCATCGAGGCGCGCGTGGTGGACGCCAGCCGCCGCGAAATCACCGGCAGCGGCACCGTGCGCGTCACGCGCCAGCGCTACTACGTCAACGCCAAGCCGGAGCACAACCTCCACAAACCCGGCGACAAGGCGACGGTGAACTTCCGCGCGCAGGACGCGAACGAGCAGCCCGCCGTCATCGAAGGCATCGTCAAGGTCACGCGCGAATACTGGGAAGAAATCTGGGTGAATCCCGCCGGCAAGGAAGTGAAGGGGCCGGAGCTGAAGGCGCTGCAAAGCGACGGGAAGTTCCCGCCCGCGCCGCAGGTGGGGCAGCGTCCGTGGCGGCTGAAATTCCGGGGTTATCACAGCGATGACATTCTCACGCGCGCGCTCAAGACCGACGCCGAGGGCAAGGTGAACTTGGTCTTCACGCCGGAGCGCGAGGGCTACTACAAGGTGACGTGGCTGACGGAAGACGCGTTCCCGAATCGTCCACCGCAGCCCATCCGCGCGGAGACGACGCTGTGGGTCGCGAACAACACGAGCACCGAGCTAGGCTACCGGCATGGCGGCGTGGAAATCATCGTGGACCGCGACACGTTCCGCAGCGGGCAGAAGGCCCCGGTCATGCTCGTGGCGAACAGCAACGACCGTTACGTGCTCTTCACCGTCGAGGCGGATGAACTCATCAGCCATCAGGTGGTGCATCTCACGGGCACGGTGAAGCTGGTCGAACTGGCCTTGAGCGATGCCCATGTCCCGAACGTGTTCCTCAGCGCTGCGATGGTCGCGGACAAGCAGGTTCACATGGACACCAAGCAGGTCATCGTGCCGCCCACGAAACATTTCCTCACGGTGGACGTGAAGCCCGACCGCACCCAATACCAGCCGCGCGAGGATGGCACGCTGCTCGTCACCGCGCGCGACCACGAGGGCAAGCCCGTCGCGGCTGAAGTGGCTGTCGGGCTGGTGGACGCGTCGGTCTATTACATCCAGAGCGATTACGCGGGCGACCCGCGCCAGTTCTACTTCGGCACGAAGCGCCAGCAGCGCACGCAGACACAGAGCACGTTCAACCAGAAGTCCTACGCGAAGCTCGTGGAGTGGGAGGAGGACGGCGTGAAGATGGTGCTGGAGCAAAGCGACGCACGCGGGCGCGCGAAACGGCAGAAGAACGCGGAGATGGAGGAAACTGACAAGTCAGAGCTTCAAGAACTGCGGAAGTCCGGCATGGTAATGGAGCAACCGGCAAGTGGCTCCGGCGGTGCCAATCAGATGCGCGGACTGGCGGCGACGAGCGCGCCGGCGGCTCCGGTTGCCCTTTCAATGGCGATGGACGGCGCGCCCATGGCATCCGCCGCGATGCCCATGGCGAAGTTCTCCCGCGACGAGAAGGCCAAGTCCGACAAGCAAGCCGCTGGCGAAGGCGGCGAGGAACCAAACGTCATCGTCCGCACGGACTTCCGCTCGACCATCATTTGGCTGCCGGACGTGAAGACCGGCGCGGACGGCACGGCGCGGGTGCCGGTGAAGTATCCCGACTCGCTCACCGGCTGGAAGGCCACAGCCCGCGCGGTCGGCAGCGGCGCGCAGTTCGGCATCGCGAACTCGACCACGCGCACGAAGCAGCCGCTCATCGTGCGTTTGCAGGCCCCGCGCTTCTTTGTCGTGGGTGACGAAGTCGTGTTGAGCGCGGTGGTGAACAACAACACCGACCAACCGCTCGACGTGAAGGTCACGCTGGATGCGTCGGGGAACTTGGCGGTGGCGGGCAGCGTTGGCACCGCGCCGAAGTCAGTCACCTTGAAAGTCGCCGCGAACTCCGAAGCCCGCGCCGACTGGAAGGCCCGCGTCCTGACGCCCGGCGAAGTTCGCCTCAAGACCACGGCGGTCGGCGGGAAGTTCAGCGACGCGATGGAGAAGACTTACTTGTCCCACGAGCACGGCATCGAACGCTTCCTCACCAAGGCCGGCAAGGTGCGCGGCTCCGACATCACCGTGCGGCTCGACATCCCCGCCGCGCGCAAGAAGGACACCACCACGCTCGTCGTGCAGGTCGCGCCCAGCCTCGCGGTCACGATGCTCGACGCGCTGCCTTACCTGATTGATTACCCCTACGGCTGCACCGAGCAGACCATGAGCCGCTTCCTCCCGTCGGTGGTCACGGCGAAGACCTTGAAGGACCTCGGCCTTCAGCCCGAGGACGTGATGAGCCGCGTCTTCGGCGGCGTTGAAGCCCGGGCTGGTGGCGCTGCTCCGCCGAATCTCGGCGCGAAGAAAGACTTGGCCAAGCTGAACGAAATGACCGACGCCGGCCTCAAGCGCCTCTACGACTTCCAGCACGGCGACGGCGGCTGGGGCTGGTGGAAGGAAGGCCAGAGCGACCGTTGGATGACCGCCTACGTCGTGTGGGGCCTGACGCTCGCGCAGAAGTCCGGCGTGGCGCTGAAGGCCAACGTGCTGGAGCGCGGCGCGGCCTACCTCGACAAGACGCTCGTCGAGGAAGAGCTGAACCACGACATGCAGGCCTTCATGCTGCACGCGCTCGCCGTGCAACGAGCCGACGCCAAGCAAGCTGGCCTCACGCCCTTCCAGACCAAGGCCTTCGACAATCTCTGGAAGAACCGCGAGGCCCTCAACGCCTACACGCGCGCCCTGCTCGCGCTCGCCGCGCACCACTTCGGCAAGGCGGCGGAAGCGAAGACGCTCGTTGCCAATCTGGAGAACGGCGTGAAGCGCGACGACCGCCCGGACTTGTCCGTGCTCGTTCAACCCGCAACCCCAAACCCCAAACCCGAAACTTCAGTCATGGGCACGGCGCACTGGGGCGAGGACGGCATTTACTGGCGCTGGTCCGACGGCGGCGTGGAGGCGACGGCGTTTGCGCTCCGCGCGTTGCTGGCGATTGACCCGCAGAACAAGCTCATCGAGCCGGTCACGAACTGGTTGCTCAAAGGCCGGCGCGGCGCGCAGTGGAGCAACACGCGCGACACCGCCATCACCGTGCTCGCGCTGAACGATTACCTGCGCGTGACCAAGGAGCTGTCGCCCGAGTTGGAATACGAGGTGACGGTGAACGGCACGAGCATCGCCAAGCGCAAGGTCAGCGGCGCGGAGGTCTTCGCCGCGCCCAGCCGCTTCGCCGTGGACGCGAAGCTCATCAAGGACGGCGCGAACGACATCCGCATCAAGCGCAAGGGCGAGGGGCCGGTTTACTTCGCGGCGGAGGCGAAGTTCTTCAGCCTGGAAGAACCCATCCCCGCGAGCGGCAACGAGATTTTCGTGAAGCGCGAATACTTCAAGCTGGTGGGCCGCCCGACGCTGCTCAAGGGCCTGCTCTACGACAAGGTGCCGCTGCTCGATGGCGAGTCCGTCACGAGCGGCGAGCGCATCGAGACCGTGCTGACCATCGAGGCGAAGAACAACTACGAGTATCTGCTCTTCGAGGACCTGAAGCCCGCGGGCTTCGAGGCCGTGGCCGTGCGCAGCGGCGAGTCGCTCTATGCGCGCGAGCTGAAGAGCGGCGCGGTGGAACGGAAGTTTGGGGTCGTTGGACAGCCTGCGCCCTCTGTGCAGCCGAGTCCAAAGTCCAAGGGTCCAAAGTCCAAAGTCGGGGCGGCTGTTGCCGCGCCGGCAGCAGTGGCGGCTCCGGTGCTGGTGGCCGCCGCTCCGGCACGCGTGGGCATTGCGCCGCCCATCGCGGTGGTGCCGCGCCGGCCCATCGGCATTGGTGAGCCGGACTTCACGGGCCGCAACCGCTGGGTCTATCAGGAGCTGCGCGACCGCAAGGTGGCCCTCTTCCTCGACAAGTTGCCCGAAGGCGTCTGGCAGCTCCGCTACGAGATGCGCGCCGAAGTCCCCGGTGCCTTCCACGCCCTCCCCGTCCTCGGCCACGCCATGTATGTGCCGGAGATTCGGTGCAACGGCGCGGAGCTGCGCGTGACGGTGGTGGATGCGAAGTGAAGTGACATTGCAGACCGCACTCACCGACTTCGGCTTTGACAGAGACAACGCCGGCTGACAGGTTGCCCGCACACCAGTCGCCCAATGCAACCGAGCATCATCCGATCAGCCCGCGCGGGATTCACCCTGATCGAACTGCTCGTGGTTATCGCCTTCATCGCGATCCTGGCGGGGATGCTGCTGCCAGCGCTGGCCAACGCCAAGAACAAGGCGCCGTCAGACGAAGTGTTCCTCGAATGTGCGGCAGGTGGGCATGGCGATGCGGATGTATGCCGAGGAGTATGACGGCATCCATCCGGTGACCGTCGGCTTCGTGGACTTCGGGGGGCAAACGGGGGCGAACCTCCCCGGCTCAGTTTCCTATGCCTCGGCCTCCAACTTGGTGCCGGAAGCAAATCGCCCGCTCAACCGCTTCGCCGGCTCGGCGGCGGTGTTCGCCTGTCCGGGCGACAAAGGTTCAGCGGAGAAGAACGTCGCCAACGCGTTTCAGGCGGCAGGCACGAGCTACTTTCTCAACCACAACAGCCAGGGTTTCCGAAGCAAGGAGATCACCGGCAGCACACCGGCGCGGGCCATCCGTCTTTCTGAAATCGAGCTGAAGCCCGTCACCAAAATCATACTTGGCGATCTGCCTTGGGCAGCGGTCACCCCACAGACCAATCCAAAAAACTGGTGGCATAACCTCAAGGGCCAAGTGCGACACAACATGGTCTATGGCGATGGCCACGTGGAGTTCTACGAGTTCCCGGCTGCGATGACGACTTGGAGTTCGGCCCCAGTCTGGGACCGAGATTACTTTTGGTGGTGAGGCAGTTGACGCGCTCGCGTCGGCAGAGTGGAAACGTCCCGACCATCGGCGGTCGTCAGGAAGGCCCCCGGCTCAGTGAAACGCAAGGTGAGTGAACCCAACTCGGTGATGCGAAGGACGGGGAATCCTGTGCGCGAGAGTCGGGCGAGCAGTGCGGGCTTTGGGCGTTTGCCGGCGGGAAATTCCGAGTCGGTCAGGACAATGAGCCGTGGCTGGATCGCGGCGAGCAGGGCGTCACTGAGCGGCTCGCCTTGCTCCGGAATCCCGGCGATGACGAGGTCGGCTCGGAGGTCGGACTGGCGGGCGAGCAATGCTTTATCTCCAGCGGCACCGAGTTCGGAGAGCAGCAGCACGCGCACGCCGTGGAACTCGCCGCGCAGGACAAGCGCGTTGTCGTCCGCGCGGTCGAACTTGTCCGTGTCGGCGGGGTGCAGAACTTCCCAACCAGCCAGACGGTCGCCATCGGACACGGCCTTTCCCCGCGATGGCTCAGTGGAGAGTTGCTTGAGCGCGTCGCGATAGGCGGGGGAACGGGAGCGGGCGGGACTGGTGAAGGTATGCGTCGGCCCGAATTCCGTGGAGATGAGCTTGAAGCCGCCGACGCGTCGCTGGTCGCCGTGGGTGAGGGCGAGGTTCGCGAGCGTGTTGACGCCTTGCGCGCGGAGGAAAGGTTTCACGAGGAAGTTGGCGGCGGATTCGCTGCCACAGTCCACGAGCAAATCGTGGTCGCGGCCGGGCACATCGCAGAAGATGGCGTTGGCCCCCTGCCCTACCACGGTCAGGCGAACTTCGTCGCGCGCGCGAAATTCGCCGACCGACCACCCGCCGGCCAGCGCGAGGAGAATTCCCCATGACCAACGGCGCTTGCCCGGTGTCCACAGCCATCCAGCGACGAGGAAGAAGACGGCCGTGTAGAAAGCGAAGAACTCGAACGTGGTCGGCGTGCGGACGTAGAGGAACGCACCGGGCAGCGTGGTGGTCCATTCGCTGAACCAGATCATGCCGCGCATGAAGAGCCAGCCGGAGTGGTTGAAGGCGTCGGTGGCCCACGGCAGCCAGTCGCCGCAGACGAGCGCGCCGAGGTTGCACATGAGCGCGAGGCTGCTCAGGGGCACGACGACGAGATTCGCCAGCAAGCTGGCGGGCGTGAAGAGGTGAAAGTAGTGGGCGATGAGCGGCAGCGAGCCGAGCCATGCGGCGAGCGAGGTGGCAAGGCTCGTGGTGATGGCGCGCAAGGGCCAGTCCAGCCAGCGTTGCCAGCGCGGGCGAAGTTCATCGGGCAGGAATGGGTCGGTCTGGAGCAGGCGCTGACGGAAGTCTTCAAAGGGCGGCAGCAGAAGTGCGATGCTGAGAACGACGAAGAACGAAAGCTGGAAGCCGGCTTGAAAGAGCTGGCTCGGCTGCCAGAGAAGGATGATGAAGCCGGACGCGGCCAGGGAGTTTAGCAGGTTGCTCGGCCGCCGCACGGACCAGCCTGCGATGATGACGGTCATCATGAGGGTTGAGCGGATGGCCGAGGGCTGCCAGCCAGTCGCCGCGGTGTAGAACCAGATCAGCGGAACAATCACCGCTCCGCACGCGCCGCGCGGGAGTTGGGCGGCGCGCAGCACGGCCACGAGTATCCCGGCGATGAGCGCGATGTGCAGGCCGCTGATGGCGAAGATGTGCATCGTGCCGGAGCGCATGAACGGCTCGGAGACTTCGTCCGTGAGCGCCGTCTTCCAGCCGAGCGTCATGGCCCAGAGCAGGCGCAGTTCCTCGTCCTCGACCGGCAGGCCGCGCGCAAGCGTGCGCTGCGACCAGTCTCGGAAGCGGTCAGCAACGGGTGGTTGCGCGGGGGAATTTGTGTGCGTCACGAGCCGCCAGTCGTTCGTGTCGGCACATTGGAGCTGGAAGTAAATCCCCTGCCACGCGAGGAAGGCCCGGTAGTCGAACAGGCCTTCAGCGGGCGGACCTGGCGGCGTGCGCAGGATGCCGGTGAGTTCCATGGTGCGCCCCGCGAAGTAGTTCGAGGCCAGGACGCCGGGCGTCGTCACTGCGACGAGTCCGACGGTCGGCTGCCATTCGCCGCGCCGCTGGATGGCCTCGGTCTCGACGAGCGCGTGCGCACGCCAAGACTCCTTCTCGTCGCGCACGAAGACGCGGAGCGTCGGCGTCTCCACGAGTCGCGCGCGCAGTGTCACGATCTCTGCCTTGTCGGTGGCGAGGACTTTCAAGTCCACGGGCGACAGCACGGCAGAGCGCAGCGTCATGTTCGTCCAGCCGAGACAGACGAGCAGGGTCCAAAGCAACCAGCCGCGCCAGTTCTGGAGGATGAAAGCGGCAGCCACCAGAGCGCCTGCAACACACAGCAGGCCCGCCGGGGGCACTTGAAATCTCCATCCGCAAAGCACGCCCGCCGCATAAGCAAGCGCCACCGGCACGAGCGGATGCCGCCGGCAGAAGGCAACGAGGACTTGCACCGGAGTTGCGCCGGGCGGCTGGGGAGCAGGTTGGGTTCCCTGATCGTTCAAGCGGTGGAATCGGCCCGAGAGTAGAAGCTGCCCTCGGAGATGCAATCCCGCTCTTGCCCCTAGCGCTGCCGACGGCTCCAGAACCAGAGAATCACCAGCCCTGCCGCAGCACCGGCGGCATCCAGCGCCACATCGGCCAGCGAGCCTTGCCGCGTGGTGGTGAAGGTTTGGTGCCATTCATCACTCGCGGCGAAGAGCACGGCGAGGGCGAGGGCAAACGCGGCGTTTCGGTGAAAGCTGTCCTTTGTGCCCGCCGTCGTCCGCCGCTTCGCCCGCCAGATCAGCGCGGCCAGAATCGCGTAGCCGACGGCGTGCCCGGACTTGCGCACGGCGAATTGCGCGCGGTCCAGCGCGGCAGTGGAAATCTCCGGGACGAGCCAGCGCAGGACTGGGGCGAGGATGCGGGAAGTTCGGCGGGGCGCGCCTAAGTCTGTCGAGGCGGTGAAGAGCAGCGCCATCCAGAGCGCCACCAGGAGCCATGCATGGAGAGCTGCGCGCACAGGCGGGCCGCGACTCAGTCCTGGCCGGAGTGGTAGCCCTCGACGCGGGCGGCCACGTCGCGGAACTTCATGTCCACCTCGTAAATCTGCTCGAACTGGTTCTTCGCCTCGTCCTTCTTGCCCAGCTTCTCCAGCACGCAGCCGAGGGTGTAGAGCAGCTCCTTTTGCTCGTCGTCGAAGCCAGCCTTCTCCTTGAGCGCGCTCTGGAGCTTGCGCACGGCCATCTCGTTCATGTTGCGGGCGGCCATGCAGCGGGCGCTGTAAAGCATCGCTTGCAGCCGCCGGTGAGGAGCGTTCTCCGCCTGCTGGAATTCCGGCTGTGCCTCGGCGATGCGGCCATGGTTGAAATAGAGCAGGCCCAGTTCGAAGCGAATCGCCTTGTCGGTGGGATACTTCTCCACGCGACTGAGGCAGTCGGTGAGGATGAACGCGTCGCGCTCGGCGGCGATGGCGACCTTCTGAGCCTCGTAATCTTCCAAGGCCGGGTCGAGCTGCTCGATCACCTGATTGTAGCGCCGGACGATCATGTCGTTGCGGGTCTGTTCGAGCGTGGCGTCCATCGCGCCGGGGACCTTCTCGATCTCGTTGTAGAACACGATGGCCTGGTAGTAATCCTTCTGCTGCGCGTGAAGCTCGGCGATGTTCTTGAGGAGCTTGATGTTTCCCGGCTCGGTGGCGAGCCGCGCCAGATATTGCTCGATGAGGCTCTGGGACTGAGCAGCGTCCTTGGTGATGCGCGATTCCTGCTCCAGCCGAGTGGCCTCGCCCTTGTCCTTCAGAATGTCGCGGAAAGTCCCCGTGCCGTCGGCGATGTTCTCGTAACCGCCTTCCTCGAGCGTGCGCTTGGCGGAAATGTTCTTGGCCATCTCATTCAGTCGCGGGTCGTTGGGATGGTGCCGGAGCAGCGCGGCGAAGACTGACTCGGCCTTGTCGTTCTGGCCGATGGCTGTGTAGGCCTTGGAGAGGCGGATGGAAACATCCTTGTCCGTGGGTGATTCCTGGCGCATGGCCTCCAGCGAGTAAATCGCGCTGCGCGGAAAGTCGGCCGCGATCGCCGCCTGCGCGAAGATGTCGTGGGCGAGGTTGCTGCGGGGATCGCCTGCGATGACCTGTTCCGCGATGAACAGAGCCTCCAGTGGCTGGCTCTCGACGAGGAACTTGGCCTTCGCGAGGGCGGGGCCGCTGCCCGCGCTGCTCACGAGCTTCTTGAAGAGGCCCGATTTCTCCCCCGCCTTCTTCTGCGCCGCCTTGCGCAGCGCGTCGCGCCCGGAGAGGAAGCCCGGCTCCGCCTTCAGGACGGCGAGCAGCAGCTCGATGGCGTAGTCCAGGTTGTTGCGCTCCAAGGCGGCGACGCCTTTCTCAAACCGCTCGCGCACTCCGCGCGGGATTTCAGACGAACTCTTCTCTGGCATGGGAAAAAGCTATGAACTGGCGCGCAAAAAATCCACGCAAAATCTCGACGGCTGTCGCAGCGCGGGGAGATTACCCTTGCACCGCCGGTCAAAATAGATTCAATACGCGCCGTTCGTTGCGCACGTGGTGGAATTGGCAGACACGCTACTTTGAGGTGGTAGTGCCGAAAGGTGTGCAGGTTCAAGTCCTGCCGTGCGCACCAAACTCATCCTAACCCTTGGCGGCCGCCCGCTCCTTCATTTCCTTCTCCAGCTTCTCCAGCTCCGGCTTCATCACGGTCTCGACACACTTGGGGCAGATGCCGTGGCTGAACTTCACGTCAGCGTGATGGCCGATGTATTGTTCCACCGTCTGCCAGTAGTTCTCGTCGTTGCGCACGCTCTTCCAGTAAGCGCAGATCGGAAGGATGCCACGGAGCTGCGTGATCTCCGCCAGCGCGTGCTCCAACTCGGCCACTCGGTTGGTCAGCTCCGCCTGCAACTCCATTATGCGCACGCCCACGTTCACGCGCGCCTGAAGCTCCGGCTCGTTGAACGGCTACACAATGAAGTCGTTCGCCCCCGCTTTCAGCCCGACGACGATGTCCTCTGGGTTCGACATCCCGGTGAGCATGAGGAGGTAGGTCTTCTTGATGGCGGGTGTTTCCCGGATGCGCTTGCAGAGCTCCACGCCGTCCGGCTCCGGCATGACCCAATCGAGGATGGCGATGGGCGGCACGTTCCGCCCTGCAAAGCAAATTCCAAGTCTCCTCGCCGTCCTTCGTCTCGATCACCTCATGTCCCCACGAAACAAGCAGCGACGCGAGGCGACGGCGCACGACCATGCTGTCGTCGGCGATGAGGATTTGCATGCGGGGTTCGAGTTGAGTGGTTTGCTGGCGGCAAGCTGCGCCGACCGGATACCATCATCGAGTGAGGTTCCGTCGGACGAACGTGACTGGCTCAAGCCCCGTTCTCGCGCGCAGTAACAAACCTCTCCACATACTTGCCGAGCATGTCCGCCTCCAGATTCACCGCGTCGCCGGCCTTCCGCTCGCGCAACGCCGTCACGGCAAACGTGTGCGGGATGATCCAGATGCGGAGCCCGCGCTTCGTCACGCCCGCCACCGTCAGGCTGATGCCGTCCACCGCGATCGAGCCTTTGAACACCACGTAGCGCAGCACCTCCGCAGGGGCCGCGATGTCCAGCACGTGGTCCGCGCCGGAGCGTTCCCAGCGCGTGATGCGCCCGACGCCGTCCACATGGCCCGTGACGAAATGTCCGCCGAGCCGGCCGCCCACAGCGAGCGAGCGCTCCAGATTCACGAGTGAACCAGCCGCCGCGAACTGGAGATTCGTCCGCTCCCACGTCTCTCGCAGCAGGTCGAAGCGCACGAGCTTGTCGCGGCCGCGCGCTGTCTGCTTCACCACGGTCAGGCAGCAGCCGTTCACCGCCACGCTCTCGCCGAGTTTCAAGCCACGCGCGACCACGCGGCACCACACGGTCAGCTCGATGCCCGCGTTCGTCGCGCGCACCGCAGCCACCGTCCCGGTCTCTTCAACAATTCCCGTGAACATACTTTGCCTCTTACTCCTGCTCGTGTTCCTGATCCTCCTCCTTCCCCACCCGCGCCGACAGCCACAAATCCTCCCCCAGCCGCCGCCACTCCACCTCGCGCAGCTCGATCAAGTCCGCCAGCCGCTGCGCCCCCTGCCCCGCCACGCCGCGTCGCGCGTCGCGCCCGCCGAGAATCTTCGGCGCGTAGAAGAACGCCACCCGCTGCGCCAGGCCAGCATTCAGAAAAGCCGCATTCACCTCACCGCCGCCCTCCACGAGCAAGCTCGACACCCCCTCGCTGCCGAGGCGTTTCATCAGCCAGCGCAGGTTGATGCGCCACCCGCTCACCGGAGCCACGCGCACGCGCACGCGCGCCGCCAACGCCATGACCCGACGCGCCGGAGCCGTGCGGCCCACGACCACCGTCGTAAGAGCCGCGAACTCATCGCTCACAACGGCTGCGTCCAGCGGCGTGCGGGCGAAAGAGTCGAGCACGTAGCGCCGCAGCGGCTTGCGCATGCGTCCGTTTGGCCCGCGCGCGGTGAGGCTCGGATTGTCCGCGAGCACCGTGTTGATGCCGACCAGCACCGCGTCCGAGGCGGAGCGCAGCCGCATCGCCACCTGCCGCGAACGCTCGCCGGTAATCCACTTCGACTCGTCGGACGCCGTCGCGATCTTTCCGTCCAAAGTCATCGCCGCCTTCACGGTCACAAACGGCGTGCGGTGGACAATCCAGTGATTGAACGCCTCGTTGAGGCGCGTCGCATCCGTGGCCATGTCGCGCCCTCTTCTCCCTCGCCCCTCGGAGGGGAGAGGTCCGGGGTGAGGGGTAAAGGCGTTCCTTTCCTCGCTGGCAACCGTTACTGTCAGGCCCGCCTTCCTCAAAATCTCCAAGCCTTCTCCCGCGTGCAGTGGATTTGGATCCACCGCCGCCACGACCACGTGCCGGATGCCCGCCGCGAGAATCGCCTCCGTGCAAGGCGGCGTGCGTCCACGCGTGCAGCATGGTTCCATCGTCACGTAGAGAGTCGCACCGCGCACTCGTTCGCCGCGCTTCGCCGCGTCGCACAACGCCTCGACTTCCGCGTGTGGCATTCCCGCACGCCGGTGCCACCCTTGGCCAATCACCTTGCCGCCGCGCACCAGCACCGCGCCGACCATCGGGTTCGGCGACGTCCGACCCAGCCCCCGTCGCGCCAGTTGCAGCGCGCGGCGCATAAAGGATTCGTCTGAAGCGGCCTTGCTCACGGGCGACAAGGCAAGCAGCCCGTTCGCCCGCCGTCGAGATTGAAGCACCAAACTCAACTTCAACTTCCGCCCGCCCGCCACGCCTGCTACTCTGCCGCCGTGGATTTGGCGGCATACAAAGCGCGGCGACCGCGACGCGACCAGGCGAGCCTGCTCGTGGTGGCGTTCGTCTGCTCCCTCCTCGCGCATGTCGTGTTCATGCTGGCGTGGGAGTTCCGCGCACACCTGCCGCACTTCGCGTTCATGGACTGGCTCAAGTCCCAGTCAGCCAAGCTCAACCCCGCCGCGCTGATCATGAAGCTCGACGAGCCGAAGCCGGTGTCACCGGAGTTGAAGAAACTCCTCGCCACCCAGCCGCCGCCGGAAGACCCGCCGATGCCCCAGCTCACCTTCGTGGATGTGGACCCTGCGCTCGCCGCCGAACCGCCGAAGGACGCGAAGTATTACTCCGCCGTCAGCACCAAGGCCGCGAACCCGGACACGAAGATCGAGTCGAACGTCCCGAAGATTGACGGAAGGCAAGAGCAGTTCGCCAAGGTCACGGAAGTCACCAAGCCCTTGCCGCCCGCCGAGCCTCCGCCCACGCCCAAGCCTAAAGCCCCCACCCCACCACCCGAGGCCAGGCCCACACCCGAGCCAAAGCCGCAGCCCCCACCACCGGCTCCGAAGGCCGCCCCGACTCCGCAGCCCAAGCCCGCCCCGCAAGCCGCTCCGCCGAAGAAAGCCGAACCGCAGCCCTTGCAACCCGCGCCGCCTTCCCCACCGAAGCCCGCTGGCGAGACTCTGCCGCAACCCAAGACCGCGCCAACTGCTCCGCCTTCACCTGCTCCCACGCAAGTCGCGAAGTCCACCACGGATTTTCTCGGCAACCCGTCGTTGAACCCCAGCACCGCGAAGCCCACGCCGCCGCCGGAGCCGGGCGATGCCGACACGAAGCTCTCGCGCCCGCGCACTGTGAAGGAAGCCCTCGCGCGCAAGCAGGAGAGCGGCCTCGTCGGCGAACGGATGAAGCAGGACGGCGGCGTGAGACACCTCGGCGTCAGCGCGCTGGACGTGCGCGGCATGGCGTTCGGCGCTTACGACGCGGCCATCATCCACGCCATCCAGCAGCGCTGGTATAGCCTGTTGGAGTCGCGCCCCACACCTCGCGGCAAGGTGGTGGTCGAGTTTCGGATGCACTTCGATGGCCGCGTGACGGGCATGAAGGTCAACGATGCCGACGTGGGCGAACTCTACTCGCTCTTCTGCCAGAAGGCCGTGCAAGACCCCTCGCCCTATCCGCGCTGGCCCAGCGACATGCGCCGCCAGTTGCAGGCCGACCACCGCGACGTGCGCTTCACGTTCCACTACAACTGATGCGAAGTTGAGAGTTGGGGAGTTGAGAGTTGAGAGTCGGAAGCCAAAGCCGTTCGCCGCCGTGCCTCTCAACTCTCAACTTTCATCTTTCAACTAGTCCGTCCGCCCGTCATCAATGCCGCCCGACAAATGGAACAGGCCATCTACATCGTGCTGACGCTGACCTCGGTCATCAGCCTGACCTTCATCATTGAACGCGGCATCGCGCTCCGCATGGCGCGCGTCATCCCACCCGTCCTCGAGGAGGCGGTCGAGAACTGCGAGACCGCCGCCGACCTGCCGATGCTCCGCCGCTCGTGCGAACAGCATCCCTCGGCGCTGGGCCGGCTGCTCCTCGTCGCCGCGAGCCACCTCGACTGCCCCAAGGGCGAGAACATTGACGCGCTCCAGACCAAGGCTCGGCACGAGATGGCGCAGTTGGAACGCGGATTGGTTGTGCTGGAGATCATCACGGGCATCGCCCCGCTGCTAGGCTTGGTCGGCACGGTCTATGGGTTGATCCTGCTCTTCACCGGCCTCGGCCAGCAGACGCTCGGCGGGGACAACACGCTCTTCGCCGCCGGCATCGCGCTTGCCTTGCGTGCGACGCTTCTTGGCCTGCTCGTCGCGATTCCCTCGCTGGTCGCGTGGAGCTACTACAGCAAGAAGGTGGAGTCCTTGGCCGTCGAGATGGAGACGCTTTGCGACGAATTCCTCCAGCGGCAATACCGGGCGGCGAACCGCACCTGAACCGAAGTATTTTTGACCACGGATGAACACGGAAAGACACGGATGGGATTGGGGACAGCGTGTTGCGTGTTGCGTGTTGCGTGAGTCTCGCCGGATGCGCCCTGCCGCGATCACGCAACACGCAGCACGCAGCACGTTTTCATCTGTGCTCCTCCGTGGTTCCAATCCCCTCGGCTAAGTGCAATTCCTCGCCCGCAAACGCCGCCTTCCGCCCGCCGTCATCATCGTGTCGTTGATTGACGTGCTGATGGTCGTGCTCATCTTCCTGATGGTCACGACCACCTTCCGGCAGCAGCCGGCGGTGAAGCTTACGCTCCCCGAGTCCAAGCAGGCGAAGGAAGGCGTCAGCGAGAAAGTCCCGCCGCTCTTCGTGGACATCGTCAAGACCGCGCCGCACTTGCACTTCAGCGGCAAGCCCGTCACTGCCGAGAAGTTGCAGGAGGAACTCGCCGCCAAGGCTCGGGAAAACCCCAACGTCACCCTTGCCATCCGCTCCGACACCGAAGCGCCCGTCGGCCAGCTAGTGAAGGTGATGGACGCCGCCAAAGCCGCGAAGATCAAGGCCGTCACCGCTTACACCAAGCAGCCGGGGCAAAAGTGAGGGGAAGGAAAGTGATTAGTAATGAGTGAAGCGTGCGAACCGAGTGGAACTCCCGTGCCACCGATGCCCGACTAATCACTAACTACTAATCACTTTCTTCCGCCGCCACTCTTCTGCTCTACTCACCCGCACGTTTATGAAACATCTGCTCCGCCTCACCGCCCTCACTCTCGCGCTTGGCCTCGCTTCCGCCGCCGCGCAGGCACCCAAGCCCGCCAAGAAAGACGCCAAGAAAGCGCCCGCCGCCAACGCCGGCCAGGCCATCAACGAGAACAAGGCCACGCCACTCGAACGCATCAAGGTGCTCAAGGATTTCAAGGTCGAGCTGCTTCACTCCGTCCCCATCGGCGAGCAAGGCTCGTGGGTCAACCTCTGCACCGATGGCAAGGGCCGCATCATCGCCAGCGACCAATACGGCGGGCTGTTCCGCTTCGCCCCGCCAGCGCCCGGTAAACCGCTTGACCCGGCGACCATTGAGAAAATCCCCGCCGCCATCCGCGCGGTGAACGGCTTGCTGTGGTTCAACAACGGCCTTTACTGCGCCGTGAATGACTACGAGAACAAAATCCCCAGCGGCCTCTACCGCGTGACGTCCTCGAAGAACGACGATGTGCTCGACAAGGTGGAATTGCTCCGCGATATGCAGGCGCGTGGCGACCACGGCGTCCACGCCATCGTGCTCGCGCCGGATGCGAAGTCACTCTTCCTCATCACCGGCAACGGGACGAAACCCACGGCGTTCAGCTCGTCGCGCGTGCCGCTCATCTGGGGCGAGGACCACGTCCTCCCGCGCATGCCCGACGGTCGCGGCTTCATGCGCGAGGTGCTCGGCCCCGGCGGCATCATTTACAAGGTTTCGCTGGATGGGAAACACTTCGAGGCCTACTCCTCCGGCTACCGCAACATCTTCGACGGCGCGTTCAACCGCGACGGCGAGCTGTTCACCTACGACGCGGACATGGAATACGATTTCAACACGCCGTGGTATCGCCCGACGCGAGTGAACCACGTCACCAGCGGCTCCGAATACGGCTGGCGCAACGGCGCGGGCAAGCGCCCTGAGTGGTATCCCGACAACCTCGGCGCGGTCGTCAACATCGGCCCCGGTTCGCCCACCGGCGTGACCTTCGGCTACGGCGCGAAGTTCCCCGCGAAGTATCAGGACGCGTTTTACATCCTCGATTGGAGCTGGGGCAAACTCTACGCCGTCCACCTCCAGCCCGACGGCTCCAGCTACACCGCCACGCGCGAGGAATTCCTCTCCGGCGCGCCGCTCCCGCTCACCGACGCCATCATCCACCCCGGCGACGGCGCGATGTATTTCGCCATCGGCGGGCGCAAGGTGCAGTCCGGCCTCTACCGCGTGACTTACACGGGCAAGGAATCCACCGCCCTCGTGCCGCCTCGCACCACGACCGCGCAAAGCAAGGAAGCGGGTGCCCGCGCGCTTCGGCATTCGCTCGAAGCCTTCCACGGCAAGGCCGACCCAAAAGCCATCGCCGCCGCGTGGCCGCACTTGAGCAGCAGCGACCGCTACCTCCGCTGGGCCGCGCGCACCGCGCTCGAATGGCAGCCCGCCGCGACGTGGGCCGACAAGGCCTTCGCCGAGAAGGACGGCGGCAAACAGGTCGAAGCCCTGCTCGGCCTCGCGCGCCTGACCGGCATTGACCCGCAGCATCGCAAGCCGGCGGACGCGCCCGTGGACACCGCGATGGCCGCAAAGATTTACGCCGCGCTGGGGAAGCTGGATTGGAAGACGCTCAACCAAGAGCAGCGCCTCGCGCTCGTCCGCACTTACTCCATCAGCCTCGTCCGCTTCGGACAGCCCGATGAAGCGACCCGCCAGCGCGCGATTGCCAAGCTCGACCCACTGTTCCCGGCCGAGAACTTCCCGCTCAACTGGGTGCTGTGCGAGACGCTCGTCGCGCTCCAATCGCCGAACATCGCGGCCAAAGGCATCGCCGCGCTGAAGAACGCGCCCGGCCAGGAGGAGCAGATGGAATATGCGCGCTCGCTGCGGATGCTCAAGACCGGCTGGACCACCGCGCTGCGCACCGACCAGTTCAACTGGTTCCTGCGCGCCGCGAACTACCGGGGCGGCGCGAGCTTCGAGAAGTTCATCGAGTTCATCCGCACCGGAGCCGAGGCCACGCTGACCGAAGCCGAGAAGACAACGCTCGCCGACTTGCTGGCGAAGAAGCCCGTGAAGAAGTCACCGCTCGAAGCCCTCGCTGAAGCCTTCGCCGGTCGCACCTACGTGAAGGAATGGAAGCTCGACGAGTTAGCCGCCGCCGCTGACAAGGGACTCAAGGGCCGCAGCTACGAGAACGGACGCAAGATGTTCGGGGCCGCCGCGTGCTTCGCCTGCCACCGCTTCGGCAACGAGGGCGGCATGACCGGCCCCGACCTCACCGGCGCGAGTGGCCGCTACAACGCGCGCGACTTCCTTGACCAAATCATCAACCCGAGCAAGGAAATCAACGAGCAGTTCGTCCCCGTCGTGCTGACTAAGACCGACGGCGAGAAAATTTCCGGCATCATCGTCAATCTGAACGGCGACACCGTGCAGGTGAACACCGATCTCACCGACCCGAACCAGCGCCTCGGCGTGGACCGCAAGCAGGTCGTGAAGATGGAGCCGTCGAAGGTTTCGCCCATGCCCGAGGGCCTCATCAACATGCTCAAGCAGGAGGAAATCCTCGACCTCGTCGCCTACGTCCTGAGCGGTGGGGACGCGAAGCACGCGATGTTCAAGTAGCCCGTGCCGGCGACTTCCAGTCGCCGTCCGTGAGGCCCGTTATACCGAGTGTGGTTGAAATCCAGTAGAACGCGGCCCGGATGCTGGTGGATGCCTTCCCCCTCACCCCAGCCCTCTCCCTCCTGGAGAGGGAGCCAGTCATTCAGTCTCGAAGCAACAACGCCGGGCGAGTTGAAGCTGCG
>SXGU01376974.1_pt1 | contig 32273 bp, 27 predicted proteins | sample 3174531 | NCBI WGS metagenome assembly SXGU01 (sample SAMN11356863, study PRJNA531348) | freshwater metagenome | isolation source: freshwater sample F1-140 | place: China: Fuxian Lake, Yuxi | collected 2017-12-25 | reverse complement strand
GGCCATGCCGACGGCAATGCCGCTGACTCCGTTGGCCAGCAGGTTCGGATAGCGGGCGGGGAGGACGACCGGTTCATTTTTGCGAGCGTCGTAGTTCGGCCGCATGTCGACGGTCTCGAACTTCAGCTCGTTCATCAACTGCTCGCTGATCGCCGTCAGCCGAGCCTCCGTGTACCTCTGATGGGCGGGGGGCAGGCCCATGATCGAGCCGAAGTTTCCCTGACCGTTCACCAGCGGGTATCGCATGGTGAAGTCCTGAGCCATGCGGACGAGCGCTTCGTAGACCGCGACATCGCCATGCGGGTGATAGTTGGCGAGCGTCTCGCCGACGATTCCGGCGCACTTGCGGGGTTTGGTGGCCGCGAGAAGTCGCAGTTCCTCGAACATGACATAGAGACTGCGGCGCTGCACCGGCTTGAGGCCATCGCGCACGTCGGGCAACGCGCGGGACATGATGACGCTCATCGCATAATTCAGATAACGGCGGCGCGTCTCCTGGCTGATCGAGACGTACTGCAATTGGCCGCCGTCGGCCGCTCCGTCGCCGTTGTCCTGAGTGATCACGTCATCGTCGTTTCGGGGCACGGTGAATCCTTCAATCGCGCTTTGTCATGGGTTGGCAGCATACAGGCGAGCGGGGTGGGTAATAGTTGTCGGGGTGTGTTGGAATTCGCACGACGCGCAAGCGAGTGATCTCGGGGCGGACCACTCGCTTGCGCGTCGTGCTAACTCCTCGCGCAGAGTTGAGCTAGGCAATCTGCGGCGACCAAAGGGTGGCAGAATCTAGCGGTCGGCTCGACTTTGCAAGGTTCGGCGACTCATCGGAATCTGCGGGTCGTTCGTCGAGTGACGCCTATGCCGAGCGACGGAAGGCGTTGTCGGCCAAGACGGTTGGTAGAACCGTTAGAACCGATGCGGCAGGTTGCTCGTGACCGATTGGAACAACCGTCACACGAAGTCGCCGCCAGCCTGGGTCAGGGATGACCACACGGGAGGTCGGGCGGAGAGTTAATCCGCTCGTCGTCGGCCGACGGAAGCAACACGGACGTTGAGAGGGGCGAACATGGTCAAAACAATTCTCATGGCGTTGGGAGCTGCGGTGTTGGTCGCATCGCTGTCGGGCGACTCGTTCGCACAACAAGGCGCGATGGGTCCGCAGATGATGCCGGGGCAGATGCCGCCCGGCGCGATGATGATGCCGCCACCTCGGCAGCAATATCCACAGATGCACGCGCCGATGTATCCGTGCCCGGTGCCAAACGTCCCGACCTATGTCGGCGGCACGACCTACACGAACCAGGCGTTCGCGCCTCACGAGATGCTTTATCCGCACAAGTACAAGTCGCTGTACCCGCCCTTCTACTACAAGGTTCACGGCAAGTGGTGGTGGACTCCGTTCGGCATGGAGTCTCACGACACTTGGGAGCTGCAAGGGACGGAAGTGACGGTCAACTATCGCAGCAGCTATCGGTGGTTTTCGGGCTTCCACCCGCCGGTCAGCTTTGGAAGGAAGTGGTAACACCCCGTAGGACGGGCTCTCTTGCCCATCTTTCAGAACACGACGGGCAAGAGTGCCCGTCCTACAACAGCAGTCATCGTTCTCGTTCAGATAACTCACACGGAAGTGGGAGCAGACATCATGGTCTTGAAACAATGGATTTGCGCCGGCGTGCGAATGTTGATCGCCGGCTCGGCGCTGCACGCGTTAAGTCTCTGCACGTTGGCCGAGGACGTGGAATCGGCGAATCATCAGTCGCCAAACGTTCCGCGCACCAAGCAGGTCTCTCCGGTCTCATTCCAAAGCAGCGAAGGTTGCGGAGTGGCGAAGGTTCCGGGATGCGCGAACGGAGCCTGCACGAGCGGCGGCATGACGTGCGTTGCGACCGCGTGCGGTCCGCAAGGCTGCGTGCCGAACGGTGGCTGGGGACCATGTGGTTGCCCGTCATGTCGAGCGGCTCGCAGAAGTCGGCCTTCACAGCCCGTGGACCTTTACACGTTTCGCGATGCCGGCCAGACGTGGTCCGATGCGGGCCATTCGATGCGCAATCACGCCGTCGGTTGGGCACAGCGTTCACCCGATTGGAGCCCTCAGACCGATCTGACCGACGAAATGGGGAGCGGCCTATGTCCTCAGGACGGCCAGACGAATTGTTCGCGTTGCTGCGGTTGGTGGAGCAATCAGTGGGCGTTGTTCAACGCTCGCAATCATCAACAGCACGGCATCCTGCGAGCTCACATTCACGGCAAGCTGGCGTACTTCACTCCGATGGGAAATGGCGGCGAAGGAGCTCCACCGTTCGGCTGCTACGACATGGTCTATGCGGCGAGCCCGAACTACTCCGATCCGCGAGACAGCCAACTCTGGGCGGCTCAGGGTTATGGCGTGCCGATCGCGGTGCCACTCGCACCGACCGTGCGGCACACGATGAATTACTCCAACGGAATTCCGTCGAGCCGATTGACGCCGATCTCCAACGTCGTCCCCCCGCATGGAAGACGACACTGGTAAATGTAAATCTTCAACTGAAGCCGCACTCGCCAGAGTGCGGGCCGTCAACACGAAATCCCGCGTTCTGGCGAACGCGGCTACGTCCGGCGGGTACTTCCCCGATTCAAGGGATTTGTCATGAACAATGTTTTGCTCAAGGGATTGAGTGCCGCCGGACTGTGTCTGCTGGCGATGGCGACCGGATCACAAAGTCTCGCGAACGAGATGTGTCCGACCTGTCCACAGCAAGCCTGCCCGACATGTCCGCAGTCATGTCCCTCTTGTCCGGGATACTGCCGCACGGGCTGCGGAAGCGAATGCTGCCTGAAGGCGATCGAGAAGTGGGCGCTCTGCTGCAACTACTACATCTGCCCGCCGGATTACGGCTGGAACGCTCCGGTGAAAGTCCCGGTCATTCGTCGGGGAGTGACCTATTACCGCTACTGGCCGGAGCACTGGTACGGCACCAGCACGCCGGCCCCCGGTGAGTACCGCAGCTATCCGCAAGTGTATGCGCCGAACGACACCACGCAGCTCGGCTACACCTACCAACAAGTTCCGTATTGGCAACCGGCTCCGAATCGACTGCCTCCGCCGCCGGTTCCCTCACAGTTTCACGTGCGTGAACCGCATCATGGTTATCACGGTCGCTGGCAGAGTTGTTACACCCCGATTCATCACCATCAATCCGGGAACGTGCAGTACTGGGTCGAGCCATTGGGCCAACAAACGCGCATGCCGATGCCGCAAGCGATGCCGACTCGGCCGGCCGGACCAGTGGGATGTCCTCCTGCTCCGGAATCGACGCCAGCTCCGAAGAAGCTCGTTCCGGAACCGGCCGCTCCAGCCCCGGTAGAACCAGCCGCTCCGGCTCCGCCAGCGGATGAGAAATCCGCCGGGATGACCAAATCCCGCCTGACAACCATGCTGTCTCGGTTTCGACGTTCGGGCGAGTAATTCGTTCGATGGAAAATGATCCAACCACACGAAGCCCGACTCTTCTTCAAGAGTCGGGCTTCTTTCTTTGTAGCCGGGGCACTCCGTGACCCTGCCGCCGAGTTGCGAAGTGACTCGGCCATATGAGGGCGCTGGAGTCGCCGGGTGGCGATGGAGTCGGCAGAATATCGGCGTCGTTCCGTAGTCTCGCACTTCCGTTTCAGCCGCACGTCTCAAAGGCTCAACTCATGCACCGACAGGCCTGGATCGCCTGGTTGTTGATCCTGCTGCAAGCGGGGATGTTTTGGTATTTCTCTGAAACGATTTTGTTTCCTGTCGTGGTGGTGCTGATCAGCTTGCCGGCGGTGTGGTGGCGTCGTCGCTGGGAGTTGTCATCGGGCTATCTTCCATGGCTCGACTTGGTGGTCGCGGGGTTCTGCACTCTGAAGTGGAACCTAGCACCGTATGAGCCGCCGACGGTCACGGGCTTCGTGATGTATCCGCTGATGCACGCGGCGGCGCAGTTTTTTTTGTTGGCGCAGGTGACGCGGTTATGGGCACGTCGGCCGGATCGTCCGCTGCCGGTGTATCTGCCGCTGTTGGCGGTGCTGGTTTTCATTTGCCTGGGAGACGTGGGCCTGTCTCGTTATGGACGCATGCGGCGGATGTATCAGAACGGGACGCTGGCGATGGTGGGATTGTCGTGCCTGTATTACTCGGTGGCCCGTCGCCGGCAGGAACCTCCGTCGAACCATGCGCGCTGGGTGCGGCCAACGTTGACGGTCGGTGTGATTCTGACTTGCGTGGTGACCGCGCGCGCCGGCAATTCCTGGTTGTTGTCACGTTGGGCGGATCTTGAACAGATCCTGTTGCGCGCGTCCGGTCCGCGTGGGCCCATGGAGCGGAAGGATCATTTCATCGGTTTCTCCGGACAAGCACCGTTGGGATCGGTGCAATTGCTGCGATCTGCGGTCAGTGACGAGATCGCGTTGCGAGTGGTTTCGGACCAGCCGCCGGGCTATCTGCGGGGAGCAGTCTTCGACAAGTTCGCATCGCATGGATGGGAATTGCAGGGCGACTGGCTGCCACCCGTGCAAGGTCGGCGACCATTACCCAACGGCAATCGGTGGGAGCCGCCACTCCCGACAAACATTCCGCAGCAGCCGCAGTTTTTGGTGCGGCCGAAACTCGCCGGCGATTTGCGGCCGATGAGTCTCTGGCGTGCTCCGCCCGTGGAACGCTTTTCGTTTCTGCCACTCGAGACATCACGTTTAGAAGCGCAGACAGAAATCTTGTACTTCGATCGGCACAGCATCGTCTCCGCGGACAGTCTCGCGCCAGGGGCCACTTTCGTAGCCTGGGTTCCTGAACAACCGGCGGCGAATCCGCTCGAACCGATCGTGCAGCCAGCGAATTGGGAATTCGGACAACCGCTGGAATTACCGGCTTCGCGAACAGACGAGGCCGAAGAGCGCTTGAAACAACTGCCTAACACGATGGACTCGGGCGTGACGGATTTGAAAGAACGCCTGTTTGCGGATTGTCAGACGCCACTCGAAAAGATCACGGCGGTGCGAAGGTACTTCGCGACATATCAGTACGACATCAACATCAAGATTCCGCCGCGTCGCGATCCGCTGACGTATTTCCTGTTGGAGAAGCCGGCCGCGCATTGCGAATTCTTCGCCAGTGGCACCGCCGTGCTCTTACGAATGGGAGGCATTCCCACCCGATATGTCACCGGATACGCCGGTGCCGAATTCAATCGGATTGGCAAATACTGGGTCGTGCGGCAGCGCGACGCGCATGCCTGGGTGGAAGCGTACTTGCCAGACCAAGGTTGGGTCATCGTGGACGCGACTCCCTCGGACTTCGTCCCACATACGACCGAGTCCGTGGGCGTATGGCAGTTTTGGGACGATCTGACTCTGCGCAGTCAGATGATTCGCAGCGCGCTCGCCAGTGATAGCTGGAAGGGAAAGCTCTTGGCTGGGAAGCTGCTGGTGATGGTTCTGCTGACCACGGTTCCCGGCTGGATTCTGACGGGCGGCCTGCTGTTCTTAATTGTCCGCCAGATCCGCATTGTTCGCCGAGCGGTTCAAGTGGTTCGTTTGGAACCGGCGTTGATGGAATTGCGCCGGTTACTCGAAGAGTTAGACCGTCGCTTGCGGCGTTTGGATCTCGAACGAGCGGCACACGAAACGTTGCATCAGTTTGCCGAGCGACTGCGAGCGGCCGCAGCTCGACAACCGCATCTGCGCGAAGCGGCCGAGTGGTATCAGCATTACGCGGCGGCGCGTTACGGAATGCCGCTGGAGCTAGCGGATCACGAGTCACTCCGCACCGAGTTACAAATGGTGTGCGAGCGGCTGAGTGCTCGTGGAAAATCAGCCGCAGGGCGCTAACCCCGGTTCGAACGAGATCAACCGGGGCTAGCGCCCTGCGGCTCAATTCGCTTTGCGGCGTGCATCGTTGGCGACAATTTCGCCGCTTGTCGGCGCAAATTTGATGACGTGCGGTGGTGCGGCCGTTTCCGAGGTTTCGCCTTCAGAAGCGGTGTCAGGAGTATCGATGCGGAACTCGGCCAGGCTGTCGCTGCTGCGGCCGCTGGATTGAGCGCGATAGAGACGTTGATACGCCGGGCACGACTGCAAAAGTTCCTCGTGCGAACCGGTGGCGAGAAGCTGTCCCTGCTCCATGACGACGATCCGCGTGGCAAACTCCAAGATTTGCGGAGTCACCGAGTGCGTGATCAGGAACACGGTCCGGCCCTTCACGAAATCGCCGAGACACTGATGAATCAGCGACTCGCTTTGCGCGTCCACGGCCGAGGTCGCTTCATCGAGAATCAAAATTGTCGGATCGCGTAACAGCGCCCGAGCCAGCGCGACGCGCTGTCGCTGACCACCAGATAACCGATTGCCTCGCGGACCGACGCGCGTTTCAAAGCCTTCGGGAAGTTGATCTAACAATTGCGTGACGTGCGCCTTCTCTGCGGCAGCGAGCACCTCGGCATGAGTCGCGTCCGATTTGCCGTAGCGGATGTTGTCGTAAATCGTGTCGTCGAACAGCAGCGTTTCTTGGGTGACCACACCGATCTGGCTGCGGAGATCTCTCAGCCGCACATGGCGGATGTCGATGCCGTCGATTTGGACGGAGCCACGGTCGGGGTCGTAATACCTCGGCAACAGATTCACTAAAGTCGATTTGCCGCTGCCGTTCTCGCCGACCACGACGACCACTTCGCCGGCCGCGATCTTCAAGTTCACATTGGTCAGAGCATCGGGACGCTCGATGACTTCCGCCGTTGAGGCGTACTTGAAATAGATCTTCTTGAACTGGATCGACTGCGAGTGTCGCGGGAGCGGTTCCACCGGCAATGCCTGTTTCAAGGCTGGCTTCCAATCCATGACCTCAAACACTCGTTCGATCGCGGCGGAGGACCGCTTCAACCTGGAATAAATGGAAGACAGCTTCCGAATCGGATCGAGCGTGCCGGCCAGCAACACATACAGCACCGACAAATCTTCAATTTGCAACGGGCCGTCGGCCAACTTGATACCCCAGATGGAATCCTTATGCCGCAGCACGAGGAACGCGCCCGGCAGCAACGAAATGCAAACCGCCACAGTCAGCAGCAGCTCAATCGTGGGCCCGGTGAGCGAATCGATGCGAACGACTTTCATCGCGGTCTGATAGTAGTCTTTGTTTTCGTGATGGAACCGCAACCGGTGCCGCCGCGCTCCGTTGAACGCGATCACGATCTTCATGCCGTCAAAGGTCTCTTCCAACGATTTATAGATTCGCGACATCCGCTCCATCGTGTGGTGACTGGCCCGCTTCAAAAGTTGGCCGTAGCGATGAAACGTGGCCGCCATCAACGGCACGCAGACCAGCGACAGCGCCGTCAATTGCCAGTTCACATAGAACGCCGCCAGGATGCAGGTCGCCGCTTTGAGAGGCTCACGAACGATGCGGCCACCCAGCAGATTCAATCCATCCGATGCGATGTTGATGTCGTTCGTGAAGCGCGACATCAGGTCGGCAGTGCCATGCAGCGACATCGTCTGATGATCCAGTTCGAGGGAGTGCCGGAAGCAATCCTTTCGCAACGACATCACGGAGAGTTCGACAACGCTGCCGACCAGCATGTCCTGGATGAACATCGCCGTCCCTTTGATGGCCGTCGCAACGACCAACACACCTAAAATCAGCGCATAGGTGTTGAATTGATCTTCCGGAATCCATCCGGTCATGTGTCGCTGAATCCATTGGCCGACGACAAATCGGTGCGACGCGACGCTCAATTGGCGACGTCTTTGGTCCTGCTGCTGGAGCAGTTTGACTTCCTTCTTTGATTTCGGCGCACCCGGAGCCGCGTCGATCGACGCGTCACTGAATGCCAATTCCGCCAACGCTTGATCCAGCTCGCGCAGTTCCTGTTCGCGCTTGTTGATCTCCAGTTCGGCCGATTGGATTTCGCCATTCAGATAAGACTGCAAGCTCTGGCCTTGCAGCAGCACTTTGACGACCAGAAACGTCATCGAGAGGGTCGCGGCCCACAATAAGGCGACGACCAGCGCAAAGAACATCGACAAGTACACCTTCGAGCGGTGTCGCCACACATACGGCAGCAGTCGAGCAAATTGATTCACGGCAGAACCATCCTTGGTATGACAATCTCAGCGCGCATCCGGCGGCCGGCGAAGGGCGGGGATTACAGCCCGGAGGGCGTCGAAGTGTCCAGACGAATTCGCCGCGGCGGATTCGCAAATCGAATCTGGCGAGCGGGGTGGCGTCAGCCCCCCGATCTTGCGGCGAATGCGCCGGGGGGCTGACGCCGCCCCGCTCGCCAAAATGTTTTACGGTTGACCCAGTGAGGGATCACCGGCTGACTCAAAGAAGACGTAGGGCGCGATGACACTCGCGATCGATGGTTGGCCACAATAGCTCGGCCAACCGTGTGCCTTGCCGATTAACGGCGTGACATCGACTTCCGAAACTTGAACCAGCCGCTCGCCCAGTTCGCGATGATCTTTGCGAGTGAACCCCGTGCGAGCCAACGCACGGCTGGAGAACGGCCGTCGCAGCGGGTAGATCGACAACGCCAGATCGCATTCGTTCCGCAAGTTCAACAAACACTCGGCACGAGCCAGCGCGCAGCCGAAGCGTTCTCCCGGGTTCAACCAGTCATGCTCGATAGCCGCAGCGGCAAGCACCACGCGGATGCGATGTCCGGCATCCGTCGGATTCCAACGAGTTCTCCCACGCACGGACCCGCCACCCAATAGATGCAGGGCGGAGGCGACGGCGCGTGCTCCCAAGCTATGCCCGATCAGGCTGACCGTAGTCGTCGGGGGCAACGCGCCAATGAGGTCGGCCACATAAAACCCATTCAATTCGGCGCGATGTCCCAGAATGCCGAAATCCAAGTTTGGCACGGGTGTCGTCAGGTAATTGTGCGGCAGAATGGCGAACGGTCCTTCGCTCGGCCACGTGTAGTAAATGAAGTTGATGGGCGTTTGCGGGCAGGCATTCCGCAACCAGTTGTAGGTGCAGTCCGCGTCCGGCCAGACATCTTGCAATCGCGTGAAGCTGCCATGAACCAGCACGCAGGTTGGTGCGCCGGGGATTTGCGAGGCCAGCATCTGCTCGTATTCGACGGGAACGTTCTGGCAGTCCTCGGTGATCGCGTGACAGACGAAGCGGCAATCGACTCCGCACTTGTGTTGTTTCTGAGGGCAACAGCGAGAGCTGACAATCCAGTACTTCACGGCCGGCCCAACGACCGGTGCGGCTTGAGGTACCGTCACTCCCTCGGAAGGCAACGCCTCCAATTGCGGAACGATCTTCAGGGAGGATTGCGGTCGCACAGGAGTGGGCTGACCAGGCAACGCCTCTTCGAGCGGCAACAACTCCACCGGTGTCAGTTTCAAATTCAGGCGCGGGGCCGGGGCGTCCTCTTCCAAATCCTCATCGGCTTCGAGCGACGGCAATGGCGCGGCTTCGGGAGCCTCGACCTCCTTGGCCCGTTCGCCATCGAAAGGAATCAGCGCCTCCAACTCGCTGGGAGTGGAGACTTCTTGATGAATGACTTCCTCAGGCAGCGCCTGAATGTTGAGCAACACCGCGTGCGGACGATTGATCCGGCGCGGCTGAGGCGCGGGTTCCGCGCCGAGCAATTTCGGCAGCCAGATCAACGTTGCCAGAGCCACACAGAAGCAGGCGATCCAAGCGGTAATGCGGGATTGAGTGAGCGTCATGGGTGTGATGCAGGCCGACGGGGAGTGATCGCTGCAGCAGCCTTCTGGTTACAAACGACGTTGTTTCATCGACGGAGTTAGGCGGCGAGCGGTGAGTTTCCCTGGAATTGCCGACCAAAGCGCACGGGTATTTTTTGCCAATCGCGCCGACGAAATCAGCCATTTCAGGGAGAACACAGCCAGCTCCGCTTCGGAATTCGCCTTCCGAACCGTCACCGTCGGAATATAGCCCAAAAATCGTGAGGCGTTTCCAAAAAGCCACACACCGAGTCGGCAGCGCGGCGCGATGATGACGGTCGCGCAGATCGCTCCAAGGAATCACATCGCACCGACAACGAGATTTCGGAATTGCGACGAAACCGCCGCCGTTCCTATACCTCGCGCGTACTTTAGTGAGACTAGCGAGTGGGGCGGCGTTAGCCCCCGGTCCTGCTGCGAACGCACCGGGGGGGCTGACGCCGCCCCGCTCGCCAACGTGATCTGCGGACGTCGGCGTCCGTTCTATTTCCTTAGAAGCGAATCTCGTCGTGACGGAATCGAGCATCACTAAACCGGCCGGATGGCGGCGACATTGGGTCTGGGCCAAGTGGCTCGTGGCGTCGACGTTTTTGGCGCTCCTGTTTCGGCATCACGGTCCCGGGCTGTCGAAGATCACTCGTGAGTTGACCTGGCAGACCGTGGATTGGCTGAGCTTGTTGACCGCCGTTGCTCTGTGCGGCGGCGCGATTCTGCTGACGTTTCTGCGCTGGTACTGTCTGGTGGCCGCTCAGCGGCTCAAGTTCACCGTCCGCGATGCGATGCGGTTGGGGTTCATTGGTTATCTCTTCAACTTTGTCGGTCCCGGTTCCGTCGGAGGCGATCTGGTCAAAGCCGTGTTGCTGGCCAAGGAACAACCCGATCGCCGAACAACCGCCGTCGCCACAGTGCTGCTCGATCGGATTTTGGGGTTGCTCGCGCTGTTCCTGATCGGAGCTTGTGCGGCGTGGTGCCAGTGGGACGCCATTCAGCAGCGCGCCGAATTGCAGGCGATCGTCGGACTCTTGGCCGTCGGCAGTGTCGCGGGTCTGATCGGACTTGGCCTGATGATGATCCCGGCAGTGACTCAATCGCGAGTCTGGGGGTGGATCGCCCGGTTGCCGGTCATCGGCCATCTGATCGCCGAATTGGTCGACGGCGTGCGGCTGTATCAATCGCAAAGGCGTGTCCTGTTCCTGGCGTTGGGGATCAGTCTGTTGGGACACCTCGGCACGATTTCCTCATTCTACTTCAGCGCGCGAGCAATCAGCGGCACTAAGTTTCTACCGACGTACGCTCAGCACTTATTCTTCATCCCGGCGGGAGAACTGGCCGGGATCGTGCCGCTGTCGCCGGGCGGGATCGGACTCTTAGAAGGAGCCATCGACTCGCTTTACGAACTCAACGGCGCGGCAGCCGGCACCGGCTTCCTGACAGTCTTGGCCTATCGCGCCGTCACCATTGCGATCTCGTTGATCGGTGCGGGGTACTACTTCAGCTCTCGCCGCGAAATCGACCAGGCACTGCATGTCGAGCCGAATGGCTCCATCGATCCGATCGCATCAACGTAGAGGCAGTTTCAAAACCAGCACGACGCGCGAGCAAGTGGTTGATTTTCCGACGATTTGACCACTCGCTTGCGTGTCGTGCTAAGTTTTGCAGCCGCTTCTAACCTTGGCGTCTCACGATTCTTCGGAACCGACGAATGCGTTGAAGAGCGATGGGGCGGGTGTTTGGCTTTTGCTGTGTCCGACGATCAAATTCACCCGCTCGGCCAGTGAGCATCAAAGCGAGGCGATTTTCATGCACATCCAAGACGGCGTACTCAGTCCGGTGGTCTGTGCCGCCACCGGTGCGATCGCGCTGGGAGCGGTCAGCTACAGCGTGCGACGGCTCAAGCAATCGGTCGGCGACCGCACAATTCCGCTGACGGGCATGATGGCCGCACTGGTCTTCGCCGGGCAGATGGTCAATTTCCCGATCGGAGCCCCGGTCAGCGGCCACTTGCTGGGCGGAGTGCTCGCCGCGACGGTCGTTGGTCCGTGGGCCGGGTGCGTCGCGATGACGTTGGTGCTGTTCGTGCAATGGGCACTGTTCTCTGACGGAGGATTGTTCTCGCTGGGTGCCAACGTGCTGCACATGGCGGTGATCGGTTCCTGGGGCGGACACGCGGTGCGGTTGTTCGTCCAATGCTTCATCGGCGACAGCCGCAAGGGGATCGTCATCGGTTCGGTGATCGCCGCCTGGGTCAGCGTGATGGCGGCAGCCACTCTGTTGTGTTTGGAATTCCGACTGTCTTGGTCGCCCAGCGAGATCGACGTCTCGAAGTTTTTCACGCTGATGGTCAGCTTCCATTCCCTGATCGGACTCGGCGAAGCACTGATCACCGGCGTCGCGATCAGCTTCGTCATCAATCAACGGCCGGAGTTAATCGAATGGCGAGCCGAGGGGCGTCAGCCCCCGGACGGACCACGAAACTCGCAAGAAGTCCGGAGGCTAACGCCCGCCAGTTCGCCAAACATCGATCGGGTGAATCCTGTTAATACGACGACCGTGGCAATCACGAGAACACTCGCGGCCGGACTCATCATCGCTCTCGCGATCGCCGCGTTTCTGTCTCCCTTTGCATCGAGCTCCGCCGACGGCCTGGAAGCGGCACTCGGTCAATTGGGCATCTCAGAATTCAATCTCACCGGCCGCGTACCGGGGATGTTGAAAGACTACGACAAAGTCCCGGTCCCCATCGCCGCCTGGCAGACACTCGCCGTGTCGATCGCCGGCATTGGTGGGACGCTGGCGGTGTTCGTCCTCGCGTGGTTGTTAGGCAGGGCCATGCCTGCTGCAACACAGGCCTTGAACAGCGAGGCCGCCGGTGAGTGACTATCTCGACCGCTTTGGCCGAGGCCAGTCGATGTGTCATCGTTGGCCGCCACTCGCGAAACTCTTGTCGGCGATCGCAATGATCCTCGCGGCGACGTGCGTGCCGGTCGCGCATCCGTTGATTGGGATCGTGACCTGCGGCATTTTCTTCGCGCACACGTTGGCGAGAATTCCGCTGGCTTATGTCGCACGGCGATTGCTCTTCTTCTGGCCTCCGTTGTTCTTAATGGCGATCAGCTTGCCCCTCTCGCAGGCCGGCCAGAAAGGCTGGTTGCTGTTCGTGACGATCGTCGTACGCGGCACGCTCTCGTTCAGCACGGCACTGTGGCTGGTCAACGTGATGCCATTCGATCAACTGCTCGCGACATTGCGCCGGTTGCGTATCCCCGATGTACTGCTGGCGATTCTTTCGCTGATGTATCGCTTTCTGTTCGTGCTCTGGGACGAATTGGATCGAATGCGAACCGCTCGCGCCGCACGCCTCTTTCGCAAGCCATCGTTGTGGGCGACCTGGCGTTCGGCCGCGCATCTCGTCGGCCGCTTACTGATCCGCGCGCTCGACCGTGCTGACCGAATTCACGGCGCGATGCTCGCACGTGGCTGGGATGGTCGCTCACGCTGGATCGAGCAACCACGGGAGGATCGCCCGTGACAGAAGCGAAGATCTCCTCCGAATCATCCACCGTGCGTGTTGAACGCTTGTCGTTCCGCTATCCCGGCGGCCCAGACGTCCTCACAGACATCAGCTTCACGATCGCACCCGGTGAGATCATCGGTCTCGTCGGACCCAGCGGTGCGGGCAAGTCCACTCTGCTGCAACATCTCAATGGGCTGTTGCCGAGCCAACTCCCGAATGAAGTAGGACACGTTTCCAACGTGTCCCACGTCGTTATCGACAATCTGCCCGTTGCCCGGCAAACCATCGCCGAAGTCCGTCGCCGAGTCGGCTTCCTCTTTCAAGACCCCGACGATCAACTCTTCTGCCCAACCGTCTTCGAGGACGTCGCCTTCGGACCATTGAATCTTGGCCTGTCGGAAGACGAAGCCCGACAACGCGTGCGCGACAGCCTTACGTCTGTCGGACTCGCCGGCTACGAACCGCGCAGCACATTGCGACTGAGCTTGGGCGAGCGAAAACGCGTCTGCCTCGCCGGAGTCTTTGCCTGTCAGCCGAGCGTGCTTGCGCTCGACGAACCCTTCAGCAGTCTCGATCCGCGCGCACGCCGCACATTGATCGGAATCCTCAAGAAGTTTCCGGGCAGCCAGATCATCGCTACGCATGACCTCGACGTTGTCGTCGATCTCTGCCACCGAGTCTTATTGCTCGACGCCGGGCAACTTCGCGCCGCCGGCCCGACCGCTGACATTCTCGGCAACGCGGCTCTGATGGAACGCCACGGCCTCGAAGTCCCTTGGCGCTTGCGCCGCGAGAACTGAAACGAAAGAAGCCCGGCTTTTTGAATCAGTCGGGCTTCTTTTCGTCGTTCAGCGGACTACTTCCCGCCAGCCGGCTTCGCTGCGGCCTTAGCGTCCTTCTTCGGCTTCTTGTTCTTCTTGTCGTTCTTTTGGCTGTTGTTTCCTTTGCCCATGATTTTTCCTCTTCGCAAAACGTGGGGAATGGTTCCGCTTCACATGACGCAGAACCCGTGAATCAGTGGAGGCAGACATCCACGCTCCACAACGATTGAAACATAACGGATTCAGGCGAAAGCGGCCAACAGATTTATCGGACCAACAAGAAGTCGCGGCTGTTGAGCAGGCTCCACATCAAGTCTTGAGTCGCGTCGGGGCGTTGTTGGTCGCCGTAGCTCGCGAAGTGTTTCTTGGCGACTTCGATTTCCTTCGCGGTCGGTCGGCGGGCGAGAGACCACAGGTAGAGATCTTCAATCAACTGGTCCTCAGAGAGGGGCGGAGCCTGCTTCAGCAGTTGAGCAACTCGGCCGTTGGGGTCGGTGACTCGGCGAAGAATCGACTGGCCGTTGATCAGGTGCAGGGCTTGAAGCATGTTGCTGTCGCCGTCACGTTCGCATTCGCAGGCGTCGGCTCGCTGAGGCTTTCCGAACAGGGCGAGGAAATCGCTGTTGATCTCGGCGTCGGGAAGCTGAGCCGCCGAGAAGCCCGCCGGTGCTCCGCCGAAGTTCTCGCGGACACCGGTCGCCTGGACGAGCGAATCGAGCAGCGCTTCTGCCGGAATCCGTCGTGGCAGCGCGTGCGAGAAGTTTAGCGTGTCGTGGCGATTGCTGTCGTTCGCGAGGCTGCTGCGTTGATACGTCTGCGACGTGACGATGCGGCGCATCAGGTGCCTCACGTCAAAGCGGTGCTCGATGAAGTCTTTGGTCAACACTTCAAGCAGTTCCGGATTGATCGGCGGGTTCGTTGTCCGCAGGTCATCGACCGGATCGACAATGCCGCGCGAAAAGAAATAGCTCCAGAAGCGATTGGCGAGGCTTCGCGCGAACATCGGATTGTCGGAAGCGGTCAACCACGTCGCGAATTGCACTCGGCGATCAGTGCCGGGCGAAACGGGCGGCTGAATTCCGCCAAGGAATCGCGGAGGTTGAGCTTGGCCGGAACGTGGATTCGTGGCGAAACCGGTGGCGAGATTCAGACTCACCGCGCGGGCGTTCGGGACACCGACCATCCGCGGGTCATTCTTCGCCGTCACTTGATTGAAGAAGCTATTGAGGCCGTAGTAATCCTCCTGCGTCCAATTCTCGAACGGATGTGTGTGACAACGAGCGCACAACATGCGGACGCCGCAGAAGACCTCGGCCACTCGTTCGAGCGTGTCGTTCGTGTCCTTGCTGATGAGGAAGTACGCCCCGGCCGGATTGTCGGCGGCTCCCCCTTTGCTGGTGAGCAGTTGCCGAGTCATCTCATCCAGCGGCATGTTCGACGCGACAGCGCTCCGAATCCATTCGCGGAAGCCGTACATCGCCGGCTCGCTGACTCGCACGCGCGAGTTCTGCAACAAGTCTCCCCACTTCAACGACCAGTGATCAACGAACTCCGGCCGAGCAAAGAGCGCATCAATCGCCTTCGTCCGCTTCGCCGGATCGGCATCGGCGAGAAACTTGCGAACGTCTTCGGCCGTCGGCTGCAAACCGATCAGGTCGAGCGACACGCGCCGCAGGAACTCTTCGTCGCTCGCCAATTCCGACGGAGTGATCTTCAAGTCGTTGAGCTTCGCGACGACATGCTGATCGACAAAGTGGTCGGTCGGCACGGGAGTCGGTTTGAAGTCCGGCTTGCGTTGCAGCACGATCAACCGCGCCGCTGCGAATTTTCTCTCGAACCGAGCGACAACTGCCGACTCGCCCACCTCACGAGCGGTCACATAACCGACGTCGGTGACATCCGCGACCCCTTCGGTATTGACGTTGAAGATCGCCAGCTTGGTGACGTCTCGCGTCGTTCCGTCGGTGTAATGTGCGACCAACTGCAAGCGATGCGACATGCCCGGTTCGAGCACGAATCGCTCCGGAAAGACACGGACGAATTCGACTTCGGCCTTGTCGTCGAGATCGCTCTTCGCCCCTTGCTCAATCCACGTTTGCAGAATCTTCTGTGACAACGAACCTTTCGCGATCCGAATCCCTCCGCGATGCGGCACGTCGCCGATCGGCTTGCTCAGCAAGAGGCTCTCGCTCGGCTTGAGCAGATTGACTCGACGTCCAAACTGATCGCCGAACACCGCCTGATAATCCTGAGTCGCCTCGCCCCCACGCAGCGACAGCTTGAATCCATTCTTGCCGAGCGAATAACCGTGGCACGCTCCCATATTGCAGCCACCTTTGGACAAGACCGGCATGACTTCATGCCGAAAGCTGTAGGGCTTCTCAGACGCCGACAGCTCAACGTTGACCGGCACTTGCACGGTCTGACCGGCGGCTTGGACCGTGACTTGCGTCTGCCCCGACTTCAACGGCTTAACCCAACCGTTCTCGATCGTCGCGATGGTTGGATCGGCACTGGTCAGTGTGGCTTGCTGAGTCAGATCAACCGCAAAGCCGTCCGCCGTTCGGCCGCTGACCGTCAACGAATGCTCGTGGCGGTGATGAATCAGTTTCAGCGTGGGCGGGACGGCTTGGATGTGACCAGACACTGGTGGTTGCTCGGCTGACGCTACGACAGTTACGGCCAGGACGAACATCACGAACAACAGAACCATCGTTGGCTCAGAGAATCGGCTTTTCATAAACAACCTCAAAGATGCACGGCGAGAGGATCAGGCTGAGCGACTGTTAGTTGGCGAACGAACTGCTGCAGAGGCTGGCAAAACCGCACCGGGCTTCGCCGCAAGCCGATGTTTGTCTCGGTCAAGCTGGCGCATCCATGACTTGCCACCGAAGATTCCGGCCAACAGTCCCGACACAGAAAACTGCTGGTCCAACTGAGGCCACTCGATGGCGGTTCCGGCGGGCATCACCACCACATCTTTTAATTGAGCTGGGGTCGCCGATTGCAGTCCTTGCAGAAGTTCGACAGGAACCGCCAGCTCCGTTCGATTGGAGAGTGAGAGGACCACCCTCCGCGTGCGATGGTTGTAGCAAACCGCGACTGCGACCGGATTGCGACGGAGTGATTCTCGGCCGCGCTGCTTCGCCTCACGAAACATCGTGCGCAACTCGTCCTGAGAATACGTTGCCCCACCCAAATCGACCAGCGCGTCCTGTTTGAGCTTAGCCATGATACTTTCTCCATTCGGATAACAGTCGCCGCCGATGTTGGTTGACGATTCGTAGCGCATCGCGCTGATCGGATGATTTCGCTTCCGCCGACGCCTCTCGAACCGATGCCGTCGCCTCCCCCAGCCAGACTGTGATCACCGAGTCCCCTCGGTAGCAATGCACATGCGGAGGTTCGTGATCGTCGGGCTAGATCATCACGCGGAACCCATCTTGTCGAATGATTGTCGGCATCGATTTGACAGGTCGTGTCCTTGTAAATGAGGTCGTCTCACCGACTCAGCGTTAATCCTACGGGGAGCTACCTGAAGACGAAACTACGAATTTGGTAACAACTTCACGATCAACTCAACCTCCGTCCGAATCGTCTGGTTGCCCGAAAGCGGGTCGGCTGGCCCGGTGGCGATCAGTTTGATCCCTTTGACTTCACCGGCCACGAAATTGACTGGGAATCGCAGTTCGAGTGCGAAGTCCGTTTGATCCGCTTTGGCCGCCGCGTTCGTGATCGCGACTCCGCCTGGCTGGCCAGTCAGCGTCAGATTCACATCTCCCTTGAATCCGGCGAGGCGTTCGATTTTGCCGGTGAACTTCACGACCGCTCCCGCTTTGGGGTCGAGCGTTTGTTCGATCGTTGTCGGGCCGCTCAGCTTCACCGCGATTGGATTGAGGACCGGCAATCGACGCACCGTCGAGTACGCCGTTCGCAAGACGACGTTTCGTTCGGGATTGAGCAGCTCGGCTTTGATCGCGACGTCGCAAGAGCTTTCCGGCAGAACCGACGGAATCACGAGCGCGAGTTCGCTGGCCGACGCGGCCTTTGCTTCGGCGTCACGGACGGCCGCTTCGGCGGCGGTCTTCTTGGTCGTGAGATCGGCGACCTTTGCATCGGCCGCGACCTTGGCATCACCCTGAGCAACGCCCGCTTGCTTGGTCGCTTCCGCCAATTGAGTTTCGAGAGCCTTCAGCGAATTGATCGCAGCGGCCACGGGCGGATCGACGGGGACTTCGACGACTCGTTCGGGACGCAGCGCGAGCACGAGGTTCGGTTGGTTATTGACTCGCGGCTCAAGCTGCGACGTGATGAATGTCAGCCGCAACGGCCCCAGCATTCCCGACGGACGCACGAACTTCACCGGGATCGCCGGCTTGCTCATCAACATCAGTTGCGTCATCGGCTGAGCGTCCGCCCATGCGACTTGAAACGGCGTCGCGGATTTCGGTGTCGTCGCGATCGCGAATTGCTCGCGCAACCAAATCGGCGTGCGGTCATCGAGGAGCAAATCGGTACGTACTCTCGCCGACACCGCGCCGTCGGGAGACTTCAGCATCAACGACGTCACGAGTTGACTTGCGGTGTCTGCGGCACCGGTCAGCGTCAACAGCGTGCCGCTCGCACCGGCGGGGATGTCGGTTCCCGTCGCGGTGACTCCCGGAGGTAATTGGCCCAGCGACAATTGCAGCGGGCCGTCGTAGCCACGCCGCGAGACATTCACCTCAAACACCTGCGACTCACCGGACGCGATATTGGTGACATCCGACTTCGCCGTGGCGATCACTTCCAGCGGCGGCTTATCTGCCGAGGTCACGACGAGCCGATAGATCGCCTGATCGTTGGCAATCTCCAATGAGTCACGCAGTGCGACAACCAGCGTATCGAGGCCAGCCGGGACGGTGAATTCCAATCGCGGATCAATCGACGTCGGCCCGTCATCATTACTGGCGAGCACGCCGCCATCCTTGTTCCGAATCTCCAAGGCCGCGTCGATGCGCGAGCCGAGCCGTTCGGCAAAGACTTCAATCGTCAACTTCGCCCCGGGCATGACGGCGAACTTGTACTGATCGAGCTGCCCCGGCGCATCAATCCGGCCGCTGATGGCCACCGAAATCGTGGGCACGGGCGGCTCGCCTGTGCTGCTGGCCTGAGAAGCGGCAGGCGAGCCGCCTGTCGCCACGGTGGACTCAACCAACTCCGTCAACGAACTGAGCAACACGCTCGGTGGCGAACCACTCGCCAGTTGCGGATTCGCAAACGGAGTCGGAATCACATCGCCATCCATCGGCGCTTTGAACGGCAGTTTTCCGTTGCCCCCCGCACCGAGTAACTCCAACGCGACCTCCTGTCCGCGAGTCACCGCTGGCGGAAACGCGAGATCGGCGAACTGCCACTGCCCGACCTTCAGCCGGAAGAAGCTGACTCCTGGCGGAGCATATTGCAGGTCATGAATCTCAATCGTGTACTGCCCCTCGCGCGGCAACTTGGTCGCGATACGGCAATCTCCCGCCAACGTCCGCGACGGCATCGCCCACGCGACTTGGACTCGCTGAGCGTCGAACAGATGCACGACCGGCCGCAGCTTGCTGCCGAGCCGTTTGGCTTCCACCTCGATCAACACGTCCTCGCCCGCCTTGCCGGTGAACGTCGTCTTCGAGACTCCGCTCCCCGGCACCGATCCGTGCAAGCTGGCCGGCAGCGCGGCGATCGTCTCCGAGATCGGCAACTGTGGCAGCCGATCGAGCGCGACCGTCACACTGTTCGAGACCCCGTCATTCGTCGCCAATCGCAGTTGAGCGACTCCGGGAGCTGTTTCATTCGGCAATGTCGCCGTCAGCACGAGGCGATTCGCGTTGCTCTGCTTGTCATCAATCGCGGCCTCGACCGAGATCGCATTCAGCCACAACTTCGGAGCCGGCAACAAATCAACTCCATCAATCGTCACAACCGTCGGCTGGCCGATCTGAAAGCCGCGCACGTTGACGTTGCGAATCTCTGGCGGCCGACCGTAGACCAATTCGGGAACGCAAAGAACGGCGGCCAATAACGCCAGACTACGGATAGGGATTGAATTGCTCTTGAGCCACGTGCCGGATTGCATAGATCACCACTGCGTTAGGCCTCACCACAAACAACACTCGGTGTGTTTTCTTGCGGCCGAGTCCGTAAAGCATTTCTCGAAGCGGGTAGGGAAACGTGTCGTCTTCGTCGGCCAGTGGAAAACGCTCTGGGGTGTGATTGAGCCGCCGCATGGCGTCCCGCAGGCCGCGATACCAGCGATCCGCAACTTCCGAAGACTGCCTTCGATACCACAAATAGGCCGCATCAAAATTGTTCCTGGTACGAATCGTGAGGATGACGCGGTACTTATGGCTCAGCCAGTGATGTTGTACATCGCTTCCATCTCGGCAAAGACGTCTTCGGCATCGACAAGACGTCCAGCCGCTTCGTCTTCCTCGCTGGCTTCCACGTCCGCCAACAAGTCTTCGTGATCGGCAAGCTGTCGGAGTGCTTTCAACAGAACATCTTCGCGCGAGTGGTATCGTCCCGTCGCGAGGCGTTGTTCCACGAGTTCGTCGATCGACGATGCAACTTCAGCATTCATAGGTCACCTGATTCCATTGATTCGAAAATGCATTCTACCCGAACAACTGGTCGATCGGTTCCGCTTCGACCAAGCGGATCGGGCGGTTGCCGGGGCCGGGCATCATGGTGGTTTCGAGGTCGATGCCCATTGCGTGGTAGATCGAGGCGAGGATTTGGGGTGGCTCGATCGGGTTGTTTTGCGGGCGTGCTCCCTGCTTGTCGGACGATCCGATGACTTGGCCGCCTTTGATCGGGCCGCCGGCCATGAAGTTGGTCCAGACGCCGGGGTGATGGTCTCGGCCGCCGCGAGGGTTGATGCCGGGGGTGCGGCCAAATTCGCTCAGCACGCAGACGACCGTGTCGTTCAACATGCCGCGATAGCCGAGGTCTTCGATCAGCGCGGTGAAGGCCCAGTCGAATTGCGGGCAGAGCATTCGTTCGTAGTCGAGATACGTGTTGTTCAAGCCGCCGCCGTCGGCGTGCATGTCCCAGCACGAGAGATTGAAGACCGTGTCGAAGTGGTTGATCGTGATGTAGCGAGCACCCCGTTCGATCAATCGCCGAGCCATCAGGCAGCTCTGGCCGAGCGTGTTGCGGCCGTAGCGGTCTTGCAGCTTGGCGTTCTCTTGAGTGAGGTCGAACGCCTGCTTGGCTTCGGGGGAGGTCAGCAGGTTGAACGCGCGAGCGTACGCCGCATCGCGGCCGATCGCCGAGTTCGATTCGGCCTTGCGTTGCACCTCGTCGATTTGCGTCAGCAGTTGCTTGCGAGCGTTGATGCGGAACTCGGTCTGCCCGGCGGGTGGTTGCAGATCAACGACCTTGAAGTCCGACCGGGCGGGATCGGCTCCGAGGAAGAACGGCTCATGAGCACTGCCGATGTACGCGGCCGTCTGCCCGTGGAGCGGTCCGGCTCCGGTGTTGCCGATCTTGCCCGGCAGGATGATCGACGCCGGCAGCGTGCCGCGGTTGCCGAAGACTCGCGAGATCACCGAGCCGCTGTACGGCTTCATGCTGTCGGCGTTGAAGTCGTGACCGGTCATCATCCACCGCTGGCCGTTCTCGTGAGACGCTCCGGTCTTGTGATGCAGGCTGCGAATCAACGCGACCTTGTCCATCATGCGAGCCATCAGCGGAAAGTGCTCGCAGATTTGAATGCCGGGGACGTTGGTGTCGATCGGCTTGAACTTGCCCCGAATCTCGGCCGGAGCTTCCGGCTTCATGTCCCAGGTATCGTGCTGACCCGGAGAACCAACCAAAAAAATGGTGATGCAGTTGCGAATCTTTTGCTGCGACTGATCGACCGCCCCGCTGGCCTCCAGCGACATCCACGCCGGCAGGGACAAACCCATCAACCCCGCCGACCCTGCTTGCAAGAAGCTGCGCCGCGTGGGTCCATGACCAGAACACATTGGGACTCGTTCATGACCCAGATGAAACATGGCGATCTCCTTGAATGGGGGAAAGGTATCGGCTCCCCTTAGACGCTTATTTTCAGAACCTCGGTTGCGACGGCGATAAAGGCATCGATGTCGCCTTCGAACTTATCTGTAATGTCTGAGCAGGGCCTCTGTGAGTAAATGACGTCATTTTCTTTTCTCATGTGCATCCACCCCCGGCACTCGCACCACAGTCCGTAACTAGCGCCCATTACGTTCAATGTAAGACCGCGATGGCATTGATCTGGACGCGCCTCATAATGAATAGCGATCGGTCCCCCATTTACATCGACACGTTCGCGGAATGTTTCGTCCCCGCCGGATCGAGTATTTGCCAAGAGCTTTACTCGTTGGTGCAAATCAATCGCCAAATTCAGTGCGTGACGCTCTTTTGGGCTAAACTCTTACTGGCCAAATTCATTGCCCTTCTCGTCGATGATCGGGTCGCTAATCGTTGTCCTCGGAATCATCATCCACCATCTCTTCCGGCGCACAAATGAGCGGAGTCGAACACCCTAAGTCGGCTTTCAACTCGAAATCATCCCAGAACCAACTCTCGGTTTGGCTTCGATGACACCTATCTTGGTTACTTGGCTTGATTTTCTGTCGGCTGGCGTCCGTCTTGGTAGACGAATGACACGGCGGTCCGATGTCGCCTGACGGCGGCGTGTCTCGGCACCGATACGGAATACGTCGTTGTCGAACTGAGCGGCCAACCGGTGACGAATCTCGCGGATTTCCTCAGTGATCGGATTCGGAACCATCATCATTCCCCATCAATTCTTCGGGAGTACAAATCACCGGCGGATCAAAACCAGCCTCGCGGCAGACTTGTTCGATTCGCTCACGCAGGGACGCATTCGCAATGTGCTTGAAGTTCCAAGTCAGCAAGTAGTTTATTCCATTGACCGCAGAAATCGCGATGTGAAATGCATCGCGAGGCTCGGACGCCGGAACCGCGTTTCCAGCAATCAAGGCCGCAGCCAACGCATCCACTTCGTCGGAAACTTCGATGAGGTCAAGATTCTTGACCACTTCCAGTCGTTCCGCCGCCGCCTCAGGGTCTCCATCAGAACATTCATCGAGAACAAGTTGGGAAATCAAAACGGCGTACTTTAAGGCTTCGTCACGCCACCAATCCCGCGTCACCTGCTGTCGAGCCGCAATCAATGGGTCACGACGAATGCGGCCCACCAGATGTCCGACGATCGTGGTTTCGAGGTAGATGGTCTCCATCGTTCGTCACCCAACCGTGTAACTGACCTTATTGGAGGCCTCGACGAGCTTGCTCTTCGTAAAATTTCCGGCGGGGTCTTTGGCGTAGCCTTCGTACTTGAACATTTGCAGGACGACTTCGTACTGTCCGGGAGTCGTGTCGGCGTGTTCGTCGCTGTTGTTCGCGCGAGCCGGCACGGTCGCGACGACTCACGACCGACTCGCCAGTTCGGCTTTCAGGTCCGCTTCGAGCTGTTTCAATTCGATCCAGCGTTTCTGATCCAGCTGCTCGAACGGAGTTTCCTCACGGCCGAGCAGTGATTCGAGTAATTGGATGCGACCGATCATCGCCCCTTCGGCGAGTGTGTCGTTGCGTCGGAACCGCTCGTCGCGCGAGGCTTTCAAACGGTCCTGGTAAAGTTCGTGGTCGGCTTCGTTGAGATTGATCATCTGCAACTCCTCAATCGCTTTGTGAATGGTCGGCAAAGTCAGACAGGACGGTCGGTGATCGAAATCCAAGTTCTGTGCTTCTCGCAGGAAGAATAACCACTGATCCAACGGAGTCGCCACCGCTTTCTCATCCGCTTGGAACTTCGGAAGCTCCAGCAAATGAATCTCCAGGTCGTGGCAAAACACCCGGCTCTGTTGATTCATCACTCGGAATCGCGAATGGCAATTCGAGTCTTCAGGAAATTCCACGAAATCGGTGAAGCAGATCACGATCGTTGGCTTCAGTTCGGAGTATGCGTTTCCTTTGACCAACTGCCCGGCATGTGAGACCGCCCAATAGTAAAGCAGCCGCTGCGGCAGAGCCTTGTTCGGAAGCAACTGCATCTCGACGTTGAAGACCTCGCCCGATTTCTGCCTCGCCCGAACATCCACAATGGAAAGCTTGTCATCGGCAGTATTCCGTTCGTTGAACGGATTCAGAATCTCCAGATCCGTGATCGAGCCGAACGGAGTTCCCTCCAAGACGGCCTCCAAAATCGACGCCAAGACGTCGCGATTCTCTTCACGCCCATAGACTCGCTTGAAGGCGTAGTCCACTTTCGGGTCGATATCGAGAATCATCATCCACCAGTTCTTCCGGCACATAAATCTTGAAAACAAGACGCACGATCAGGCCGTCGCGACTTGATCGGTCAAGCGCACCGAGAGTTTCTTTCCGAGGGCTGTGGCGTATCGACGCAACGTCGAAAGCGTCGGGTTGGATTCGGGATCGTCTTCCAAATGGGACAGTTTCGATTTGGCCAAGCCGCTCCGCGATTCAATCTCGGCCAGGCTCAATCCTTGAGTTTGCCGTTCCGCTTTCAGCAGCTTCAAGACTTCGCGGAGTTCCGGGGCGATGGCGTCGTAAGCGGCTTTCGACTCGCGAGCCGCCGCCAAGACTTCATACTTCTCGCTCGCCAGTTCGGCGTCGAGTTGCTTCCAATCTGCGGCGTCCTTCGGCCGTCGAATACGTTCCGACATGGCTCAGTCCTCCACTTCGTAGGCGGTGACGGGGTAAACCGTCACGTCATCCAAGAATTCGTAAACGCACGCCAAATACTTGCCACTCGCTGTGTAACCAAAAGCCATCGGCCGTCCTGACGACCGGCTTTCTTTGGTTTCGACCGGATCAGACACGACTTCTTCAAATTCCTCCGGTGTGATGCCGTGCTCGGCAACGTGCTGCTCGTTCTCGTCGTCCCACTGGTAAAAGAAAAAGGGCACGCCAATGAACTCCGAGAACGATGCTACCGGCGGTCCCTGTTGAATCAACGTCCTTCTGGTCACTACTCGACCGTGTAACTGACCTTATTGGAGACCTCGACGAGCTTGCTCTTCGTAAAATTACCGGCGGGGTCTTTGGCGTAGCCTTCGTACTTGAACATTTGCAGGACGACTTCGTACTGGCCGGGAGTCGTGTCGGCGTGTTCGTAGCTGTTGTTCGCGCGAGCCGGCACGGTCGCGACGACTTGGCCGTTGCGGCGAATCTCCCACAGCAACTGCGAACCCCAATCGTTCGCCACGTCGCCTCGCACCAACTTCCGCCCTTCCAAGCTAATCTCCGCCTGCGGCGTCCCTTCAGATTGCTGTTCCATGTGGGTGTCTCCTTCACAAATGGCTGTGCGTTAAAGACAGCGAGTAGTGCAAAAGCCGGCGAGCCACCGGGCAAGCCCGGTGGGGTTGTGGTTGGTCGGGACGACAACATATCAAAGCCGGCTGGTGTGACAAAGCGCGAATCCTGGTGGAGTTCCAATACTGGAGATCGCATCGACGGTTGGAGGGATTGCAACTGGCAGAGGAAAGCCAGTGCAAAGTGCAGAGTGAAGACTGCAAAGTGCAAAATGACGGACGAAGGTCAATGCTTCTCACTCTTCACTTTGCAGTCTTCACTCTGCACTTTGTACTGCTGCCTCAGTCCCACAAGGTCGGTGTCCGCTGTCATCAAAGAACGACCTTGATATGCTCGCCACCCCGCAACGATTTTGCCTCCCTCTTCCGATTTGAAATCCCGCCATGTCTCTGGTCCGTCCCGATATCGACCGCATTGATGGCTACGTCCCCGGCGAGCAGCCGCAGGATTCCGGCTGGACAAAGCTCAACACGAACGAGAACCCGTACCCTCCGTCGCCGCGTGTCGCCGAAGCGATCACTCGCGCGGCGAACGGGCGGTTGAATGTGTATCCCGACCCGCTGGGCACGCAGGTCCGCAAGCAGATCGCCGAACTGTTCGACGTCGATCCCGAATGGGTCATCCCCGCGAATGGCAGCGACGAGAACCTGACGATCATCACGCGCACCTTCGCCGACGCCAGCGACGTCATCGCGTATCCGTATCCCAGCTACATCCTCTACGAATCGCTGGCCGACATTCAGGGGGCCAAGCACGAACGCATTCTGCTGAACCCCGATTGGTCGTGGAATTGGCCGGAGACGACACCGGTGACCGACTGGGCGAAAATCGTCTTCGTGCCGAACCCCAACTCGCCATCCGGCAACCGCTGGTCGGACGAAGACGTCGTGCGGCTCGTCCCACCGCGCGGAGTGCTGGTGCTCGACGGAGCCTACGCCGACTTCGCCGACGTCCGCTCGAAAGCGGAACTACTGCAACACGCCGACGTCGGCCGGCGCATCATCGTGACGCGAACGCTCAGCAAGAGCTACAGCCTCGCCGGTATTCGCTCCGGCTTCGCGATCGCGCACCCCGACCTGATCACCGCAATGCGAAAGGTCAAAGACAGCTACAACTGCGATGGCCTGACGTTGGCCGGAACACTCGCCGCGTTGCAGAACCAAGACTGGATGCTGGCCAATGTCGCACGCATCCAAGCGACTCGCGCGCGGTTGACCAAATCGCTGCAACAACTCGGCTTCGACGTCGTCCCCAGCCAAGCCAACTTCGTCTGGGCCACACGAGCGACCGGCGGACACCGCGAGATTTACGAGAGCCTCAAAGCTCAAAAGATTCTCGTCCGCTACATGCGATTTCCGAACGTACCGTTCGCGCCGAACAATCTGCTTGACGGCCTGCGAATCACTGTCGGCACCGACGCCGAAATCGACCGGCTCTTGGAAGTGCTGAAGACGTTGGTTTAAGCTGACGTCCAATATCTCCTGTTCGTCTCTGTGGCCTCTGTGTCTCTGTGGTGAAAAACAAATTACACCGCAGAGACACAGAGGGCACAGAGAAAACACAGATGGCAACTGCGGAGTCCGATCGATGCAAGCGGCCTTTCAACGACTTCTGACGCTCGCTGTCGTCGCATTGCCGCACTTCGCGAATGCCGACGAACCACAGAAGGTTGAATTCTTCGAGCAGCGTATCCGCCCGTTGCTCGTAGCACGTTGCTTTGACTGTCACGGCGCTGACCAAGCAGAGAGCGAACTGCGGCTTGATTCGCGAGCGGACATGCTGGAAGGGGGCTCGCGCGGAGCGGCGGTTGTTCCGGGTGAGCCGGACAAAAGTTTGCTGATTCGCGCGGTCAACCACGCCGATACGCTGGCGATGCCGCCGAAGGAAAAGTTGTCGCAGCGGGACATCAACGACTTGATCGCTTGGGTCAAAGCGGGTGCGGTGTGGCCGGACGGCGACAAGCCGAAGACAGCAACGAAGAAGCCGGTCGTGAAGGCTGACTCCAAACCGATGCAGTTCACCGACGAGCAAAAACACTTCTGGTCGTTTCAGCCGATGAGGTCGCCGAAGCCGCCAGCCGTGAAGTTCGAACTCTGGGTGCAATCGCCGATTGATCGATTCATTCTGAGCGAACTCGAATCGCGCAAGTTGCAGCCGGCCGAGATCGCCGACAAGCGGACGCTGATTCGCCGAGCGACGTTTGATCTGATCGGCATTCCACCGACTCCCGAAGAGGTCGCCGAGTTCCTCGCGGACAATGAACCGGATGCGTTCACTCGTGTGATCGACCGGTTGCTCGCGTCGCCGCGTTACGGCGAGCGTTGGGGACGGCATTGGCTCGACGTCGCGCGATACGGCGACTCGAACGGGTTGGATGAGAACCTTGCGCAGGCGAATGCGTTTCGGTATCGCGATTGGGCCATCTCGGCGTTCAATCGCGACCTACCGTTCGATGAATTCGTGCGTGAGCAAATCGTCGGCGACCTCTTGCCGCCGGACGGCGATCCGAACGATCCCGTCGTCGCCGCAAAACAATCTGAGCGGCTGACGGCGACGGGGTTCCTGGTGATCGCCGCAAAGATGCTGGCTGAGGACGATCCGCTCAAAATGCAGATGGACATTGTTGACGAGCAAGTCGATACGATCGGCAAGGCGTTCATGGGGCTGACGCTGGGCTGTGCTCGCTGCCACGATCACAAGTTCGATCCGTTGCCGATGGCCGATTACTACTCGCTGGCCGGCATCTTCAAAAGCACGAAGGCGATGGAGAACTACTCGGTCGTCGCCCGCTGGCAGGAACGTCCGCTGGCCTCGCCGCAGGTGACACAACAACTCGCCGAACAGAAGCAACGCATTGCCGGCAAGCAGGCGGAGATCAATCAGCTCATCGGGAAGTCGAATGAACAGTTGTTGGACGAGAGCCGCGTTCGCGTCGCCGATTACGTCCGCGCTGCCGCGCGTGAGATTTATCTGGAGAAGACCTCGCGCTCGTTCGGTGCCGAGTTCGATAAACGGGCCGACAAGAGCGCACCGCCGCCCGAAGGCGTACAAATCATCGAGGCAGAGAACTATCAGCGGGGCAACGCGCTCAAGCTAACCACCGGTTACGGCGAGGGGATCGGAGTGATTCTCAGCAACGGCAACGGCGAATGGACCGCCGAGTACGACGTGACCGTCCCCACCGCCGGGCTGTATCAGATCGAGATTCGATATGCCGCCGCCGACTCGCGCCCGACACAGCTTTCGCTCAACGGCCAGGTCGTCAAACCGAACGGGCTTAACGAAGTCACCGGCTCCTGGAACCCAGACACGAATCGCTGGCACGTCGAGGGGAGCTATGAATTCAAAGCCGGCGTCAATGTGATCCGCCTGTTCCGCAAACCGCCGCTGCCGCACATCGACAAGCTGCTGATTGGTCGGCTTATGAGCGGCACGGCGCTAGCCGCCGGTCCTGGAACGGACAATCTCGACAATTCACCGGCGGCTAGCGCCGTACCGCTCAGCCCGTTGCGACCGGCGTTTGTCAGTCAATGGCGGAGACTGTTGGAAAAAGCGACCAACGATGCCAACACTCCGCTGGCCGAATGGCAAACGCTGCTCATGTCGCTGGATGGGACGGATGCAGCCCAGCGGGCAGACGCCGCACAGCAGTTGCTGCCGCTCGCCGACAAGACCGGCGTGGAGTTGTCGTCGGTCATCGCCGCCTGGAAAGATTTGAAAGCACCCGAGGCCGGCAAGGCCGCGATCGAGTTGCCGGATGCTCGGCAAGAGATGCTGCGAAAGCTGCTGTTCAACACGACGGAAGGCTCGCCGTTCGCCGTGCCGAAGAATGCCGAGGAGTATTTCACCTCCGAGACGAAGACCGCGTTGCAGTCGCAACGTGACGAAGTCAAACAACTCGAAGCCGCTTTGCCGAAGCTCCCCGAAGCGATGGCGGTCAGTGAAGGAACTGTCGAAGACTTGCCAATCCATCTGCGTGGCAATCACACGACGCTAGGCAAAGAGCGTCTCCCACGCCGTTTTCCGCGTATCGTGGCGGGCGAGAAACAATCTCCGATCGCCGCCGACCGCAGCGGCCGGCTGGAGTTCGCGCGCTGGTTGACCGAGCCGAATCATCCGCTGACGGCTCGCGTGGCGGTCAATCGTATCTGGCAAGGTCACTTCGGTGAGGGACTGGTGCGTTCGCCAGACAACTTCGGATTGCTCGGCGACAAGCCGACGCATCCGAATCTGCTGGACTGGCTCAGTCAGCGCTTCATCGCCGTTGGTTGGTCCACGAAGTCGTTGCATCGCGAAGTCATGCTCTCATCGGCGTATCAAATGCAGACGACGTTTAACGAAGCCACGTTCCTAGCCGATCCCGACAACCGATTGTGGTGGCGGCGGAATCGCCGGCGGTTGGAGGTCGAAGCGGTTCGCGATTCGTTGCTGGCGGTGAGCGGGCGGCTCGACAACGTGATGGGTGGCTCGTTGTTGCCGTCACCGAATCGGGCTTACGTCACCGGGACTGCGAACAACTATCCGAAGATTTACGACTCAAATCGCCGTTCGGTCTATCTGCCGGTCATCCGCAGTGCGTTGTACGAGCTGTATCAGGTCTTCGACTTCGCCGAACCGAGCGTGCTCAACGGCAAGCGCGACACAACGACGCTCGCGACGCAGGCGCTGTTCATGCTCAACAGCCAACTGGTCAGCGATCAGGCGGGCGATATCGCATCAAGAGTGTTGGCGGCCAACGGTGATGACGCGGTTCGCGTGCAGCGCGTATTTCAGATCACGTTGCAACGCGAGCCGACGTCCTCCGAGGTGTCGCATGCGCTCGACTTCGTGCAGCGATTTAATGCGGCGGAGACCGGCGGTACTCCGGCCGAACGACGGATCGCGGCTTGGAAAGGATTCTGCCGGGCACAGTTGGCGTCGAGCGAGTTTTTGTTTGTCGAGTAGGCTCGTCAAGGGATGAGACGAATGGGGCTGCGAATCATTCTTCGCTCAGCCAGTTTTCCAACGATTGAGGTGAGCTGACGCGAGCGGTTCCGCTGCGCAAGGCGTCGAGGTCGATTTGATCGCCGCGCTTCATGGCTTCGTATCTCGGTTCTCCTTTTTCCGTGTGAGGAACGCAGACCATGACATACGAATCCCCCAGCACCCCCAGCCGTCCCTTCGGAACTTGCACGACCAGTGCCGTCCCCTCGTCGATGCCGAAGCCAATCAATGTCGGCTGAGTCTCAAGCACGCGCAGCAGCCGATTCAGGCGGCTCCGTTTCAGAAAGTGCTGATCGATGACCGCCCCAGGAAACAGATCGAGTCCGGTCCCCATTGTCGCGGTGTCGAGACCTTGCTCGATCATGACTCGGCTCATCACTGCGGCCCCGGCCGAACTTCCGCCGATGACACCGCCACGTTTCACGAGTTGCTGCAACTCGGATTCAACTTTCGAGCCGGCATAGCGCGTCGCCAACCATTCCTGTTGACCGCCACTCAGCCAGACACCTGTCGCGGCTTTGATCGGCTCTGAGAACTCCGGACGATCGGCAACCTCGCGTGAGTCCACTTGCAACACGCGAATACTCGTCACACCAAACGGCCGCCAGACATCGCGCAATTCCGCCTGCTGTTTCTCATCGGCCGCGAACGCCGGGATCACCACGATCCGAGCGGACGCTCCACCCGCCAACTCCACAAACCGCTGCCGAATCTCCGGCGGCAACCGGCCGCCGCCAGAGATGATGAGCGAGCCCCCTTTGAAACGGTGTGCGAAGTCCACTCCCTCTGAATTCGATTCCGGATTCGGCCACCAGCGCACCGCTGCCGCGATCGAAGGAATCAAAAGGAGTATGACGACAAGGCCCCGGACTCCGATCGCATTGCGACTCCGTTTTGGAGAGCTTGCCGTGTTCTCCGCTTTGCCCGATTCGTTCGCGTCGAGAAAAATGGACATGGCCAAACTCAGACCTTTCGCTGACGAGGGAGTCGTTGCTACTCGTCCGTGACGCAGCCTTCCGAGGCATTTTTTACATTCTTGATGTACTTGTAGAGCGTGCCGCGCGTGTGCTTCAGCGGCGGGGCTTTCCAACTCGCTTTGCGGCGAGCGAGTTCATCGGCGGAGACGTCCATGTCGATGGCTCGCTTCTCGGCGTCAATGGTGATCTTGTCGCCGGTTTGAACCAGCGCGATCGGACCGCCTTCTTGGGCTTCCGGCGTGATGTGGCCGACGATAAAGCCGTGCGAACCGCCGCTGAAGCGGCCGTCGGTCATCAGAGCCACGTCCTTGCCGAGGCCGGCACCCATGATGGCCGAGGTTGGTGTCAGCATCTCGGGCATACCAGGTCCGCCCTTTGGGCCTTCGTAGCGGATGATGATGACGTCACCTTTCTTAATCTGGCCTTGTTCCAGTCCTCGGAGCATCGCCTCTTCGCCGTCGAAGACATTCGCCGTGCCGGTGAAAACGAGACCCTCTTTGCCGGTGATCTTGGCGACGGCTCCTTCGGGAGCGAGGTTGCCGCGCAGGATTTGGATGTGGCCGCTCGACTTGATCGGGTTTTCCAACGGTTGAATGATCGGCTGACCCGGCATGAGCCCAGGCAACGGTGCGAGATTCTCGGCCACGGTCTTGCCGGTGCAGGTCAAGCAGCTTCCGTCGAGCAGACCCTTCTCCAGCAAGTACTTCATCAGCGCGGGAGTGCCGCCGATGGCTTGCAGGTCGGCCATGACCCACTTGCCGCTTGGTTTGAGGTCCGCGATGAACGGGATTCGATCCGAGGTCTTCTGGAAATCGTCAATCGTCAATTCCAGCCCGGCTGCTCGCGCGATCGCGATGAAGTGCAGAACGGCGTTCGTCGAGCCGCCCGTCGCCATGATCACGACCATCGCGTTCT